>Ga0307510_10007431_pt1 | contig 13065 bp, 23 predicted proteins | sample 12_EM_MG_FD_207224 | JGI IMG/M metagenome (GOLD analysis project Ga0307510, IMG submission 207224) | Populus trichocarpa ectomycorrhiza microbial communities from riparian zone in the Pacific Northwest, United States - 12_EM | ecosystem: Host-associated > Plants > Roots > Unclassified | place... | reverse complement strand
ACATCCATTTGGGAAAATCCAAGTCTTCTACCTGGTCCACCAAGCCAACGTTTCTTTGGCCCACTCTTCGTCATCAAATAGATGCATGATATGCTGGAAGAAGGAATTGGCATTAAAGTTCCCATCCGGTACACCCCATGACCCCTTCGAACTGAGGATGAAACGGGCCTTGAAATGTCAATTAGAAATATGCAAGTAATAAAACGAAATGGTGGCTCACCAAGACTGCAACATATGCGATTGTCACTGGCGTTACCTCCGTCATGCCGTAAATGTCAGCGATACACTCCTTGCCCGGAGTTTTTCCCCTTTCTTCCTTCATGGCGGTGCGCGGTCCGGTGAACAAGTGCCGATAGCACTATAGAAAGATTAGCCATGCATATGCAAATATAATAGAACGACTTACTGAAACCAAAAAGGGACTTTGCAGAAGTTTCTTGTCCATTTCATTGGGGTTGTAGTCATCTTCTGGATAGAGGAAAGACGGCCACTCATTGTGGGTGATGGCGCAGTCCCCGTTGTGCACATCACGGCAGAATGTTTCTTGGTCCTTGTCAAATTTGTCTTGTAGACGTCGAGGGCAAAGCAAGCGTGCAGTCGCGTGGTGACAGAAGCCACGGGTCTCTTTGTCAGCTTTGCGGTCTAGCACCGGGATGTCTTTGACAGGGCGGATGTAGCCGATAGCGTTCTGGTGAAGTGATCCACAATCGTCCGAGCGACCTCCGTTCGCTGCTTGGTCCAGCTAACAGGATGATCAGCAAGATATTACATCCAGAGATATCGAACACTTACCAATATAGCCAGTTTGTCAATCCCTGATGGGTCATTTATCTGAGTCCATTCCATCTGTTCCTTGAGCCCTGGTATGAATGCGAGCATTTTCTGGTATGCATCCAGTATCGCTCGATCCGTATCAGGGTCTCTGAGCATAATAGGGGTCAGTAGATATCTACACGATAAGATGCATTACTTATGTAGAGGAGGCCTCGGGGGGAGTTGCGGCCAGTCGAGATCCCTCGTTAAAGGTCGACTGTACGTGTATAAAGGGGCCAAGGAATCGAAGCATGCCACGTGCCCTTCTATGGAGTTGACTGGCATCTGCGGTTGGGCTATGAAGGAAGGTGTGACAATAGATGAAAGAAAAAACCCAATGACACATACTCCTCAGGCAAGTCAGACTTGCGCCTCTTGGAAGACTGTGACAAACCAAGAAAATCAGTGACCGCCTGATTAAGCTTGCGTTTGTCATTCCTAGGGTCACTGGGTCCATCACATTCCCTGTTGCTATCCCTAGGTTGCTGTCCATCGCTCGCTCATGAATTGGCTGCTCCTTGATTGTTGTCCCTCCGTCAGGGCTCTGCAGAGGTATCATGGCTCCCTCCGGAGTTCAGCCTGGGCGCGGATGCACTGTGGCAAGCACCAAGCTCATTGCCACGCTGAGAAATGCCATCTGAGCAGTTGCTGGAGGATGACCGATTTGACATGCTTGGATATGGGTGGGATGAAGCAGGCAAGGAAACAAAATCACGTCGCGTTGTCTTTAAAAGTGGTGACTAAAAGGAAACTTCTCAAGTCGGAGAAGTGCCTTCCACCAATGGACCACTATTAAAAATATGAAAAGGTGCAGACGGGATCCCTCCTAGTAACCATTTTATTGGGGAAAATGCCCGTCCTTGTGTGGGGCCTTGTACCGTAGTATGCATGGGTGCATATGCAGGGTAGCAGAAGCTATCGGCGCTTAGTTAGCCAAATGCACCCTCACTTAGAATTCATATGCGGGATAACTCACCAAATCCCATCCGCCAAAGTTTCGATTGCTTCATCATAGTCCCGAAGTGGAAACGGATGGCATTCGCCAAGTTGATCTGAAGGCATTAGCCGTTTCATGCAGCAGCCATAGTACGTAGAATTTGCGATGTCCCAGTCAAGCTTTGAGAAAAACAGAACCCAAATGGAGCTACTGAGTGCCGCTCGACTTGACCCATACACAGCAGATACTTGATTGGGACCAGGGCACCAGGACTGCCATACGTAAAGCGGGTAATTGTCAAGATAGGCTCCGAATTGGCCCCCTCAGCTTGAATGAGTGGTCGCGCGGCTTCTGCTGGCTCGATGGGTGGTACTCCATCAGGCCTCAGGGATGGCTGCATCAGATGCTGTTGGACCATCAGTCAGAATTCCGAACGCACCAGCACCAAGGCTGTCAGCAGCATCGGCAGCGTCAGGGCTCCACCAATCCCGTCCTTGTAACCATCCATGAAATCATCTGAGACAGATATGTTAGTTGAAGGATCAGCATGACACTTGAAAACTTCACCTTCATCTGCACCGGCAATCTGACATCTTGACTATCACATACCTGAAACAGGAGAAGTGCCATCATCACGGAACTCCTTAGAGTCCCATAAGGCGGGATTTGTGTCAGATGCAAGCGGGTGTTGGAAGAAGCCGTCATGGGTGAACATCCGCTTGCATGCCTGACACCGGAACCGTGTTGTAGCCATGGCATCATGAAGGGATGGGGATGAACGGGACTAAACACAAACAGTTTATATCTTCAGCCGTTCAGATGGTGTCATCGTAAAAGGGGGGGACATACCTTAATCCAAGTCCTCATTCCTCCCATCCTTGTCCTCACTGGTTGTGTCTTCTGTCACTCACTCTTCTCACTTCGCGGTTTTTTTGTGCTTCGCTGATGGCATCTCGCACGCGTCGATCTCATGCACTTGGCGCAAGCGGTCACATGCAGGGGCAGCTAAGTGAAAATCCGGGTGTATTGCAAGTCCCTACAACCACATCGATTCGGGATCGAAGTCGACACCAGAATGGCATTAACATCGCCCAGCACAACACCAACCCACCTGGTAAGTCTGATATATATTTATGCTATTCCCCTCTCTGATGATAATAAGCTGGCATGAAACGCACCTTTCCACCATCTGAGGGGAATACCCCCGCCAATCAAGTGGCAACAGAAGCGGTGGACAACCTGGCAAAGCGAGTGCGACATATGGGTGAGCGCTTGAAATATCCAAAAAGCGTTGCTGACCACCAATATAAGGGCTTGCCGATGGTCATCCAATACTTCCTGTGTTTACAGTTGATAAAGAAAAAGCAAGTCCATTGGCCTTGTCGACATCGACATCGACTCGAAGGATAGGCATGAGGCGTGAAGGTTTGTGACTCACGCTTACCAATCATTGCGAGTCCTGAGTCGAAGTTTTTTAGCGTCGTACTATCCTGGCCGTGGTCAAATAATGCATCCCCTTGCCGCATTCCCCACTGTTCCTCCCACTGTAATTCAAGATTTAAATTTCAATCATGCAAATGGTGATGATAGTGGTGCCAAGAGCAAGGAGGAATGGTTCAATGATGGGCACTTAGCGGGACAGGCTGAAGGACTGCCTTCCAGTATTCCTGAAGCCCGAGCACATGAGGTATGTCAACAATGTCTTTTATGATTTGTGAACTCATGGCAACTTTTGACAGAGGCCATCTTGGCAGGGGCCTTCTGATGGCCAATCAACCTTGACGAATACAAGTGCCCAAGGCAGTCTTCAGGGAAATGACATCAACATATCAGTGCATCAATTACCCATGATGCCACAGGTATCCGAACCATCAACATCAACCATGATGCATGACAACCTAGACAATTGAATGTCTCTATGATTCTCATTACCCAAGCCATCAAGCATGCAAGTTTGTCCTGCTGTAAGTTATGCACGTCACTCTGGATATCACTATTTACTGAGCTTGTACAGTCAACAGTGGCTCCAATACCCAAACATTTATTGTCTTACTTGAATTAGTGGGCCACTACTTCATATGGCATATCCAAATTCTCTCAGATATGTAACGGATTCTTCTATTTGAATCAATGAAATAGCAACTGGATGGATGTGTCAGTCATTGTGTGGTCATTGGCTGTCATTGGCTGTGTGTCAGCCATCATTTGTTGTGCACTGGTCGTCGTTTGTTGTGCATTGGTGTTGTACATCGGTGTCATGTGTTGGCGTCGTGTCTTGGTGTCATACATTGGTATCATGGATTGGTTGTTGTTGGTTGGTTGTGCATTGGTTGTTTGCCGTTGGTCATCCGCTATCGTCCGCCATAAGTCATTGGTTGTCCACCATCGTCTGCTGGCGGTCTTGCATTGTCCGTTGTTGGTTGTTGGCTGTCCGTATTCCATTGTCCATCATCTGTCGTTGGCCGACTGTTGTCCATCGTTGGTCATCCATCATCCGTTGTTGGTTGTCCATTGGTTGTTGTTGGTCGTCCGTTGTTGGTTGTCGGCTGTCAGCTGTCATTGGTCATCATCCCTCATCGTTGTTGGTGGTTGTCGGTGCAAGGCCCAGCTCTACATGGGCAGGGTGGAGTCGGGGCTTTTCCAAGTGTCAGGCCACCTGCAAAGAAAAAAAAAAGTAGTGAGCGAGATGCCCACCATTCTGGACAGTCGCAGTACCCTCGCCTTCAGTCCAGGGTCCTCCATACATGCTGATCAAGAATGCTAACGCTTCCCAGTCCTGAATGGTGGGCTCCGTGAGTTGGTCCTGACGCTCTTGGGCAAGCGCGCATGCATTGAGAAGCGCCTGGGCAAGTTGTTTGGCTGGGTGCATTCCACGACTTGTCCAAACCTTCACAGCACACAACGAAGAGAAGAGGAAGATGGGACGGGACTGCCAGCGTTGGACCAGCTGGCTTGGCTGAGAAAGCCGTCACTGCTAAGTCCAAGGCGTTGGTCCCCTGAACACAAGACAAGGCCGGGTGTAAAGTCGAGAGGTCGCCATGAGAGGGCGAGCCAAGAGCTCGAGGCACCACCGCAAATGGGCAGACGAAAACACAAGGCGCTGCCACCAGAGGGTGAGCGCGAATGCAGCATAATGGCGCAAGGCACCCTAAACGAGGGCACATGCAAGCCCAGTTGGCCGTCACAAGAGCCATTGCACGAAGTTGTCCAGTCCACTTGGGAGGGACCAGGCCCTTGGGATCCAGGAGGGGGGCCGACTGGGGAGCAAATCCTCAACCCGAAAAGACCTGTTGAGGCCATGGACATCACAGCAGGCATCGTTGCCCAGAAGAAAAACCCTAGCTGTGCTGCATGTGCAATGTCAGTGGAACCACCAGCAAAAAGTCAATCACGCACCTGGGACCCATATTCCATTGTCCCAATCTATCGTCCCCGTCTTGCCGTCGATGTTGCGACCGATTTCCATTTTGAGGCCCATGCAGAGGGCACGACATCTCCTTGGGAGATGCAGAAGCAGAGACGCAAGGCATCAACGCGGCACCAAAAGTTGCATCACATGGCGGACACAGAGGACCGGAAATAGCCACAACAATCGTGTGGGACATTTTTCCACGGTGGGTGGTCATTTTTCCAGCATGAAAATTCGACTTGAATACCTCGTTCTCTAAAGAGAACTCAGAATGCTTAAGGCAAAGGATAAGTCAGTACAAGGTCTCACGAAGGTATTGAACTCCTCTTCAAACAGAACAAAGTCGACTATATCAAGAGAACTGCTTCCTTCACACCACCAACCACGATTTCGGTGCAACTCAATGAGTTGAAGGTGGTGAGTCCCAAAGAACATCATCATCGCTACCGGTTCTGATGTTACACCATTCCCAGGTGGCGCCATCGAAATCGATGAAGAGCAGATTACCAGCTCAACCGGTGCGCTCTCTCCAGAAGGTACCAGGAAAGATGGCTGTCATCAGCAGTTGTACTATTGGACTGGAGATGGGCAGCGTGTGGATCCGTCTGGGTTCCGAAGTTGTCGTCGTCAAGCTCCTGAATAGCATCAGAGGTGCTGGAATCAACAAGGAAATCTTGTATGTCCACTGTATCTTTCAAATTTCTGTGCGTTGGCCCTTTACGTGTACCAGATTCTCAGAATGCAATTCCAAAAAACGCTAACGAAGCAGGGCCTCAAGTTCAAGTTAAGCATGGTCGCCTGTCAGATGTCCCATACTCTGAGCACTACCAGCAGCGAAAAACACCCTGCACATCCAGATTCCCCCACTCCAACTGTGGGTGTCGTCGCGGCAAGACTGGAATTCGAACCCAAGAGGAACCGCTAGTGGAGGATCGCGCATGACTAGTATGCCCAGGTTGTCGCCACACCACCATTTGGGGCCGAACCATGATGGCTTGTGTGTATTTGTCATCGAGACCATCCAGCCCTGCTGACGGCCCCGTAATTTCACACAGCGAGCGAGTCTCTATCTCAATACACTCGCCATCAAGCCCACGTCTCCCTCCCCCGAAGCGCCGCCACCGGCCGTCCTCTTGCACGGCTACGGCGCCGGCCTAGCCCTTTCTTCCTGATGTTTCCGGCGCTGACTCGATGGGCTGGCACGCGTGGAACGTCCGTGTATGCCATAAATTGGGTCGGCATGGGTCGCTCCACGCGTGTGCCATTTTTCGAGTCCATGTGAAGCGCGACAACATCCCGGGCCGCGTGTACGAAGCCGAGTCTTTCTTCGTCGGGTTGATCGAGGAGTGGTGCAAGCGCCCAGGGCTGGAGAAGATGCCACCCATCAAGCACTCGCTTGGCGCGTACTTCAGTGCCGTCTATGCACTGCGACATCCGGAGTGCGTGCAGAGGTTGATCTTGCTCTCCCCCGCAGGTGTCGCACATGACCCGAACAATACGGCTCCGTCAAGGGAGAGACATATAATTGGTGTAAGGTGTGCTATGCCATTGCGTACGGAAAGCGCCTGCATACGGGAGTATTGGCTGATGCTGACTCGATCCCCATGAGAACCACGTCCCCTCGTCTTAGCCTCTTCGTACTTGGCATTTCGTATTCGTCAGTGGTGCCACCATCGCGTGCTCTGATCGACATTGCCACATTTGCCTTGTGCAATCCATCCTTTCCATCTTTCCTTGTCTCTGACCTCTTCGCCATTGCTCCTGTCATGCACTTGACTCCGACGCACCACAGCCACATACACTGCAAGTCCTTTGTCTTCAAGCTCAACCTCCGTCGACATGGTCTTACCCTTGATGCGAGCTCCCCTCCGTGGATATAGATGGATTTTGTACGCTCTGCTCGAGTTTCTATTGTTCCCTTTTTCCAGTATCATTGATTTTCTTCTTTTGGCATTCACTACCCCTTACTTTTCGGCTTTCCTCACTCATCCTGTGCTCCTTTGCATTTTGTATTCCCTTTCATCCACTCCTCCTCACCCATTTTCCCATCATACTCATTCTCTCCCTGTGCTCTGGCTTGCGTGATTACTTACTCTTAGATTCGATGATCTCGGACAGCCACTCGTAGATTACTAGCGTCTGGTTTGTATAAATACTGGGTCTTGGCCTGACTGGCAATGTATCTTCTCCCTTGCATTCCCTCCACTTTGTATGCCATCGCTAAGTCTCTCACCTTCGACCTGTCGACATTTGACTCAGAGCCGCCGTACCGATCAACTTGGATGTTACGAAGACCTTCTTGCCTTCTCGCCTTCAAGTTCTTGCGTTCTCATCTTGCCTCAGGTCCAACGACCGCTTATCGCCATCAAAGCCTCAAATCATCTCCTTTGTCCCCCATTCATCGTGTGGCTCTTCCTTTCTTGGATTAGCTGCTAACTCCTTTTCTCTCTATCTTTCTAGACTCAGATCTGCCTTTCAAAACTCTCTCGCAGGACTAACATCCTCGCTTCATTGGAGAGGACGGACCCGAAGTTGCGGACAGCTCGCGGTGGCGGTGCTGGACCAGGAACAGCATGTGGAGAACAGGGAGGAGAGTTGGAGCGGCTTCCATTTCGTGCGTTCAAGCTTTTTCTGGGGTCCCATGCTCGTGGGCAAGATGTATCCCCCTCCTGCGTCACCTCACCATTAGTTACTCCCAGCGGAAAATGCACATTACAAGGTTAAATTATGTCGAATGAGATCAAATAATAATATTTTTTTTCAATCTGATTCGAAAAATTCCGAACGAAATTGAAGCAAGGCTTGGAATTACTGAAACCACTTGGCACACCAATCTGTGCATGTATGTGTATGCGCGCGTCACATGCGGGTAAGGTTTACCAGATTTGGAACCATTGGCTATATGGTGGGCCCTCATGAGACTGAACACGTGACCAATGACACGTCACTTGTTTGTGTGCAGCGCGGCTTTATTCTTCTCTCCATCCTCCTTTCGTCTCGCTTTCAGCACTATCCTTTCTCTCTCCCCTCCCTTTCGCACATTACTGGCGACTCACTGGGCTCAGCATCTCGTATGGCACACCGTCTCTCAAATTCCTCCGACCTGGTTGGCAGCTCGTCATCTCGATCTCGACTGGCGCCTCCTCTGCTGTCGCACCCCCTGTAGGCACATATGCGCAGGCGTTGTTTGCGGCTTTGTTCTGGGACGCGCCTGTAGCCTGCACCGGAAACGGTGCAGAGCGTAGCTGGTGCTCAAGCAGCGGGGGACACCCTGTTCGTGTTGGCCTTCGGGTCGCACCTCTTCCTTGTGCCCTGCCTTGTGTAGGTAACGCAGGATGAGTCAGGGCAAGAGCGATGGTCGTCCATGCAAGTTTCATACCATCGTCTTTGCGAAAAGACCCAGTGGGCCCTGGAGGTGCAATGCCTCTGTAAGCGGTCGTGATTAGCGGGAACAACCCTTGAGGTTTTTCATTAAACCCTGTGGCACAGAGTCCCATCTGGGAGCCTTCGCAAAGGCGATATCCTCTGCCGACGCCCTCACCAGGCAACATGATGCAGTCTGCGGCTTGATGTATCGCCATCTTTGCATCTGTCTCTGCTTCTGCAGGGCAGGCATCTGAGCCAAGGGACTCGTCACCTTGGGCAGTGGTGGCCTGTAGGTCTCACTGCTGTCAAGGAAGAGCGATGGTATGCTGGCCTCTCAAGATCATCACAAACCGCCGACCCTGTAGAAGACAACGATGACGCTCAAACTCAAGCTATGCCCCCCGACTCCAGCGCCTCCTCTGCCGTCGTACCCCCTGTAGGCACATATGCGCAGGTGTTGTTCTTGGCTTTGTTCCAGGACACGTCTGTAGCCTGCACCGGAAACGGTGCAGAGCGTAGCTGGTGCCCGAGCAGCGGGGGACACCCTGTTTGTGTTGGCCTTCGGGTTGCACCTCTTCCTTGTGCCCTGCCTCGTGTAGGTAACGCAGGATGAGTCAGGGCAAGAGCGATGGTCGTCCATGCAAGTTTCATACCATCGTCTTCACGAAAAGACCCAGTGGGCCCTGGAGGTGCAACGCCTCTGTAAGCGGTCGTGATTAGCGGGAACGACCCTTGAGGTTTTTCATTAAACCCTGTGGCACAGAGTCCCATCTGGGAGCCTTCGCAAAGGCGATATCCTCTGCCGACGCCCTCACCAGGCAACATGATGCAGTCTGCAGCTTGATGTATCGCCATCTTTGCATCTGTCTCTGCTTCTGCAGGGCAGGCATCTGAGCCAAGGGACTCGTCGCCTTGGCAGTGGTGGCCCTTGGGTCTCACCGCTGTCAAGGAAGAGTGATGGTATGTTGGCCTCTCATGTTTTTCACAAGCCGCCGACCCATATCAAAATATACGACAACCACGACGATCACGACCCCTCAAAACTCAAGTTGCGTCCCGTCGTTTGTAGGTACGTAAGTTTTTTCTATCACGCTCTCCGTGCAACTGTCCCAACGATGCCACTATTCCCCACTGCGACGACGCCACCATCTCCGCCCCTGTCCCCGATCACGGTGATGACGGCGCTGTCATTATCCCGATTGTGAATGACCACAGCCCTGACTAGGACTGGGACTACGACTACGACCATGACCAACTGTTACAATCCACCCAGTTTTTCGTTTCACTCCCTACCCCAAGCACCCTCAGGACCCGTCATACCTCCCGCACCAACCACACAGACCCCTCAGAATATCTCCCAACCAATAGCACCACCATCGGTACTTCCCAGAGCACGCACACCCCCGCTACCCACTTCCTTCAGTCAAGCGATACCAGCCATCCCGATCACGTGGCCTATTCACACGCGCCACCATTCCTCCATGGAATACTTCGTAGAGCCCACACCAATAACCACGGATCCCGCTACAGATAGCGATGGAGATAGTCCTATGAGGGACCGCAGTCCTAGCCCACCACACGCGCCATACCAGCCCAGACCATCTGGCTCTAACGTCTATGAGTTAGAAGCCAACAAGCAGCCTTCACCGCCATGGAAAGCATGGCTTAGTCAGCCATCCCCGCCTACCAGTATAACCCGGCCCGTCTCCCCGAGTAGTGAGACCTCAGCACCTAAACACCAACGTCACGAGGATGGGACCTACACACCCATTACGTCATCAGCCACATCCCCGACATCCCCAAACAGTCCTAGCGCCCAAGCCACTCCTGATTACCAAAGCCTACCAAGTCCCCGGTCCATGGGATCTGATCAAGATCCAAATACAGAGTCACCTCCTATGCTGCTAGAATAAGCAGATTCCCATCAAAGCGGATTACCAAAAGAAGACACATATATGATGCGATACTCGTTCGCTTACGCGCCCTTCATATCGTCATCTCCCGGTCCCCGAATTAGAGCGCATCAGCGTATATATTGTATCTCTGTCCTGACTCATTTCCAGACTCGATATGACTTGTAGTTACTGCGCAACTGCGCATTCTCTGACTCGTACTTACTTGACTCATTCCAAGTGATCCCTGTATTAGTTTCGACTCATACTTAGCTATAGTAAGCGTAGCACAGCCTTAGACTCCTCATGTATATAAACTAGCCAGTAGTTACAAGTCAAAGCTCTAAGCTTGACTTGGTTTCCAATCCAAACGTCTTGAAAGTCTTCACTCTACCGTTCGACTTTCCTCTCCCCTTTCATAAATCCCTCTCAGGTCTTTGACGTCGTCAAAGACACCTCAGTTATTGTTACTCGTCACCACCACTTCGTGCAAGTCGCACCTTAAAGGTCCTTGGGCCTTAACACCAACGACGGTCACCGTAGTGGCAGGATCATGTCAAGGCAAGCTCGATATGGCCACAAGACAGGCAAGGCGACGAAGTGAGGGTGATCGATGTTGGATCACCAAGGTACGTGGTGAGGCCGCTGTATACGATGGGTGCGAGGTCGAGTGAAAGACGGGTCATGTGAGGCGGACGACAGGGGTATCGGTGCACAGTGCGGCAGGGCGAGACAGTGGGCCAACGGTATGGGGCTGTTGACGATTGTAAATGCTGTATTTCCACGATCTTCCCAATCTATAATTTTCCAACTTCTAACAAATGCACCGTCTAATCAAGACAGAGGATTTTATGACACGCTTTTGCCACAAAACAAGAAATCATCAATGTCGATTAATTTCGATGTAGAGGTTTCTAATGCCACCCAACAGCTCTCCTGTACTACAATGGGTACATCCTCCTGTGTCATATACTCATTGGGATATAGGGAAGTACCTCTGAAGTGGGAAAATGTCCAAGCACTTCAGCCGCCTCATGGTGCACCATGTCCCGTTCTTGGGGATTTTGGAGGAGGGAGAGAGGAGCTGGCCAAGGACAAAAGCAATCTTGGTGGCAGTTGCATATCAAGCGGCTTCAAGTGTGCGGGATTCTGTGGCAGCCCAAATCCGGTGGGAATAGAGGCCAGGACTTGGGGTATGCCTAGCGTTGGTTGTCGATGTGCACATTGATAAATGTCGGGTGCAGGTGGTGGGTGTTCGTCCGGAAGTAAATGAACAGTGTCGAAAGAGGGGGAGTGGGAGTATATCATCAAGTTGTCAGCAGCATATATGCGGGAGGTACTGGTGAGCGTGGCATCATGAGAGGAAGGGGTCAAAGAGATAGGGGTGCAGGTGGCAGTGTTGTCGACCTCGCAACTCGCAACAATCCATTCGAGGGACTGGTTAGAGGGGGGAAAGGGAGCAAGCGACGGGCACTCACCCACTGGAGGTGAAGCGAGGGTGTTAGTCCCGCAAGAGAGTTTTGAAAGGCAGACCAGAGTCTAGAAGGATAAAGAGAAAGGAGTTAGCAGCTAATCCGAGAAAGGAAGAGCCACACGATGAATGGGGGACAAAGGAGATGATTTGAGGCTTTGATGGTGATAAGCGGTTGTTGGACCTGAGGTGAGATGAGAACGCAAGAACTTGAAGGCGAGAAGGCAAGAAGGTCTTTGTAACGTCCAAGTTGATCGGTACAGCGGCTCTGAGTCAAATGTTGACAGGTCGAAGGTGAGAGACTTAGCGATGGCACGCAAAGTGGAGAGGAAACGCGAGGGAGAAGATGATGATTGCCAGTCAGGCCAAGACCCAGTATTTATACAATCCAGATGCTAGTAATCTACAAGTGGCTGTCTGAGATCATCAAATCTAAGAGTAAGTAATCATGCAAGCCAGAGCACAGGGAGAGAATGAGTATAATGGGAAAATGGGCGAGGAGGAGTGGATGAAAGGAAATACGAAATGCGAAGGAGCACAGGACAAGTGAGGAAAGCTGAAAAGTAAGGGGTAGTGAATGCCAAAAGAAGAAAATCAATGATACTGGAAAAAGGGAACAATAGAAACTTGAGCAGACTGGAAGCATATGAAATCCATCTATATCCACGGAGGGGAGCTTGCGTTGAGGGTGAGACCATGTCGACGGAGGTTAAGCTCGAAGACAAAGGACTTGCAGAGTGCGTGGCTGTGGTCAAGTGCATGACAGGAGCGATGGCGAAGAGGTCGGAGACAAGGAAAGATGGAAAGGATGGATAGCACGAGGTGAGTGTGGCGATGTCGATCGGAGCACGCGATGGTGGCACCGCTGACGAATACGAAATGACGAGTACGAAGAGGCTAAGACAAGGGGACATGGTTCTTGCGGGGATCGAGTCAGCGTCAGCCAATACCCCTGTGTGCGGGCGCTTTCCGTATGCAATGGCATAGCACACCTTACAGAGGGGTGGGACTCCACACTGTGATTGCAAGGGGATGGGTGCGGGGCTGGTCGTGAATTGGTGAGTGAGAAGCGAGAATTCGAGCACTCACTGAAGTGGTTGGGTTTCGGGTTGAGCCAGTGATGTTCATTATTGCAATGGGGAAGGGCGCATGGCTGATCGTCGACAGAGGTGTAATC
>Ga0307510_10007430_pt1 | contig 13068 bp, 8 predicted proteins | sample 12_EM_MG_FD_207224 | JGI IMG/M metagenome (GOLD analysis project Ga0307510, IMG submission 207224) | Populus trichocarpa ectomycorrhiza microbial communities from riparian zone in the Pacific Northwest, United States - 12_EM | ecosystem: Host-associated > Plants > Roots > Unclassified | place... | reverse complement strand
GTTTTTGTTGTTGTGTATGGTAGGTGGATAGGGTATTTTTTCTGAAGCTTGTGCGGCTTGGGAGCTCGAGGTTGTATCGTATTTGTTGAGGCGCTTTTGCTGCCGAGCCGGGAGCGCTCTCCCGCCCGGTACTATAGCAACGCCTTGTCGTATTCGTATTCGTATTCTTCTCCTGAATCATGCTGGTGCTCTTTCTCATGCCTGCTTTGTTTACGTTAATCTCGTATCTATAAGAATTCCAGTGCTATTGTGAACATCGGTACATGACCACGATGCTCCTGGATACTTGCACAGTCTCCACTCGCTCACTCCAATCAAACTCGGCTCGGCCACCACTAATTCCGACTCCATCGCACCCCCATCCCATCACAGATTTCTAAAACTTCACCACAGGATTAATTTTAGCTTTAGCGTCCGGAAGTCACGGCAGATCTCCATATCCCGAGCGACCAAATCCTAGACTTAGCCCTAAAAGGTGGAGAGCCGGGGGTACACGGTTGATCACTCGGTCCGCAGTTCCCGGGCCTTGCAAATGCCCCCCGAGACCTCCATGAGAGTGGGAACAATTCAAAGGTATTTACTGGCTCAGCGTCCGTTCCACTTCTCCGTTTCTTCCTTCTATTCAGCTCGGAATGCTTAGAATGCTTCCTTGCCGCCGACTGGGAGGAGCCAGGGCGTGGGAAAGAAGGTGTCTCACTATCATAGAGGGGTCGAGAGTGTTGATAAATCTCCACCTCGATGAATTTCCAGGACCTACAAGCTACGCCGAGCAGCACCCTCGCAGAAAATCCCATGCTAACAACACCGACTTGAGCTTTTTGTTATTACCCCTACCGCCGCAATACACGCCGGACAGTTTAACAGAGTATCACACAAGATATTCTAAACCGGGCTCATCACCCTGAACGCCCCCAATACTCTCAGGTCATCACCTACCCGGATGTGTCCATGGAAATCGGAAAACACAACCCTTCTCTCCCTCGGGACTTGTATGTGATCAGCAGAAACAGATGCCCGCCTTTTTACTGACGCCCCGAATACATATTGAATCGAATCACGCCGTGGGAGTAACTCCCGGTGCAGAACTTAATACCGAATGCGATGACATTGCGACTTTCGTAAGCAGCGCAAAATACTGGCGACCTGGAGGAAAAAAGCCAAAAACTGATGCATCTTAGACATTTCCCCACAGACTTCCCTTTATGCCGAGATTTGGTTGGCTTTACGAGTACCAGGAAACTGAGGTCTAGAGCCACGGTATCCCGATCCTGGATGAATTCCTCAAGAAGGCAGTTGTTTTCCGTCCTAACATGGCTCAATATGCCAGGGATAATACTTGTATGTAGAGGTTTCTTTCTCTTCTTCGAATCCAGCGGTTTTGCCCTACTTATGGGATACCGGTATTATATCTAGACGTAAGATGGGTGCCCACTAGCAACTCGTATATAATAATAAGTGGAGACCCTCCGCGAGGATCTGTGCAACCATTCCATCCCTCTATCCCCACGATCAGTTCACCCGGCCGACTTGAAGGTGCTTAAGCTTAGCACGACCTGCCCGGACCAATCGAATTCTGTGCCATCTGGAAATCCCTATGTTTTGGGTAGGTAGGAATGACGGTTGGTAGAGTGTGTCTATCGGTCCCACTGTAAAATATTCCGGATTTAAGTACATGATTTCTGGCGGATAGCTCTTCTAGTTTCACCGATGTCTGCGGGGCAAGCGCGCTGCACTGTACAAGTACCGTAAAACCTCACGAAATCTACCATGTCCGTCACCCCTGTGATCTCCGGATTCTTAGTCAAAAAGCTCCCGAGAATGATTAGCATTTTCTAGAGGTGGTATAAGATCAGCCCACTAGGTATATTAGATCTCATTAACTTGTATTCGCAATTCTGTTAGCCCGCCAAACCAAACCTATCCTGGACTGACGGGGGTGGTGGATTTCAGGAGATTTTTGCGGAGGTCTCTGGTGGGGCGTGGTTGGCGCCTTGTGGTCTTGGCAGGTCACTGTGATTTACCATGATCAAGGCCATTGCTAGATATGGCATTACCTGGTGCTGTGCGTTTGCGGTGGGGAGCTTCTTGGTAGAGGTCTGACGTACTGTGCTGCATGATATAATAGGAAGGCTCTGGGCATGGGGGGGGGGGAGTCTGTTGATGCCGTCTTGGGTATCCTCCGTAATTGGTACAATATATCTTGTGAGTGACATTGGCTTTGGATTTTATGTTTGTGGGAAACGTGAGTGAGTGATTCGGAGTGATTCGGCTGGAGAGATTTGGAGAGGAGGTTCAAGTCACCCGGGTTATTATCTAGTATCCACGACAGAATCCTATAAGTTACCGATTGATTCACATTGCAGCCTGCCTGTTAATTGGTTTAGGACGAACGGACCAGCCAGCCAGCCAGGCCAGTAGCTCAACTTTAGTCCAGAGCCCCCGAGTTCGTAGGGAAAACTGCTATGGAATTCAGGTAAGTATCACATTTCCCCGCCTCCCGCCGGCTTTTAACCCCTACAAAAGTGCGCAGAAAAAAGCACGTTTGTACAGTACTTATTCTTCGATGGTCTTATTGGAACTGTTAAAACTTTCAAAAGGAAGAAGGAAATCTGACTTAGATAGAGATTTGGAAGGGAGGTTTCACGCCAGCTACCTATCCACCCATCTATCTATCTACCTATCTAGTGTGGTACAGTATGTCCAGACCCCGCTATAACTTAGTCACCGCGGTATCGGTATTATACGTACTATACTAGCACCGAGGGGGGTGGGGGGTATATGTTTAGCCCAATGTTTAGTTATGCTAGGGACATAACCTCCTAGCTAGGGCTCTGGGGGTGTCGGTAAATCGGAAAACGCTTCCCTTACTGTGATAGCACACAAACACCATGGAGGCACAACTTGAAACGGGCTGTATTTGAGTACTGTGTGATATAGTGGTCGGATCACCTGTTTTTGTCATGGGGATGCCACTTTTCTAGGGGCGCACACACACTGTAATGGCCGTCCCAGATGCGCATGTTATGAGAAGATGGTTTATCCCTGGTTTGAGCTTGCAGTTGTATACTTGAGGAACAGTCAACGGGCCGTGTTGCCCGATTAGCCTTCTCTGTCTTTCTTCCTTCCTAGAGCAGTAAATAACTCCAGAGGGCCCCAATGGCTGGGTGAAGAAGACTTCAAGGCTTCCGTGTCTGCTCATCCATGGAATGATGCCTTGTTGGAACTATGGCTGTATCGGACTGATCACTGGTGCTGCGAGTTTCCTGAAAACCTTGTGATGTATATATATACGCTTTGGGTTGTCGTTTCCTTTCGCCGGCTTTCTATCCGTCGTTGCTGGGTGGTTTTATCCTGCGCTTCGCACAGGCGGTTGATATATTGGCGATAAGGACTATGACTGCGCGCAGCCTAGAATGGCCTTTTTATCGTATTCTGCATCATCAATGACGCGGATTTCGCCATCCTCCTACCAGCTTCTCAGCTGCGGCTGGAGCTTTGAAAGGGATGGGCCCTGGAGATATCTAATCTATACCTCGGTGCTCCGTTCGTGGGTACCTAGGGCGTCAAAATATCTCCCGGAATACCCTGCATTCGCATTTGGCTTTAGCGCCCTGGACCTAAAACAGTATGATGAATTAGGCTCTGGAGCAAGAACTTGGGAAGCAAAGGCTACAGTAGTAACGCCCTCACTTTGGCCTCAACCCCAGGCCTCCGACTCGGGATCGTCAGCACCAAGCTCTGCCCATAAAATTACTCGTCAGAAATGCGCAGGGGAAAAAAAAGAAAGAACCTAGCTAATGCCATCGCCAATCCACCCTTAAGGTACAAGTATTGTATTCCGACCGGTGTGAGTAAAATGCACAAATCTGAGATAGCCAATCCTCAGCCTTTAAGGCATCGTGAGTTAACATTAAAGACCACCGGTATTGCACCGCAGCGCACTGCTCACATGTCTCCGCATGCTTATCTTTGCACTGTGAACATTCTGTTTTGCCTTGGGATCAGGCTTGATAATTATAGCCTCTCATGCTCGTCCTTGACGTTGGAGTCTGGAGGATAATACGTCGATCGTTTTCGATGAACATTTAAGAGCCTGGCGGTCTGTGAATATTCATAGGCGGCAGACAACAGCTCTGACGGTGCTGTGCTCTCGGGCGCAAATGTACAGTACTCCTGTCTGGGAGTTGCTGAAATGATCAAGTACGAGTAGCAGTTGGTATCAAGGTCTGCATGGAGGGGAACAAACGCACAGCACGGCCCCCAATACCAACTCGACCCAACAGCATGCGCCAAACTCACCGCCGCCGAAGAGAAAGAAAAACACGTCGAGTGCCCTGCCGTACCTGCGAGCGCGGCAGGCAGGCAGTCTACACTCCAGCGGCAACCCCTAGACTCATCACACCGGCTGAGAGCCAGCCTGGTCGAGTGACACTCGATGATACACCTATTTGAGCTGCGTGTCAGTAGGTGGGGCCTACGGTAAGCTCGCTCTAGATAAACTCACCCCCTCAGGTTAAGTTCAACCATGACACAAGACCTCACCACCGGCAGTAGACAGACAAGGTATACGTTACACAAGATCAGGTAAGAAGTTTAAAAAAGAAAGGGTCTGTATGATGCGGTAGGAATTCGATTTGCGGAGATTGTGCGGTGGCGGCAGTATGTGCTACTATAGGATTAATTGCCATACCGGTGCTGCAAGGAGCGCTACTGCTGGACCTTGGGTTACAGTAGCTCTGCTGGTAGGGTCTGTTTTTTTTGTTTTTTTTTCTTATTTGTCTCAGTTGGGGGCTGAACAGAGAGTCCTTTCGTTGTATTTTCTCCAAAGGAGGAAATTCTTGACATCAGGGTGTCTTTCTCAACTATTCCAGTTTTCACGACCGCGTGGGGACAGTGCCGTAAACGCTGTAAGTCCCGTAGTGGCGAATCCGGGCACAATGGCAGGAACCCGTTAACCGGGATAGACAGGGATATATTTGGCTGTTTAACCTTAAATAACTGTTCCATAACTTCTTGCTTGACCTTGTACCGGGATCGGTGCTCGTAAAAGGCCCCCTACTGAAGGTTCGGCTCAAATATGGTGTTTGGGGGATTAGCTTACCAGATGTTGCGAAGAGCTAGTATCTGGAGGTTGTACCCTGCCGTAGCAACTCTTGACACCCACTGCCAGATTATCGGTGGAAATCAGTCCACGATGGGTTTGGTTCGGTAGGGGTAAGGGAATTGCGACTACGAGTACCAACACATCCAGTAAGCCAACCTTATACCGTTTCAGGAAAACGCTAGTACTTTCTCAGAAGCCTTTGCCTCTGAGCCCAGGGATTACGATTGCAAGAGATTTTACGATAAGTAGGGGGAAGCTTGCGTTGGGCAGAGGGGTTTGGGATATGATACCGGTAGTTGGCTACTGCACATGCATTCGGTGCTCGTAGCACAACTGATTACGATGCCCTATTGCTGGTGGGGGAAATATTGGAGTACTAACTTGATCTTAGGTTAGCAATTGACTACTAGAAATTGGGTTCTTGCAGCATCCAAACCAATGGTGGGCTGACATCTCAACCCCACCCGCCGAGATAAATCCCCTAGAGATACGTAACGAAAGACGGACAGCTTTCTCGAAAGCTCCGCTCGCTGATTGAGCCACACCTTACTTGACTGTCCTAGCACCATTTGAGTTTAGCCAGATAATGCGAGTAAGAGTAAGTCCAAATAGGGTTCCTGTCTGAGTATCTTTCTCCTAGGGAGGCCTCCACACGCTACCTAGTGGTAAGCGCCCCCACAGCACTCATAGTTATGCCTAGTCGGGGAGAGTCTTGTGGGGTAGCCTTACTTGGTGGTTCTATTAGAGGCGTAGCAAGTCTGCAGCTGGATTTCTATTTAATTCCATCTTCCACTATTGCAGTGTATCCCCTGGTCCGTCAGAACACCCAAGTGATATGGAATAAGGATCACCCCGAAACTCTAGTAATCTGTTCCCTAGTAATTTATTTCTGGCTAAGGAAGGGTATTTTCGAGATCTAGTTGCTTTGCTTAACTAGATCTCATGGGCGCAGCACCTGACGGCCTAAGGAATAATGTTCGTCCTAGGTAAGAGATACCCGGAAATCGAGAGGGGAAAACAGGGATATTCCAGGGATATCTCGCCCCTCCTCGACGTGGCGCCTACCCCTCCCCTGTGTTCGGGAACTGCACTTCTTGCCTGGGGCGAGGATGGGTGGTCTGTTCGTCTGTTCGTGCAAGGTCTGTTTCCCCTCCGGAGGATGGCCGATCCCTCCGTAAAGGAAAGTAGTGGTTATAGACGTCAGCCTCGGTACTGTATTAGTACTAGCACAGCACAAGTACCCCAACGCGCGAGCTCACATTCTCGTAGTATTAGTTCTCAAACCTAAACCTAGAAACCAAACCGGATGGGCCAATCCATGGACCCGTGGAGAAGCACTATTTTTGCATTACCTAAAGCCGTCTACCATCCACCATTGATACGGGAGCTAGGGGAGAGGGGGAGGTCCGTTATAGTGTCGTCGTGGCACGGCAAAGAGGAAGCTACTTCGGCGATTATTTCTCCTCTTTTATCACCCCCACTGAAGCGGGACATCAGTGCCGAGGCGGGCGGCTTTGCTCAGACAGCAACGTACCGGTAGTAAGTTAGCTATTGTCACTCAAACGACCGAATCACGGCACCCGTGTATACGGAAGCCAAAGGAAAATCTGTATTAGTTTGCGAATGGGTGTGAGGATGAGGGTGGGGGCGCCGGTGGGTGCCGGGTGTTGCTCGAACACAGTAGCAACCCCCGTGTCGAGATTCAAAACTGGGGAACTGTGTTAAGATTCCGGGCCGTGGATTGGACTGCTGGGGTGGGGATTAGATAAACGATGCCAGCACAATTATTACAGGGGAGATCATACCCAATGATTGAGACCGGGGCTCCCCATGGGGAGTCGGGGTTGTGTGAGGCATCAAATACAAGGGTAGGAAGCCATCAATACAAGTACAAGTAGGAATAGACAGGGATGTATTTGGCTGGTCAACCTCAAATAATTGTTCCATGAGCTCTTACCCGAATCCGAACCGTAAGAAGCCTTGTTAACGTCAGGGACATTGTGGTGACGGAAGGTCAATGTGCTTGGACGTTGGAATTCTCCTCTCGGCTACCGGAGGGGGAAGCATCGCAAGCACAGCCTTCAGTTGAGACAAAACAAAAGGAATACGTACTGCACAGCGCCTGACTCGGAGGGCGACTACGCGTCCAGGAATATTTATCTTCTATTTGATTTTTTAGGTATGTAAGCGCTAGCAACGCTAGTACTAACTCAACGCCTATCAAATCTAGAAACTTCGCACATTGATAACTACTGTAAATTTAGCTGATATTGATCTTGCTACCGGTACTTTCCCAAAGCCCGAGTGCAGTGAGGTTTCCGGGTAAAGGGTCAAGTGATTCGCCACCTGAGGAAGGGGAACGTGGAACGGTGAACAAAGGCTCTGATTGCGGGGCTGTAGGGGTGCCGGTAGTGCATACTTCGCGTCCAGTTCTTGCACATTTGTACCTCGTTTCCACTAAAGTTGCCATCGTGGTTTCGATCCAACTACAGCATTGAGATATAATAGTTATTCGTGCAGCTCCAATAGTAAGGCTTGCGATAGTGCATCGGTGAAACATCAGGGCCAGATTTGAACAGCCGATCTAATTGGATGGGCCCGATCATCCTTGGAGCCTACTCCAGAGACCATCTTCTAAGTTTAACACCGTGCATGCAGTAGAATCTCCTTGCCAAGCCTAGTCACTCGAAGTAGGCGGGAGGCGAGAGAGGTGGGGTAGTCTACAGTTGCTATCGCTCCCCTCTTGATCTCATCGTGAATGGTATTTTGTGGACTTTCGTCTGGTTGTTTATTTGGTGAGCAGCGCGCTGTACCCTTAAGCTAGCGATGATAGGTAGTAGACTGACGATATCCTGTGTTCGGATGCTTTCAGAGAATCACAGTAGGTCAATATTCACAGCCAGCGAGAACTGCTAGTATGAACTGCGCTCCGGTGCTTGGTGATCCTTCAGTCAGCCGAGAACTTAGAGTTCCAGCTTCATAGGCTGCTACCCGATTTCACTAATTCTCGTAAGTAATGGAGGAGGTACCGTAACCCCTCTGTCCGAACATGGTTGGATGCCGGACGCCGCTGGAAAAACGCACAAACATCGCAATCGTTTTCTTGAGGTTCTATCGCTGTCTGTGCCCTTGGATCAAAAAATAAAGTCCGATCGGAAATGTCTTGCTCGGGTATGAGAAGTAATACCCTAGATTCTCGCCTTTAATTACTTGTAGTAGTTGAGTTAAATCTGCGTTACTGTTCTAATGCATGACCCCGATACTACGAGTAATATGATCAGATGGCAATTAGTTGCCATTAGGAGACAACACCACACCAAGCAGGGGAACATTGTACTCAAATCGCCAAATTGGAGTTGCCCCCATTTTGGCGGTGGCGTACCGGAGAAGAGGCAACCTTTCGATCCGGCAACATGAGTAGACTACCTTCGTGCTGCTAAGATGTGGCCGAGTACCGGTATGATAAATCATGATAGAAGGGGAATAAGCTCTACTCGGGTAGGAAAGTTACAGACTATCCTCTGCAGTTGATCCGCTGTACTAGCACAAGGCCAAGCAGCGTACTGCGCTTCATAGTAATTGCGCCGAGAAAAGGAATACCGCAACAACTGCCCGTAGAGAACCACTTGGAAGTGATGATCAGCATATCACAGGCTTGCCAACCTACCAGTTCAAGCATTGATGCCCCAAGCTCAAAGTGGGATGGTGTGACAAAGCAACAATCTCGCTTCTGACCCCGCACAATTTGCGCATCGAGCCTGACCTCGAACAAAGCCAGTCTGGTTGGAATTTCGAACAAGACTAGTAGTTGGGGTATGCAAGTGGCGAGAAACGACCAAACATGCACCGCTCGTGAAAAGCATAAAAGGGCCCCTCTTCCCCCCACCCCATATCTGTCCTTTCTTCACCAGCGGCGGTGACGAGCAATCTAATCAACTTCACATCCAGTCCTCAAACTTTTAAATTTTCAAACAAACTTCCACGCTTCAAACACAAATCATCATCATGGGTGGCTGCGGTTGTGACACTTCTGGTTCTTGTGGCTGTGGTGCATCGTGCACTTGCGAGGGCTGCCCTGTAAGTGCCAAGAAATCAATGTTCTCCCTCAGTCAGCCTAATATCTCCCCGCAGCACAAATAAATTAAGACCCCACGAGATCCGACACCCCGCTCATATCTCGTACCTCGCCATGGCGGTAACGAACAACGTCGGACAATTATCGTAGGCACGGGAGACGGTGGATGGTTTTGGTCGGATAGTTACGGTCGACTTGCGTTCAACAGAAGGGGATGAAATCCTGAAGGCTGGAGCGGGCATTTCTGTTTGTTTTTGATTTATTCTAAACGAAATCCGTTTTTTCAAATATAGTATATTTGAGAACACTAAATTAGTGTGTTTTCCTTGCAATATTTATTGTAGGGCTGAAATAAAAACCTTCTCCTCCACCTACTTGTTCAATTATCTGAATGCGCTACAAAAGAAAAGAAACGGAAGAACGCAAGGGGGGTGCGCCTCGTAGGTAAGAAAATTGGCTATATGATACCTTAGGTTGGACTTGTATTCACGGGGGCCGCTGGAAATTAGAAAACATCTCTTGTCTTCATCGAGGCTTGTATGGGATTAACGGAAATAGTTCTGCGATTGCCCCCCACCCCCGAGCGCGGTACTATACAAGATGGGTCCTAGGATTTTAACTGATACCGTGTCCCGCTGCGAACTCCATGAAAAAAATGAATGGAGATGCTGCCTTTTTTTGTTTCATTAGCGGAATATCGTTACCCTGCCCACCCGGTGCCACCAGGCGGGCATACCAGTGCTGCGCCGTATTAGAGAAGTGAGCTAAATCTGCGGCTGTTGCGAATAAGTTATCCGAAAACAAAGCCAGATCGAGAAAACCCACAAGTTTAAGGCATAGTGTGCTTCTGAACAGGCAATCACTCTGTGCTGAGACACCCAAACTCTCTCCCTGATGCCACAATCTTAAGATCCACCCGCTTCTATGCGCTCGACTGCTCATCGTCACCACGGTTTAGGTACCGGTATCCAGAACATGCCGAGAAGAAGTGGGGGGTAGTGGGCACGACAATCGAGTGGATTGTCCCACTGCCCCGGCTGGTGATCGGGCACGGTTGATAATCTTGGGCGCACTGTAGCCTGGAGGAATGCCTTGCATTAAGGGTTACATATCAGAGCTCACCCCTCATGCGGCCGCGAATATCCGTCGGAGGGGCCTTCAGGTACTCAATTAGCTATCGTACGTGCACAACCAGAATTTGGCCAGAGAGGTGCTGGGACGAACTCTGACCAGTCACTGAGATACTTCTCTGAGACGCTACTTTGAACCAGCCAATGAAACTACCGGACATTCTCAACCAAAGTACCAACGACGAAACTCGGCGGGTGGCGAACAGGGATCAGTGACAGGTGATTTTTAGTTACCCTGCCTTGGCTGTTTCCTTTTTTGCCTACCAAAAACCCTGGTTTCCCCACCAGCGCGCTTTCATCGTGGGTACAGTTAGGAATGCACTTGTAGGTGCATCCAATCCGTCCAAATCAGTTGGTTGGCTTTGATAACCCCGAGGCTCAGGAGGGATTTCTCTGTTCCAATCACCGGCAATCTTCCGTCGTGCAGCTTTCGAGATGATAGCGTATGGGTTCGTCAGATAATCATCTGTGCACCAACCTGGAGGTTCCCATGATATCGCACACGGTGACACGCCACTGATGATAGCATGTTCTGGTGCTGGTAGAAGAGGCAAATTTCGGCCAAGTTTATGCCCAGTGAGCTCTCTTTGTATCACTCGTATGCGATTGGGCGGCGGAGAAGCCGGATATCGCATTCATGGCAAGAGTAATAGAGACTGTATCACCAGCGCGGAAGATTTCGTAGGCCCACCACAGCCGGGGCTGTAATAGTTATATGGATTAACGTTTTGCCGGGGTTAAAGCCGTAAAATTGCCAGCGTCGCTACGTGGATAATGGCAGTTAGCCTTAAGTTAGACGAGCTACAAAATGATCCCCGACCTTACCTTTTAATAAGAGGTTGCTCTGATCAGAGGGGTTTCAAACCAGTAATCACAAACCATTTACTAGTTCACGAGCTGTGATGTCCGGGTCACGCTCATTTGCCCCAATGGCGTACCCCTCCCTGTTAATCCATTGCTGGAAAATAGGGATATAGGATATCCAGGTCCCATCATTGATACCAGTGATAGCCCCACTCCTCTAGAGAGTCTTGCTTGACAAAATCCTGTATCCCCCCTTTCGCCTCTAATGCAAATGATCATCCCCCGAGATCGGCCTCGGGGAGTACCGGTACTGTAAGCCCGAAGTTGTAAAATTCATCCCTGGTCGGATAAGCCTCGTACCAGAATAGATGGAAGTGATGATTAGGGACCGTTGAGGCTGGTCATAAAGCTTGGAGTTGTAAAGGAGGTGGTTAGGGAGGATGAGGGAAAGGATACCTATTTCCCAGACTCTAAATGGCAGCCTTGCCCTCCATCCCGACAATGGTATCATAATGCCTATCTAGCGTTAGTCAATCACTCCAAAGAAAGCGATGTTTTCTTTGTTTTTTCCCCGGCAAAACGTAAGGCAGCAGCGGAGCCTTTTATACCCCTCCCTCCCTCCCTTCACTGGATAGTTTATCGGTATCCGTGGTGTCCGCCCATCCTACTCCATTAGCAGAAATGAGGTACCGCAGCTCTATGGTTTCTTTTTCTTTTTCACTTATTAAAAGCAAACAGGATTTTTCCGGCGGGGTACCTCATTTGCCGGCATCCTCCTTATGGATATGATGGCAAATGGTCAATATATCATATGACGGTGGGATAACTTTGTAGTGGGCACTTTTCTCGCCTTCTTGTGGGTATAGTTTCACCCTCTCTAGGCAGATAAGTTGGCACCAACAAGGTGTCATGCCGGCGTTATGAGCGCAATTGCACCACAGAAGCAGCGGATATAAACTCTCCGGAACGAAAAGGTAGGGTCAGGGTTCATCTAAATTTCGTTTAGGCATATATATCTGAACAACACCAATTTATATAATTGGGTGAGTATTATCGGTTTAGATGTAAGAAGAAAGGGTCATTGTGGGAGCCCCGAGCATCCAACATCTCACGTATTTCATTGCAATGAGCTCCCGCTCAATGTAAGTTGGTAAAGGCTAGAGGGTATTGAGATGAGAACCCAAGCTCATTCCCATAGCTGCAGTCACTAACCGCTCCCATTGAAGTTAAATCTTTGTCGTACGGGTACGTGAATAGTATCCAATCGGGTTCTATTGAGCTCCTTAAGTGTACGAGTATGATACCATCAGGAGGAAGCATGGCCTAAAAGTGGAGGAGCTTCTGTGTTTGGGTCCGGCACACGACTAAAAACATCCGCGTCATCGCCGCCAGAGCACCCCCTATCCAGAATACAGCTGGGCTGCTCGTATATACACCTGTACCACAACCTTACCACATCCCTCAACTCTATTCCCCAACACCCCTCCTACCTCTCTCCGCCCCAGCCCTGCCGTGCTCCCACCATCCCTAGCTTTCCTTTTGGCTTCGGACAGAAATGACCACATGAGTGTGCTAAATAAGAGCTGTTCCAGGGACAAGAACCCCTCTAATCCTTACACTAAATTCAGAATCAAAACACGAGTGATCCCCGATGATACCGAACTACTCCGGGACCAGCAACGGCTGCAGTTGCGCCAATTCACCAGTATCCGGTACGAAGTACCGGCACCTGAGCACGGGGTTCAAAAATTTATGTGGAAATTATATGTGCGGATCGTCAGACTAACTTAAATACAGACCAAAATACTCTGGTAGACGAAACCGCGAGCCAGTCGCAAGTAGCTTGTGGCTCCGTCTACCTCATACCGGATACCTGCAAGCTGGGAACCTGAATTCGGTGCGGCGGTTGGCACAAGCACCACTTCCAAGTGCTCTTCTGAAGATGTCCCCTAGCG
>Ga0307510_10007427_pt1 | contig 13070 bp, 7 predicted proteins | sample 12_EM_MG_FD_207224 | JGI IMG/M metagenome (GOLD analysis project Ga0307510, IMG submission 207224) | Populus trichocarpa ectomycorrhiza microbial communities from riparian zone in the Pacific Northwest, United States - 12_EM | ecosystem: Host-associated > Plants > Roots > Unclassified | place... | reverse complement strand
CATCTTTTCTAACCCTAAACCTAAAGTAACATTCAGCCTCCCCTTCCTTTGCTCTTTGCGTCTCTCCCCTCCCTTTACTCTTTACATCTCTCCTCTTTGATTTTTATTCATGCTCCACGATTGTTACTTGTTAAGCTCTTGCTCCATGCTCCTTTGGCTCAGCAGGAATCCATTTTGGCATTTTCTTTTAAAGTTAAAGTAGGTAATGAAGGGTACGGTAGAGCAAACCTTTTTTTTCAATGGATGGTGAGGATCTATGTAAACTATTTGTAATTTGTTTCCTCTTGTTTAAATAATAATGTTTTGATGGTTTTACATTTTAATACTTTTGTTCTTTCCTTTTGTTTTGTGTATTTTTTTGCAAAGTTTAATTTTTGGGCAAGGATCTACCAAAAAGAAAATCGGGGTTGAATTTCTGGATTTCATGCATGCCCAACCAATTTCTAGATATCATATCATGTCATGCTTGTTGAGAAAGCCAAGATTTCTCAAAAAATAAGCACAGATCTGTGAGATTAGAAACAAGACGAAAGTAGAATCCCTAAAAAAATATGATCAGTGAAAAAACCTAGAATAAAAACTTAATTGAAATAATTTCGGTTTAAATCGGTTTGGAGTGGAAAAAAACGAAACGAACCGAACCGAACCGAACATGGTTGGTTCAAACCGGTTATCGGTTCGGTTCGATTAAAAAAAAAAATAATTTTGGTTTGATTATTTATTTTGGCCCAAAATTGGACCGAACCGAAAATGCTCACCCCTAACACAACGGGCATTAATCAGGGCATTTTGGTAATTTTATATAAAACAATATTCCCCTCTCCTCTTTTAAAGACAACCCACATCCTCTGCAAAGGTAAAAAACAGGAGGGAGACCATTTTTTTCCCATTTTCTTCATCTCTTCTCCATTTCTTCAAGCTAAATAAAAAAGGAGTGTTCCTGGGAGAATTATATCCAAGAAGACAAATTAAGTGACTATACTTAGAGAGTTATAAAGCTTGGGAAAAAAAAGAAGAGTAGAAGCTGGAACTTGAAAGATGATGACATGAGTTTTGTAGATTTTTGCAAGAACTCATTGAAATAAGTTAAAGTAACAAATGTAAGGAACATACCCTCAAGTAATTTTGTTTTTCTCTCTTATTCTTGCATGAGGAGAAGAAAACCTCCAAGTTTAAAATTCTAGGGTTCATGTAAATATTTTGGGGGAATAATTGTTCTTGTGAATTTCGAGATTAATTGCATAATAATGGCTTGATTTGCAGGAAAAAAAAATAGAAGGAATAAGTTGATTTGAAACTATGGGTTTTGGGATGACAACAGGCCAGGAACTTCGACAGCCATATCTTGGCTTTCAATCGTTGGATTGGTCTGGATTTTGGATATGTTGTTCATCTAGATGTTATATAAATTCTGAAAGATTAAGATTGGAAACAAACACTCCTACCATAAATTGTACTTCCCAAACAGTAGGTTTTTAATTTTCAAGTCAATTCGGTATTGTTCTGATATAGGGAGATTTAACAGTTAGATGTATGTTAATTTTGGATATGTTATTCGAATGATGATGATGTATAATTCCACCATTTGGATTTATTGAATTCTAAATTTACAGAATGATGTTTTAAGTTTGGTTTGAGAAATATTGAATGAGAATATGATGTTTAACATAAAAAGTATGTTTTGGGACTAAGGATAATTGTAATGGGTTTAATGATGATGAAAGTGTTTGGGAATTGTTTGTGTTGTGTTTGAGTCATGTTTGATGTGTTGATAAGTGATGGTATAGTTAAATTCTATAAAAAAAAATAGTGGTGGATTAATATTTTGGTTATGTTGGAATGGGACACATGATATGTGAAAGTAGGTTGGGATAAATTGAAACTAACTTTGAAAAATTAACCCCTATTATGGCTAGCCATGTTAGTTAAATAGACGCTGGAATGTTTGATAAATTACGTGTCTTGATGAAGAAATGAATGAGAAATCATAGTAAGGGATGTTGTAAATTGAATTATGATATAAGGAATGAGTATGCTTTGAAAAACAAAATTGGCATGTGTAGTCATTGCTGGAATTTAAGTTAAACTACATTGTTTGGTGATAGATTAAATGTCTTGGGACATTAGAAAAATATAGGTAACGAAAAGTCATGTCCTTTGGACATTGAAAATCATTGATGAAGAATTGAGTTAATTGGACGTTAAATGTTACTGTAAATGAATGCTAATTTAATGAAATGAAGTGATAAATAAAAAAGAGTTTATCCATGAACTTGTTACGAAACTAAATGGGTATGTGAATTAATAGATTTGATGAATGGATCAAAAAGACTTTAGTACTTATTCGGGATGTTCGATTGGAATGTAGGAGAAGCATTCAGAGTAGCACATGACTTCTCGAGAACATGTATAACAGGAGTTCAAGGTAAAGGTCGCCACCTTACTTCTTTAAATCGTTTAAATTCTTGCAATGCTAGTATGTGATAGACATTATGCGTATTTTGTACTACTGTGTATCATGAGAAATATTGTTATGTGAACATTGCCTACAGGCAGTATAAATATTGTTGCGTGAAAGTTACCAACTAGTAGAAGAAATATTATTATTGTGTGAACGTTGTCAATTAGTAAGAAATGTTATTATTGTGTGAATATTGCTAACAAGAAGGAGAAATATTATTATTATTATATGAATGTTGCCAATGAGTAGGAAATACTATTATTGTGTAAATGTTGCCAACGAGTAGGAAATACTAATATTATGTAAATGTCACCAACGGGCAGGAAATATTATTGTGTGAGTGTTGCTGATGAGAAGGAGAATATTATTATTTCGAGAACATTGTCTACGAGCAGGAAAAATATTATAGTGAAAATATTGCATACGGGCAGGAAAAATACTATCGTAAAAATATTGCCATGAGTAGGAAAATAAAATAAAAATAAATATTATTTTCATGGGAATGATTGATAAGATTAGTTTCGGCTAATGGAATCCAAATTAGGATGACCTGGAATGATTAATAAGATTAGCTTCAGCTAATAACATCCAAATTGGAATGACCGGGACTAATTGATATGATTAGCCCCGGCGAATTATATTCGTGTTAGGATGACCGAGAATGATTTATAAGAAGTAGCTTTACATTCGTGTTAGGATGTCAAGGAATGATTCATAATAGTAACTTTGCATTCGTGTTGGGATGACCAGGAATAATTGATGAGATTAGTTTGACTAATAATAATACCCACGTTGAAATGACTGGGTCTAAATCAAGATGTCAACTTCAGGCAAAGAGTTTAACTGATATAAATGAGCATCCAACTACAAAAATTAAGAATGTCTAAAATGATTTCACAATGATCACTAGAAATTGGTTTTGGAAAATTAATGAATTCCTATAGAATATGAAGATTAGGATATATGTTAATTATATGCATGCTTTTAAATATTTAGATCTTATTTCTTATGTTTTGTATGCTCATGTAAATTAATGTTGAATAGGACCTTCTCGCACCCAAGACACCTAATAATCTTCCAGGACATTACTTTTACTAAAATTATGTAATATAAGCTAATTAATGGTAGTTATAGCAAAAATTCATTACATGTAGAATCTTGTAAAAATAAATGGAATTTACAATGCATGTCATGTATATTATACATGTTTTATAAAGACCATGTACTTAATTTAATTTATATATGTATTCATTGAGAAAAACCTTTACGCAATTAATCTTTAATGTGCTTCTTATCCATAAATATTAATCATGCACATGTGAGTAATTAATTGTGTGTGATGGTTGATGAGATACAATAGAAAGAATAATTAGTGCAATGAATTTACGATCCAGGATGATTGGATCGGGAATTGCTATGACGAGTGTTGTATGAAAAGATGTTTATGAAGGGTTAATGCATATTCGATGATTAATGTGGACACTTGGAACGTCAAAATAAATAAAAAAATTTGCCTAATTTTTTTAAGTACCAAATCGTAGGGATTAATTATAAATGCTTACGAAATCATCGGTCGTTACAAACATGCAGACCCAAAGCACTTGGACTTAGCAATCAGCCAAGCCCAAGGTAACGTGGGTCTGACAAATATGTCAGACCCAAAGCATTTGGATTCAACCAGTTCTAAGGCTATATTTCTAATTCTAAACGATCCCCTAAAATAAAAGTTTTAAAGATATGATAATCATCATGCCTCTCCATCTAGAATAATCATTCATATTGATGTAATTATTTCTTTATGTTGATAGGTGTTTACAAGGTCTCTTAAAGGACCTACCATACTTTTATCTTATTAATGATATGTAAGAAATATTTGTCTTCTATTAATGCCACCGAAAGCAGAGGACTTTGCAATCCTTCTCTTCTTTGAAAACAACAAGATTCAGGGGGTATAAATACCCTCTAAACCATTTAAGTAAGGGTTCAGAACTTTTTATCTCTTAAGATAAACTCATATAGATTTCAGAGCATTAACCAACTTAAAACTCAAGAACAAACATCTTTATTCCTTGAGTTTAAAGCTCTTTTAAGTCATTTATAGTTTTTTTCACATATATATATATATATATATATATATATATATATATATATATTGACTTCATTATCGGGGGTATTTAAATCTTCCAATTGTGACTGTTTTTGCAGGTACTCAAGCTTGTACCACAAGCCGGGAACTCCTTAAACTAAAGAGAAGAAATCCAAGTACTTGAACATATTGATTAAACACTATATCAAACACTAAATAACTCATTGTTTATATATCTTGGATTTTAGGACATTATCAGTGGCGCTATCTGTGGGAAACACTTATAAAAAGTCATAAATAGCTTTGTTATTTTATTGTTTTTCTCTAATTATCATTATCAATGGCAGATAATCAGGACACTCATGAAAAAGTCGAGTGCCACAGTAGATACTCTAGCCTCCGCACAACCAATTCTTTAACAACTTATGGAACATATAAAACTCCTCACTCAAGTAGTGTTGGAAATCAACAAGCAAGAGAAAATCCACCTAAGCAAATCTCAGTCCGTACTTAGCAAGTTATTGTATCTCTCCATTAACATTCACCACAACAAGCCCCACCTAGTGTTCGTAGATGATTACATTACCCATAAGAATGTAGACAAAATGATCTAGTAGAGGGTCTTCAACCTTAGGGGTAATCGATTGAGACTACTTTTGCAGGTACTCAAGCTTTTACCATAAGCCTGGAATTCCTTAGACTAAAGGGAAGAAATTTAAGTACTCGAACATATTGATTAATCATTGTCTCAAACACTAAATAACTCATTATCTACATATCTTGGATTTTAGGACATCATCAAACATTAATCAAATGTAACTAGAAGTCGCTCTCCTTTGCCACATGTCTTCTTCGGTATTTGAGATATAAATCTGTATAGAGACAGTGAGGATATCGGTGGTTGCATTCAAATTGAGAAATCTTTTAAATAAGAAATCAAGTGTTCATAGATTAAATGGAAGTCTGTTGTGTTTGAATATTTTGCAGGATACTTATATCAGTGTTTAGTTACTTACTAGATATCGGCATATGCTACGTTATGGGTCGGATTATTTTTTTTTAACATAAAAAAGATTATCCAAGCAATGTAAATATGTTTTCTCATTAAACAAGTTAATCATAAACTTAAAATATAATGCATATTTGACTATATATTTTTTAAATATTGATACGGTGGCATATTAAATGATATTGTTTTTCAAATATTGAGATTAAAACATATTGGATCGACCTAATTAACTTGTCAAATCTATGATCCGGGTCATAAGATCATGATAACTCTATAAAAATAAATTATAAAGATCAATTCCTAATCAACCCAATGTTTAAAAATGGAATTGAAAAAAAAAACTATTAATTTAAAAAAGGACTAAAAAAACTACTTGGGTTAACTTGTCGAACACACAACTTGAGTCATGAGATCGGATAATCTCATATAAAGAAAAACAATATGAAACCCAATTTCCAACCAACCCAATATTGAATGTTAAAATAAATAAAAAAATCAACTATAAAAGGTGGCCCAAAAAAATTACTCGAGTCAACTCGGGTTAACCTGTTAAATCCGTGATTTAGGTCATGAGATTAGGATAAATTCATAGAAAGCAAATCATAAAAATTTATGAAGCCCTACTTCCAACATATCTAATGTTGAAGATTGAAATAAATAAAAAAAATTAAATCCATGAGATTGATATATAACTCAACACAAAGGAAATAAAAAAAAAATTACAAAGCGTAATTTCCGAAACAACCTAATATTGAAGGAAATTATTGAAAAAAAAAGTTAAATAGAAAAAAAAATTGGATTGTTTAAAGGTTAAATTAAAAATAAAAAAATAAGGAAAAAACACAAAACATTATTATAATGAATAGTGTTTTGGATGTGTCTTCAATGACTTAGCCATACCCTTTAGATAGCGTATGATTACTATCCTGTGATAGAAATGACAAAAATAGTGGAGACATAAATGTGTTTAGTTGAAGAGATAGAAACATAAAAATAAATTTGTCTCTAAGAAAATTTTGGAGTGAATTTTTATACTTTCAAAATAGAAGGTATAGAGAGGACATGTCTCTAGAGACAATATTCATTATTTTTTATTTCTACAATATCGTTATAAAATCTCAATTTCAAAATTGTCCAACTAAGACATGTAAGGATAAAAATGGTTATTATTATAGTTTTAAAACCTGACTCAAGTGTCAACCTGGGGCAAGTCCCGGGTCACAGATTTAAGGGTTAACACGAGTTGACCCGGATCAATATAAGGATAAAAATTGTTATTATCATAGTTTTAAAACCTAACTCGGGGGTCAACCAGGGTAAGGCCCGGGTTATGGGCCGGGAGGGTCAACTCAAGTTGACCCAAGTCAATGCATGGATAAAAGTGGTTATTATCATAATTTTAAAACTCGACTTGGAATTCGACCTGAGACAAGGTTCAGATCACGGGTCAGGAGAATCAACCTTGTTCACCCATATTTTTTATTAAAAAAAATAATCAAAGTAAACCTTATCTTGACCGAAAACAAATTACAAAATAATTTAACGGTTTTTTGACCTATGTTTTATCTCGGGTCAACCTGAGTTTTTTATTGGGTCAAATAAAGTCAATTTTTTCCTTTATTTTTTTTCTAACTCGGACCAATCCAGACCCTGAATCGGCCTGGTTCCAGATCAACCTGTCAAGCCAGTCCTGGTTTTATAAGTATGATTATTATAATATTATTAATTTCAACTCTCAATATAAACTAAATTAAAAAAAAAAACAATATCTAGTTATTTTTTATAATATACAAGTTTGATAATAATACATATTAAGGGTAAATTAGACTTATTTATATTTGTTATGTCTTATTCATCATAACCAAATAGGATACAGAGACAATCACTTCGTCTTGTACATCACTACCAAATACAATTATGTCTCTGTCTTTTTTTTTTGCCTTGTCTTCTTTGTCTCCACTTTCTTCATCTCTTCTGTCCTGGGATAGCAATAACAAGCTACCTTAGTGTTTTGTTAATATTGTTGGAATTCTGAGTTGCAATAGGTTTGTATGAAAGACAAAGTGCATGCAAGAATTATAAAAAACACTAAAATGTGTGAGTTTTTTACTATAGATAAACATTGTTCACACACTAAAAAAAATATGGAGTTATAATTCAATTTTTAATAATTCATTTTGATCTTCAAAGTTTTATTTTGGGTGATTAATCCTAATTGAAGGCCAATTACTTTTAATTTCTTAGGTAAGGTTGGAATCGGAAGAAGAGAGACCAAAATGAAAAAGGCGTCAAACATGAGTGGCATGCTAGAGATTTTATGAAAATACACTTAGGTCCTTCATCTTTAAAAATAATTCAATTTATACAATTTAGATCCCTTTAAATTTCAAAAATTCACTTTTGGTATAAAAGTTCATTTGTATTATTTTCTAGTCCCTGATTAGAAATAGGAGAGAGAGATTGTCGTATTTCAGTGATGAGATAGAGTGCTTGTTCAAGCCATATCTGACATAAAAAATGGTTTTTTTTTAGTGTCCACAGGTTCTATGCTATGAGAAAGGTTTGATGATGGTGTTTTGGAGACTCAACATTTTCTATAAAAAAATTAAGTCAAGGAAGATAAATCTAACTCGGTTTGATTTCGGGTTTTTAAACCCTTTTTTAGGTTTTTTTGGGTTTATGAATTGATTTGTAGGTGTTCTAAAGGTGTTGCTGCTGGTTTTTAGGTTGAAATGACTTAAAATTAGGTTTTTTTTATCAAAAGAAACACTGCCCTATTTTTTTCAGCCACTACAATGGTGGCTAGAATTTAGGCTTATAGATGACACGTTGTCAGCTTAATTTTTTTAAAAAAATAAGGGATGACACCTTTCAAAAATAAAAAATAAACCAAGCCCAGGCACGCGAGCTTGGGCTTTAAAGCCCACCCACACGTCTAGGTTTTTCCTTGTAATAGCCTCTTTTTGGGCCCACGCTTATGGGCTCTTTTTTAGTTCTCTTTAGTTTTTTTTATTATTATATTTAGGTTAAATATAAGTTTTTAAGAAAAAACTATTACCATAGTTGAGTTCATGATGCAGATCACAGATTTAATAAGTTAAAACACAACACTCATACTATATTTTTCTAATTTTGCTTTTTTTAATTGATACTTTTTTAAGATCTTTTTTTAAATAATTTTAAATACTATATTTTTTTAATTTTGCTTTTTTTAATTGATACTTTTTTAAGATTTTTTTTAAATAATTTTAAAATTTATGTTTTGATTGATATCCCTCGTGTAAATTTTTTTCTTATATAACCTTTTTTGTATAGAGATTTTTTTAAATTATTTTGTGTGTTTAATTTTTTAAAAGATTATGTTGATTCATCTATAATTATTTTTTTTTTTACATATTATTTTTTCTCTCTTTTATTTTATTCAATCAATTTAATGCATGCCTATTTTTATTATCGTTTGATAGAATAAAAAAAATTTTAATAAACAAATTCAACAAGTATAACTAGATAAATATCTTATCTTGCAAGATTAAATATTTTAATATACCTGTCTTTTAATTTTTCCAGTTTTATTTTTAGTTATTATTAATAACTTTTTTTATTTATTATACATATAATTCTTGATTTATTTGATTATATATATACATAATTTTTTTTTATTTGCACTTAGAATTTTTTTTATTACAAGTGAAATAGATTTTTTTTTTTTTTTTATCTATAAAAACACATCAAAAAAATCACAATATACAATATTTTTATAAAAAAATATTTGACTTCAAATCACAAGTCAAATAGATAGTTATCACAATCACGGTTGCACGGATATAAGGAAACCTGACTAAAGAAAGGCCAAATAAAAAAAACAGATTTTTTTTTCAAATTCAGAGCATAGGATAACTTCCATGTAAAAGGGAAACATGAAGCAAGCTAAACCTAGAAAGAAAAATTTCACAACACATTCTATGAGGGTGAAAAAAAATGTCAATTTACAGAATAAAATACAAGTTGCATTACACACTGTCAAGGGTAGCCTTGAAATGCAACAACCAAATTAGAACAATGGAAATATTGCAGTTCCAAGTATCCCAAACATGGAAAGGTTTTTGCCATCAGATGTGTTTCACTGGTCAAAATCAAGAAGGGCATCATCAACATGAAAACAGGGAAATCTCTCTCCATGACAAATCTGAATCCTTGGTCCTTCAAAGAAGCAAACTACTTGCTAAGATACTGCTCCTATTTTCCTTTCTGTCATGATAAAATTTCTGAGCTCCTCTAATATGGACACTCATTCAGGGAGTTGGAAGAAGCCGATAAACTGTGATTTCTTGCTGCTTAAAATACCGCCGATCTTCTTCATCAACTAGAACAAGATTCAAGTAGTACTTCACACTGAATTTGTTGTTAATGTTGCGATATGTGGGTGTCAACTCGTATGGACTCAGGAACAGTCTTACTGGAATCGATTCACCTGTTAGGGCATCAGTAATTGCATCAGTGTTATATAAATATCTGAAATATGAATAGAGACCACTATTCAGCACACAAACAGAGATGAATAGATGCAACACATCATCAAATTTTCGCATTTTTCTCATCAAGACTTGGTGCATAAATCATAAAATAAAGGCATTATAGAAGCGGTTCATTGCTGCATATAGATGACATGCAATCACATAATTCTGAAGTTGTAAAATAAAGCTTGCATGTGTATTTCATGCATACATTTCTCAAAAATTATACAAGGTAACCATACTTTACAGTTTAGCTAAACTTCCAATAATGAGGTGCAATTCCTTTAATTTTGTTTGTCATTAAAATATGATTTGTTTTCTGTGTCTAGTTCCTACTTTTCCATTCTGGCATCTTTATTTCCTAGTGTTTCTACAAGTGTCCTTACTTCATAGGCAAAAAAAAGTTTGCCACATGGTAAAAGAGTGTTTGACAACCTTAAATAAACACATAAGCCTCAAAGGCATCTACAGTGGTCCTACTCTGCTGCCAGAACATTTTAAAAATCTTGCAACACTGGTAACTTATAACAGATAACTAAATGTGAGGTAAAAGTTAAGCCATATCGAGATCAAGTTAAAATTCAAGCATGACAGGCATGATTTTAATGGTCTATAGGAAAGTTGAAATTCAGATGCGTCACTCAGATTTTCTGGGAGTGATTTGTTAAATGCAATCATGCATATTATTGGTGATAAAAAAAAAAAGAAACTAAAATACTATGAAGTTATGTACCTCTGACAGGAGCACCATCCATCAATTCAAATTTTGCAAGGGTCTCTGTCTCAACATATGTATTAGGCCCTGATCCCGTCGACTCACGGCGCCTGATCTCAAGCTCCATATTCTTAATCTTAATTCTCACCAGAAGAAAGTATATTTTGCCAACGATGACATCCTTCAAGTGGTACCTGATTCATTTGAACTCAATAAGACGACATAAAGCTCCCTTCCAACTTAACTCATCACGTGTCATTTTATTCACTATAAGCTTCATTTAGACTTACTTGCTTTTACTGTATTCAAATTCAATATGAAGACAGTCCTCAATTCCAACTTCCATCTAAAAGTACCACCAAGAATAGCACACAGGGATCAGGATCAATTTTTAGAATGAGTTTGAGTGCTAATTCATGATCAACAGCCATGTTTTGTAGAATAATTCATATATGTCATGACTTGCCTTCACAAACATCTCAACCCAATATGTCAGGCATCTAGCTGAGTAATTTTCGAGTCAAACATGTGATGAGACAAAGGATGTCCACAAACAACAATTAGGGAAAAAAAAAGGATGACTTAAGGCTATGATTCATAATTCTCAAGGCCTAATAGAGCAGAAGAGATGAGTTGTATTGACAAGATAAACAAACATTTGAAGGAAGTTTAATGTGAAAAAATGTGCTTTCCCATATAGAATTATTACAAGTAAACTGTCCACATAAAGAGCAATCAAACAATTGCAAATTTGACATGTGGATGTCCATATAATAATAGACATGCAGAAGAGGAATTATTTCAATCCTGACCTTGATGCTGTTATTGATTGATGGAAGCGGAGTGTAGTTGTGAACCTGAACAAGAGTATTAAAGTTAAAACAAAACAAAACAAGCTGTTATGTGACCCTCTCAAGACTATTTATATTGACAAGAAAATCAAACAAATAAAAAATAAAAAGCATTAGAACAAAGACTTGCCTTTCAAGAACCTTACATCAAAAAGAAAAAAGAATTATCAGAATACCAATTTGCAAGACTGATTTTGAAACATAAATAGATGATATCCTGTGTATAATTTTAACATGAATATGCAAAACTACCTATGCATTGAGCAATTATTTGACTAACCAACCTTATATTTGGGTAATTGCTTCTTTATTAGTTGGACGTTGTCTGACTGCACTTAGTTTTTTGTTTAATAGGAGAACGACAATATCTACATAATTGCTCTATCCATTTGTATGGGAGTTTCTCAAACACTCTCACAGCATCCACTTCTGCGAGACCAATAGGAAGCACCGGCCCTTCTCATTCTGTCAGTGAAGATTCCGGAATTCTAGTTAATTTATCAATCCTGGTCCTTAGCAGCAACCACTTCTGCTACAATGTCTCTAGCTACCATTCTCCACAATCAGGAAACCAGTAAATTCCTTTCACTGTTTAAATGATCCTTCATGTTACCATTATCGAACAAATTCACACCCTATTCTCCATATGCTTTCCAACTATATCAGACAGCCCTAGAATTCAACATCCCCTCCAACACATTCCTCTATAAAATGATGACAGCTACACAGTAAAGATGTCAACTTTGTGAAACAGCTCACCTATTAATTCCAGTAGATAGGTTTGCAACCACCACCCCCTTTTTTTCCTACAGACTGCATAATAATGACGAATGGTCTAACTGATTAACTTCTTCCAACTTGAGGCACATGAAAGTGCTCAAGAAATATGAAAGAGGTGCATAAGACAGAAAATCCTACAAGTTGCTATTCGAACACATTAATGTCACATATAACGCAAACCATATTCTTAAATCAAGAAATAACACAAAAGCATACATATATACATTGTTTGTTGCATCACTTGTTAATATGACAACCGTAACAACAACAGAGCAATTATTCATTATTACCACAAAATCCTGGCTCTCGACAATGTTGCTGACATAATTTCGACTGATTGTCATTTTCAATATATACCTGTAAACAACAATAAAGCTTGCGTTGGATTTTATGCTTTTTAAAAAATAAAACTTATTTTAGTTTCAAATTTCAAAATTATACAACAAAAGCCATTATAATTTCTAATACTGTTTGCAGTCTAATCTAAAAGTACAAAGAATGAAATGGTGAAAATCACTTTGAACTCACAGGGAGCACAAAAATCAAAATGGCCATATGCCTCTCACGATCTCAAAAAATTTCTACTAATATATTATAGTTTGTTCCCTGCATAACATCCAGCTCTCTTTAAATAAATAAATTCTGCTAAAAAAC
>Ga0307510_10007426_pt1 | contig 13070 bp, 3 predicted proteins | sample 12_EM_MG_FD_207224 | JGI IMG/M metagenome (GOLD analysis project Ga0307510, IMG submission 207224) | Populus trichocarpa ectomycorrhiza microbial communities from riparian zone in the Pacific Northwest, United States - 12_EM | ecosystem: Host-associated > Plants > Roots > Unclassified | place... | reverse complement strand
ACATCAACACTCATTCCCCCCCCCCCTTCTTCTCTCTTCCGTCACTCGTTCCTCTATGCTGTTTTCAAAGAATCTCTAGGCTCCGCCGTTTACCTAATCCTCTCACGATTCCCTTTATGTGCCTAGATAGTCATCTAGTATGCAATCAATTTGGAACTCCTCCCCTCACAACCTGTGCAATCATATTGATACTCTCCCTTATTAAAGAAATAATTGTTGTTTAAGAGCCGGTTCCCCTCTTATGTCACTTCATTCATAGCCGGTAAAATCATGTGTGAGCCAGGAATGGGGAAATGATAAGTATTATAAAAATATGTTGCACACATTACCGGCAGGCAGGTTCCTAGCCTTCGTATAAAGGGAAAAACAGCCCGGGTACTGCATTTCCTAGACAGTGTACAGCTTATCTATATTCGATCAAATCCCATAACCTAGTGTCCATAATTTTAAAAATTTACTCTCTTAGGCCTATTGAGGATTTTATTCAGAGATTTCCGCTACGGGGCTCCACAATGGATTCAGCCAGCCTTGGTGTTGCCACATGTTTTATTATAGTAAATGTCATTCCTGTTGTACCAAAGTGATAGGTGGGCAAATTATAGAACGTGATCAAACTCGGTGGGATCGGGTTATTAAAGACATCCGGGAAATTCATTATTCTGTTACACTCTCCGGGTTGGTGCATTTAGATTGGAGGGTTGGAATCCGGGGATGCATGCTGCACATTGCAATCATTTCCATGATAACAAGTATCTTGATTGTCAACCGGCGCGTTCCATACGTTGCAGCATCTAAAGGTTATGACACCCATCATAGGTGGTTGCCATGATAAGGCCTAATGGATATTACGACACCGCACCTGGCCAATGCTTAGCTACCCCTGATATAGGAGCTAGTATGGAGGATGGGGGGACAAAGGTGACTATCTTTTCATGTCAACTCGTTAATCTCACCCGCCTTATGACTATTATACCGGCAGAGAATCAACCGAAGATACATCGTAGGTACTGTTTAGAGAGAACTATCCTCTCCTAAAAGAAGCAGAGTTAATGCCACCGAATACCCACTCACTCACAGTAAACATCACAGGACCCAGGGAAAAACATCGCGGAGGCATTTACTGAACAGCTTCACCAAAATACAGCGCTCCTTAACCACTATATGAAGTGTCAAAGAAACGCAAAGCTGATTCTTCCAACTCCCGTACAAGGGATTTCCCATTGGACTAAAAATAGAGGGGCTAATGAGCCAGCAACACCACAGCCTTCCCTGTATTAGCCTGAGCAAGGGTGCCCGAAGTTACAGCCTGTAGATTTATGATGAAAAGGCCTTTAGAAAAACGGTGTTTACCAATGCTGGTGGGGGCCCCGGCAGCAGCTATGATGGCTCACTTCTGACCTCCAGTTGAGGGTTCACAATTCCAACTGCGTCCCAAGCTCCGTTTTTCACTTCACACTTGCAGCTACTACCTCTCTTTTACCGCTTGTTAGAAGACACGATATATTTTGCAGAGCTATCAAGAAATCACATTCCATATCCACACTGTATACGCTTCATGATGCACCTTCAATCGGGAGCATTCTGCTCCACATCCTGAAGTGTGCCCGTAGACACTCACACGACCCGATCCCTCTCAATTTGTATTCCACTGGCATCTAGAATGTATGAGGATAGGTTCAAGAGCGGTGGAATTCAAAGTGACTCGATAGCGGTTTGTATGAGTGTCATAAAGCATTTTATCGGCCCGGAAGTGGGCAATGAATTTCGGATGCAAGGGCAAAAGAGAGTAGATGGGAGGAAATAAAAGGGCAAAAACAAAAACTACAATCACTAACGGCAGGAGCATCGTAGGAACTAAGAATCTCTCTTCTAGTTGCCTCTCCTACTCGAGGAGTGAGTTTTGTTTATTGCTTTTATTTGCCTTAACTGTTGTCTATATCCACCCGCCATTTGCAATCTCTCGGCCGGAGACAAACGGAAGGCTACCCCCAGCCCCTGCTGCCACCACCACATGATCTACACGTAACAGGAAGTGGCGGAAAGGAATGGAGGATCGATGGGAGGGTTTTTTTTCAGACAGCATGCTGTACACTACAGTAACCGTGCGAGAGCGTGTCTGCGGCAGTGGGGTGCAAAAGGCTAGGGTTGGGGATGCTGTCCAGGTCAGGTAGGAACGGGTGGGGAGGAGGTGGATGAGGACTATCTGGTGGGTCGGGTAGGTTACTTGAAGATGCGTCGCACTTGTCATTTTCTGACGTTTGCAGACACGGCTACTCTAGCATGGCTCTGAAATCCGCGGTGCTTTTGTCAATTTTCTGCCCGTATGCAACTGTGTTCACAAAAGTCAGAAACTGCGAGCAAGCGCACTCCCTCCACTTGCCATGCACTCCCCTACTACACGCAAGGCAGCCATGAACCCACTCTAGCGGTGCCCCCTACTTCAATGTCGATTTACGACTATTTTTCTCTGATAATTGTATAGTACCATACATCTTTGTACGGAACTGAAGGATGGGGGCGGTATTAATGATGCTAGAACCCACGTGCATATACCATAAGATCTAGAATAATTCAACCTACCTCAGGGCATTTGAGCTGTCTTTTCCGGTAAGGTCGGAGGCTTTCTTGTTTTTATTATCTTGAGCCGAGGCCGAGGGGGTCAGTTTTCGAAGTGCTTTGGCAGTGCATTCTCCTCTTTATCCAACAGACCGAATTTTACACCTCTTAGCCCGAGGTTCAATCATTCCGGCTCGGACGGCATGGAAGGGCGAATTTCGCCAAAGGCGAACATTTGTAAATTGCCGGGTGAGCGCCGAAGCGACCTTCTATACTTGTCTCACACATTCCCCATCTCCAGTTTCAGAGCGGAAACGGACCTAACAAAGCAAACCTCAGAAAAACATTCACTCTACATCTGCTGCTAAGCGTATACAATAATCTATCGAACCTCCAGTATCATACACGCGCCTCGCCCCAACGATACTCCCCTCACCCCTGTACTATAATTCTCCAAGTTGAAGGGCACAAGTGACTACCTCCTCCCTCCCTGGCCGATTTCAACTAGTCGATTCTTGACCCCCGTGTCCAGCTTCTCAGTGGTAAGCCCAAGATCCTATTAATCGCCGTGCTAAATGGAAGGGTGGAGAGTTAGATACCGGCGGCGGAGTAAGATGCTATCTGGTGAGAAATTGATAAGAGGATTGAGATACAACATAGAATTTGCTCCTGGGCTGGGATGGTGTAATAGAGCACCAGCATCAAGTAGGAAAGCACGGTTCGCACTTTTAATATACTACTCGAGTACCGTATGGTTAATATCGAAAATTGCATTTCAATGCAAGAGGCTGAATGGAGTTGCTTGCAGGGGTAGCCACGGTCCGGGGGCTAGGGGGCTGTCTGAGAATGGAATATACATACTCGAGTACATACTCGGCCGTTCAGAAGGATGACTACAGCAAGGATGGTTGAACCCAGCTGCAGCTATGTGAGGCGGAAATTTGTTGGCCGAATGTGCGAAGTGAGTTTCTGCCAACATTCAAAAAAAATCTTCGCACTCATGTCTCAGGATCATTATGGTGGTCTACGATTGGTCAGCCTGATTACACCGCGCAGATATCTCATGCTCATACAGTATTCGAATAACCTATGGATGAACCAATGTGTAACCCATTTTTAGAGGTTCAATTCAAATACTACCGTCTTCTCCCTCCCTCTTTTTCATAAAATTTTGCGTGTCTGCTATCCTTTTTTTCCAGTTATAGCTGCCAGCATTAACTTACGGTTACACGGAAAAGATGTAAGCATTGGTTTGCTTTTTTTTTTTGACTCGCGAAACTTAGGCACTGCCGAATCTATTCTGCCTGCACAGTTGGGTTTTTCTCACTAGTTGATCGCGATGAGCAAGGCCGCCCAATCGCATTACATCCTGGACTCGGCAATCTCCCGTTGCATCCAGAACTGGACGGATGGTATTCGGTTCTCGGTTCCTGGAATGGCGCCACCAATAATCCCAATCCAGCCAATCGAGCAAGCGAAGGAATCCCAGAAAATAACAATACCCCCCCTGCCCCCGCCATGAATCGTCCCAGGAATGGCCTCCTGAGCATCTTCTGCCAATACCACAAGTGCTCTGGAAATATGTTAGTCATCCCCTTTTACTCAGTACTATAGCTCTACTTACTGTATCACACTAACATGTACTCATAACTGCCGCAGTGGACCTCATACTTGTGCCCCAGGTAAATTTACCTGTGAGGCCCCGGATTGCTCTTGGCCTAGAACCTTCAAGACAAAGCAAGCCTTCAACAGGCATTACCGCGCAATGCACCTCAGCGACAGTGTGGATTGTCCAGTTGAAGGGTGTCTACGCGTCGGAGCTCACGGGATCAAGCGGGCGGATAATCTTGCTGCTCACATGTGGAACAAGCATGGAATTTCTCATATGCCTCCATCCGGGAATTAGGTTTGCCAGTGCTAGGATCGTTCATGTTGCTTGGGGATGCTGCCATCTTATGTCTTTGCTTGACTGAATTGTCCTTCTCTTAGAACCTTCAGTGTCTTCCCTTTAGTTTATTTTATTTCTTATTTCTTCTGCTCTCAATTCCACACTCATACGCTCTCACAATTGTTCTATGCCTTCCGATCTCTTTGTCATCTCCTATCATGCAGCCTCTGACATTTGTTTGTTCCATAAGATCAAAACCCATTTTCTGCTTTTTCTTTCCCTTCCCCCTTCCTTCCTTCACCAATTCAACTTTGCCCTGTCGTTATCCAAATCACTTGCTCTCAGCCTACATTGATCCTCTCTTGATTCTCCTTATGCGCTCAGATAAGCATCTAGTATCCAATCAATTTGAAGGTTCTCCCCAATCTCTACACACATATCAATGCTTTCCCCTGTTGGGGGTTGATCATTGTTTAATGGCCGGTTCCCCACCTATTCGAGTATGTCACCTCATCCATCGCCGGTACACCACAAAGTAAGTGTGACCTGAAAATGGGAAACCCTTGGACACACTCTTAGAATTTAGGCCCCTGACCCCCGCAACTCGAGACAAAATATACCGAGATGGGACCTCGCCAGACGGAGTATTGCTCACCCAAGCTACACCAATTAGATCTCTTTAATTTGTATGTGTATTCTCACTTAGCGAAAGTAACCGAGCATTTGACGCTACAATGTGCTACCACATATAGTTCGTGCAGTCCAACACGTGCACAAGAATTTCTGTAGTTTTCAATCCTTCATACCGCACAACCAACTTCACATGTTGAAATTGAAAAAAACACTAGATAATAGATGTTGTCAAGGAGAATAGTGTAGTGGTTTTTTTTTTTGATCATAATTGGAAATTTCAATCATTTCGATGGGTGGCACGTGAGGTGTCAATTAGGATTTTTTTATTATTTATTTTTAAATATTTTTTGGCAGTGGTTTTCCAGGTTATTTGTTGAGTTGGGTGTTGAGAAGTCAGTGCGAGCCGTTGCATCGCAATGTTTGGATAGTTTTTCCAAGGGACAATAATTTGGTTAACTTTTTAGGCCTATTGTGGCTTGTAGCCATGTCTGTGGCGCAACTTAACTGTGGGCGTAACCCGTTTTATGTTCTTGCATGTATCATATCGTTAGATTCTGGGGTATTATACTTCCATTTTCATCACCTATTCGGAATCAGGTAATATTAAAGATTTATGTCTTAATACCATGACCAAACATGGCTAGTAGTAATTTCTACTCCTTACATCATTTATTCTCATACCAGGCCAAACTTGTTCTCTTTTATTAACTCTTAGATCACACAGAGGTCATCACCGCACCAAAATTAGCCCCCCCATTTTATAAGAGCCATCATGAACCCATAGAAAGTATAGTGTTCATGTTCCTTGAAAGATTGCGGTGAACAGTGCCAGTATCTGGTGAAGCCTATGTATGAGAATGGACTAACACTTTAGAATTTATTGAACTGTGCTTGAAAAGAGGCATCAAAGCTACCCTCAACAGTAAATGAACACCTTCCCTCATCCTACCGTCACAGTTGCCGTCACTATTTTCATAATGATCATTATTTTCACTTATCATCGGTTACATTATCCTCTTTGTATTAAAGACATCCAATCTTCAATATTTCAAATAATTCTGACACATCTTCGGGTACTTTTATAGCAACCGTATTCCGAATACACGATGAGAAAAGAAGTACTATACTCATGTTGCCGAGTGCTGAGTTGGTCATGTGATCTTCGCTTTAAATTTGCCGACGATTTTGATAGGCATTTGAGGGCTTCTCTTTCCTTCTTCTTCTTTGGTTAAAGGATATGAGGAGGGCCTTTGAACATTCTTCTCACTTCCTATGTCGAAGAATCTTCGGAATCATTGAGAATCGAAGATCACGTGGCCGACCCAGCACTCAGCACATGAGCAGAAAAATGTGGGAGGTCGAACTGATAAGAGGGAGACCTGAACTATCCATGCCTCAACGGAATATTTGGTCCGCATCACCTGAGAATTTCTTGTGTCCCTTGCGAAAACTATGGTGATTTCTTGACATAATAAATCACCTTTGTTCCCTTTATATAAGGCACTTGTTTTTTGCATGGGGCACTTGACTTTGGGTAGGAGGGGTTGTGATTTCACTCTGCATTCACAACGCTAACGGCAGTCCACCTTAGTGGAAGAGGTTCGGTCTTATCCCGGAGGAGGGCTTGGTGTACCTGGACCCGAAACTCACGATATTGTCACTGCTGAAAGTGATTCTGCTTTCTATCAAAAAAATGATTTTGTAGTGTCGACAGCACTAAGTTGCAGTAATTCATAGATCAAGATGGGCTGATTCTACTGCCGGTAATAAAACACGGGAGTTTTGTGGGTAGCTAGTGGGGTCGTACTTAGTCTGCGTAATAACTCAGGAATTAGAAACCCGTACTCGTATGCATGATGCCTCCTCCTATTACCGGCATAACCGCCAGAACGTTAGTGCTCGAGTGGTTTCAGATATTTTGGATTGTTTGACTGGGATGTTCTTTAGCGCAATGAGCGGCTCCACGCAACACTATTGTAACACCAGCAGACCCCCCCGCCATTCTTCAGCCAGACCCCTCTTTTCTTTCTCCCCCTCCTAGGTACGGTACACCATCATCCAACAATACTCAGCGACTCCTTCGCTTCAACAAAACAAACAATACCGAGTGGACGATGTCTCAATATACCATCAACGATAGCAAAAACTGCCTCAATACAACGAACTCTTTTAATAACGTGTGGAACAACTGTACCATTGCGGATGATCCGTCTCCACTCCTCGCGTGGTTATCTCCCCTAGAGCCCAGCTTAAGGCACCGGGACATCCGCGAGCGCCGTGTCACCGATGTTGGGGAATGGTTCATGCAAACCGAGGAATTCAGGAGATGGTGCGGCTTGGATGGCGAAGGTGGAGGTGGAGGCGACAACGCAGTTCTGTTTTGCTACGGAGATCCGGGGGTCGGCAAAACATTTATCAGGTAACAAGGATTACTATCCGAGGGGAGAAGGAAATGAGCCCTGGCTAATAAGTCGCGATGACAGTTCGCTAGTGGTAGACTGGCTGTGCGATCGGGCCAGAGAACAAAACATCGCGGTTACGTGCTTTTACTTTGACTTCGCAGCACGAAAGGAGCAGTCTGCGACCAGTATGTTGGGCTCCTTGGTAAAACAAATGGTCAGCGGGATGGAAAGGATTCCGGAGGAAATATCGCGGGCCTTCAAAGAGCAGAAAAAGACCATTGGTGGATGCGGACCGCAACTGGTTAATATCGTCAAGATGCTACAAGCAATCACATCCTCGCAACCCACATTTATGTGCATCGACGGTCTCGATGAATGTGTTGGGGTGCAACGGCTCAGAGTCCTTGATTCCTTGCGACAAATCCTTGCGAAGTCCCCGGGAACCCGAATATTCATAACCGGAAGACCCCATATCCAAGGCGATATCGAAAAGCGTCTTGCTGGGAGAGTGGCAAGTCTATCCGTTGGGCCCAACAAAGACGATATCATCAGATACCTTCGGGCCAGATTGGGCGAGGACGAAACACCTGACGCCATGGACGAGAGCCTTGAAGCAGACATTCTGGAGAAGATTCCCGCGAATATATCGGAAATGTGCGTAGGGGAAATGATACAGAGGATCCCATCCCACATCATCCGCTAATAGGTATCATTAGGTTTCTACTCGTTTCCTTGAACATCGACGCAATCTTGCAAGGATCGACTATACATCGGAGACGGGAGGGGCTTGGCAGAATGACACATGGATTGAGAGATGCCTACGGCGCAACAATCGAACGGATAAAGGGGCAGGGTGGGGACAAATCGAAGCTGGGGATGGAGGCTTTGTTGTGGGTCAGTCATGCGGAGCGGCCGTTGAAGGCGGATGAGCTCTGCCACGCCCTTGCGGTCGAGCTAGGCTCCACGGATTTCAATGGCGCCAACGTCCCTTCGATGTCGACATTAGTCAGCTGCTGTCAAGGTCTTATTACCGTGGATAAGGGGGCATCAACTGTGCGACTGGCCCATCTTACTCTCCAAGAGTACCTTTCGGCCGGTGCCGGTATTCTCAGTACACCTCACTCCTCAATAGCAGAAACTTGCTTAACCTATCTAAATTCCGAACAAGTCAAGGCCATTCCGGCTGATTCCTACCCCGACTTCCCTGAAATACCCTTTCTAAGATATTCTTCTTTATATTGGGGAGTGCATGCAAAAAAAGAACTCTCGGACTGCACAAGATCACTTGCGCTGGAGCTGTTTCAGGGATACGAATCGTATGAGGGTCACGTATCGACCTATTTTCTTTTAGGCCTGGTAGAGGATCTGTCTCCTGGGGACCCCGAGCAAGAAGATCATCTGTCTCCTGAGGATCCTGAGCAAGAAGAGGATCTGGATCTCTCTGATCCTGACGGCGATCTGGATCTTGCGGATTCTGACCAAGGGGATCCATACCTCGCGGATTTTGACCAGGATGATCCGGATTTTGAGGATTTTTCCCAAGAAGAGGATATAGATGTTGAGGATTGTGATCAGGAAGAGGACCTGGATTGGGAGGATTCCGACCAGGAAGAGAGCCTGAGTTTTGAGGATTCTGACCAAGGAGAGGGCCCGGATCCCGAGGATTCTGGCCAATACGAGGATATGTATATCGATTTTGAGGATGACGACGAGGTTCTAGAAGAGGCTATGGCGCTTGAGGATTCCCGTGCACGTCTCGGATTCACTGGACTACATTGCGCATCGTTCTTCGGAATTGTTGAGGTTGTGGTTGATTTGCTAGAGATGGGGTGTTATGATATCAACAAAGAAGATTTTGGGGGGTATACACCATTGGCACGGGCTGCCTGGAATAGACAGGAGGATGTGGTGAAAGTACTACTCGGGCGAAAGGAGGTCCATCCCGACAAGCCGGATAGGAATTGCACAACGCCGCTCTCTCATGCCGCGAGTCGCGGAAATGAGGAAGTGGTGAAAGCGCTGCTCGGGCGGGAGGGGGTCAACCCTGACAACCCTGACAAATCGGGCCAAACACCGCTCTCGCGTGCTGCCGAATGTGGACACGAGCAAGTGGTGAAAATACTACTCGGGCAAGAAAAGGTCAACCCCGACAAGCCGGGTCGAGATGGCCGAACACCCCTCGCGCACGCTGCTTGGAATGGACATAAGGGAGCGGTGAAAATGCTACTCGGGCGAGAAGAGGTCAACTCTGACAGCCCTGACAAATGGGGCAAAACACCACTCTCGCTTGCTGCCAAATGTGGACACGAGCATGTGGTGGAAATACTACTCGGGCAACGAAAGGTCAACCCCGACAAAGCAGATAGAAATGGCCGAACTCCCCTCTTGTTTGCTGCGATGGATGGCCATAAGGGAGTTGTAAAAATGCTACTCGGGCGAGAAGAGGTCAACCCTGATGAGCCAGGTCGAGATGGCCGGACGCCGCTCTCGTACGCTGCCGAGTATGGATATCAGGGAGTGGTGAAAATGCTCCTTGGGCGAGAAGAGGTCAACCCTGACAAGCCCGATAATGACGGCAAAACACCGCTCTCACATACCGCTTGGTATGGGTATGAGAGGGTGGTGAAACTACTACTCGCGAGAGAAGAGGTAAACCCTGACAGCCATGATCATTTGAGACGAACACCGCTCTCGCGTGCTGCGAGATGTGGACATGAGCAAGTGGTAAAACTGCTACTCGGGAGAAAAGAGGTCGACCCTGAAAATCCCAATCTTTGGGGCCGAACACCGCTCTCGCGTGCTGCCAAACGTGGGCACGAACAAGTGGTGAAAATACTACTCGAGCGAGAAGAGGTCAACCCCGGCAAGCCCGATCGTTACGGACGAACACCGCTCTGGCTTGCCGCTGGTTATGGACACGAAGGAGTAGTGAAAATACTACTCGAGCGGGAAGAAGTTAACCCTGACCATCTAGACCGCCGGGCCCGAACACCGCTCTCGCGTGCTGCCGAGTATGGACGTGAGAAAGTGGTAAAAATACTACTCGGGCGGAAAGAGGTCAACGCCAACAAGCAAGATAGGGATCGCCGAACACCGCTCATGTACGCAACTAGTCGTGGCCATGAGAGGGTGATAGAGCTACTGCAGTCTCATGAAGTAGTAACCCCCAGCGTAGCTTGAGCCTTAGGAGACACCGCCTCATGGAAATCGTCCCTATCTCTTCCCTTTCGGAGCACGTGGTTCTGGGAGATCGTCTTGGACCTCATCCTTTCCAGGCGGAGGAAATCCCATGTGACGGGAATGCACATATACATCGTCAGACCGTCTGACACCCCCGGTGTGATTTAGTCGAGTAAGGGTTTAGGAGTTTCTATTTAGAAGGTACAATAGAGTCTAGTTGGGGCGGAATAGTTCAATCACATGGAGGTAGTCCAGTTTATTGTTTTTAACCTCGATCCTAACGTATTTAATTTTCCTCCAGCTGTAAATTCTTCCCTAGGCCTTTTTTTCTTCGAGGCACTACTTTTTTCTTCTTTTCTTCCTTTCCTCTCCCCCTCCTTCTTCCCTAAGTCATAGATAACTCGCATATAGACCGTCTCTCCCCCTTCCCTTTGACAGGGAAAGTAGTGTACGATAGGGCAAATATTTCCGAGGCGATTGCGAATAATAATACAAGACGACACCTGCCATAGAGGGTTGGTTATCATAGCTTCGTGAACAGCACAGTATTGCGCTTAGCAGATACCTACCGTACAATACTAGCTGCCGTGCTATACGCGAGTACGGGGGGGTGGGGACCTAGCAGACAGGCTCTTCATGACACCCATTAGTCGCCCTCATCTCACAATCAATTCGGGAGGGCGATACATACAAGCAGAGAAGCCATCAACAAGATACACCGTAGCAGGTATTGTACCCAGAGGCCAGTGTCCTCCCCTGGTAGGAGCTCCGTTGGAGAACGCCCATACCCAAATCGCACGGAACGCGAGCCTAGCGGGAAAGGATACCCCGGGGCTTCCTGCTGCAAGACTACCCAAAAATGCAGACCTCATCCGTAATCGCTATAAGAAAGTGTCGAGGAAACGCAACGCCAGCCCTCCAAGTTCCAATTCCCGGACATAGATGCTCCCATCTAGGCTGGAATAACGGTTCCAAAAAGCCCACAGCATAGCACAACCGTATTAACTCGCTCAATCGGACCTCACGTTAGGACGTTGGAGCTGTCTTTGCTGGTAAGGTCTGGCGCTCTCTTCTCTTCCTTGTGTCCAGGCTCGGGCTAAGAGGGGGTCGGTTTTCTCTGTGCGCTCGCCCCCCCCCCCCCCTTCCTCTCCAAGAGAGAGAATTTCAGGTGTCTTAGCGTGAGGTCTAATTGAACGCGTTAATACGGTACCGGCACTGCACCATCGTCTAGGGAAAATCGGAGGGGGGAAGCGGGGCGAAAGGTGTTTCTCCTTGCGCGACGTGGTGCTGGCTAGGTTGGAATTAGCGCGTGGTGATGCGATGGCTGCTGGGTAAACTGGATTTGAGCTCGCGTTGGCGATCGTGCGGCTCTGGTTAACTTATGTCATCTACGAGTACCGCTGAGTCCTGCCCAGGCGCTGGTGCCCAGGTTGTGGCTAGGCACCACAACTAAGCTTAGCCACAACTAACAACGAGGGGCTTTGGACTGAGTGGTCAACTTAACCCTAACCTTGCGGCTCAATGTGCTGTGCCTTGACAAAATTAACCGAACCATTGGAGACTGAGGCGGCTCGCCGCCCCCATATGGCTCCCCACGATAAACCCTCCCAAAAAACCGTTACCCCACAGTTGATATCAGAGCTTAATTTCTTCCGCCACTCACCATTATTAAGGTTAATAATATGCTAAGTGCCAATTACTTCTATGTATGTATTTAATTATTACTTTTCTGCTTGTTGATGTTGCGGCAAAAAAACAATAAGCTGGTTGTTCGGTTGGCTTTTCCACAGCACAATAGCTTTGTTGCTTAAGAGTGACTGCCCCCCGGGCATAAGCCAAAGTTAGAAGTCGGAAGCCAGAAGCCTCAGCAACTATGCCCGAGGCAAGGCCGGGGAAAAAAAGAAGGAATAGGCGATGGCACAAGCTTCTTGCTCTGAAGGAGTTCCCCTCCCTCTCGGATATCAGCCGAGAGTTCAAACTTTAAACTTTCACTCGTACGAGTACTTCTGGTCGCCGTCACTCTAACTTTAATAGCTTTGTAGCTCAAACATAATATTTGGGGTCTACCGCATATAGCACTCTACTTTTCATCTATTTCTGCAACCTTGTTTGCTTATCGCTTAATACCCGTAATTATTCGCTGCAGTGGCGTGGTGCGAATACCCGAGTAGAGGCAAATGGAGTTTAAATTTGTATCTCAATATCCTGAATATGGCACTGCCTGCTGAATGGGAATTATATAAAAGGTGGTGTTGGTCCCGGTACTCGGGCGCAAATTGAATCCCCGAAAATGATGGAGAGACAATTGCTGCCCCTCGCCAACCACCATTACCACTAGGCCAACCTCACTGTTGCCCACTACTACCACCACCACCACAACACCAAATTTTTCAAAAATCTTTTCCACATTA
>Ga0307510_10007425_pt1 | contig 13072 bp, 14 predicted proteins | sample 12_EM_MG_FD_207224 | JGI IMG/M metagenome (GOLD analysis project Ga0307510, IMG submission 207224) | Populus trichocarpa ectomycorrhiza microbial communities from riparian zone in the Pacific Northwest, United States - 12_EM | ecosystem: Host-associated > Plants > Roots > Unclassified | place... | reverse complement strand
TTTGATTGGATACTTCGGCAATGGGGCAGTAGTTGTTGTCGGACATACCTTTGAGAGCTCATTGGTGAGGATTCAGGGCAAACGGCGAGTCGGTTCAGGTTGTGTTGACCCTAGGACCCACACCATGTAAATGTGCCATATGCATGGTTCCCCGTTGGTCACTCTACCACATCTAGCTACAGGCGCCGTGCACGGAGTTACGCAAGCTTGCCTCGTGTGTGACTGCATCTCTAGGTATTGCAGCGCAAAGCCCTGGAGGGGGCCCTGTTTAGCTCCTTTGTTGGACGACGCTGAAGATGGTGGAAGGTGGAAGGTGGAAGGTGGAAAGTGTGAGCCAACATTCGCAAGTCAACGCGTCGTAGAATGGTGACATGCTCCTTGTTTTTGACATACTGGTATTGCTCAGATAATGAAAGGGGTGATGGATCACGTTCTCCGTCCGAGGTGTAGCGAGTATTAAGAACATGTGTTGGAGGACGCCCCATTCCGAGGCTGAGCGCTGAGCATTCTACGCTCTCCGAATGCACGAGTCATGTGACCATATCGACCAATCACGACCAGTGAGCTACCACGGATGAAGGTGGGACGAACGTCGACAAATTTCCCCATTGGCACCCAAGGTGTATAGTCATTTGCGGGTGACTTTGTGTCCTTTGCGTGTCACAGAATATTATGAGCAGGTTTTGAAAAAAAAAAAAAAAAAAAGAAAATTGTGCATGACCACGTGTTGTCAATCTAAATCAAAGGTTGAGGGCTGTTTCGACGAAGTAAATGACAAGGCGATTGCTGGCTGCTGGCAGTGCCGTTCAGTTCAGTGTTCCTGATTACATAATTCTTTTGTCAGTGCAGCACACCTCCAGCGGGATGGCCGCGGGGCACACGAGCGAGGAGATTCACATGACATGGCTCTTGACGTAACAAAACAGGCTGGGCACCTGCGTAGCCAAGGAGAGTAGCGAAGGGGGTCGCCCAGAAGTTGGCAGACGACCAAGCCCAATGTGTGAGAGGACCGAGCCACATCATGATGGGTATTTCAATAGCTTACACCGGCACTAGCTAGTTGCTTCGGACATCGTATTTCTCGATCTGGTGTACCCAAAGGCGGGTGTTCAATCGACTGGACCCCCTGTATATTTTCACGCAGGGACTTGGGATCGCGGACAGTTGTGACTCGCCGCCGTCAGACTTCCGCTTTAGGAATTTTTCGTCCGACTGGTCCGCTATGCGATCTCTCAATTTCTGCCTTCCGTGCAAAAGCGGCATGGAGATTAACACTCCCGATCGCATCCGTCATAGAGTAAAGCACCTCTCCTCTATTCACTACCCTCATTAGAGTGTGAACCATCGGGTCTACTCATGGGATTTCAAACCGTTGCCGTGTTACTGTTCCCATTCGGGCCCGCAAGAGTCGTGGGTGAACTGGCAGTGTGTGTAGGACTTCACATATCAGGAATTTTACGTCTTGGCAGCCTAGACTGCAGGCTATTGGATTGGAAATCTAGGCAGGAAATCTTGGCAGGTTGTGCTCTGACGTCGACTGCTGGAGAGGGGGGGGTAAACCTGTTGGCTCATCGAATGACATTGCCGCGAGCAGACCGATGAGACAATAGTACCTCTGGTTGGGTCAGTCAAAGGATGGGTACCAAAACAGAGGGCCGCGTGCTTGCCGAGACAGGTGATACATAAGGCTGAAAATGAAAGATTTCCAACTGAATATAATAACATCAATAGTTAGTTACTATCATTGCTGTCCGGGTATCTGTTGGGATCTCGACAGGAGGGTCATTTAGGCTGTAGAAAGCGCATCACCCTCTTCGGGTTTAGTAAGAATAGTGAAGCACGTAGACATCGAGTTTGTGACTGGTTCTACACGGAGGTCATGGGGGGGTGTGGGGGGTGAGGTGGAGTAGAAAGACCAGGCCTAGGCTACCTGAGTGCCGTACAAAATGCGGCGCACCTAATCTAACCCTGATTGTTTCCCGACCTGCAACCCAGAAGCAGTGTAGAATTAGACTTTTTCTTCAGACATGTGCGCCTTCACGATGATGTGATAGGGTATGTATATCTCGTTGGAACAGTTCTGTCCTAGTACAGTCGAATATGCTACGTACAAAGTACTCCAAGCACCGATGTTCGTTGTAGGCAGTGAGGCAGGGAGATCGATAAACAGAGATGTCGACCTAAGGGGAAGTGTAGAATACGGGAAGGAGGGGATGAAGAGAATGGCAAGGGAGTAGGGAAAGGAGGAGAGACGAGGGGCGGGAGATACAAGTGGGTCGAACAAGAAAGGCAGTGGGGAGGGTGCGGGCAGCGGTGCCGGTGATTCGAGATCAGGTCTGGGGGTGAGAGATGAAGGACTAAAAGCAGGAGTGTTGACTAGAACGTGAGGATAGAGGGTCTGGAAAAGTCGATGTCGAGCTTAACGTAAAGACGGTAAGGAAAAGGGGGAGAAGGGGAGGATGGAACGCACGCAAAAGAATGCTTTCAAAAAAAACATAGATTGATTCCGATTATCCCCCCACAACGAGATGGCGGCAGTGTCCTATATACCTCGCGATAGTTACGGGGGGGCCATCTTGTTCGGGGGCGCAAGCACCGAAAATGGGAGGGAGGTCAGTCAAGGCGGAGGAAGAACGTACGTGGGCGAGCACGGGTCAAAAAATGTATGCATAAGAGACGATTCCTGGTAAAAGGCAGCAAGGAGGAGTAAAAACGTGTCTGGTCACCGCGTGATGACTGAAGCTAAACAATGTTGTACGAGAGCGCTCGGAGGGGAAAAGAAGAGGAAAAGACGAACAGGGCGGAGTAGTTAGACGGAAGAGGGGAGAAAGGAAGACCGTGAGTTGCGTCGCTTCGAGCTGCACAGCGGATCGAAGGGCAGCTTTTTTGTGGCTTCTGTGTAGGCGGTCGACTTGACCCCGACTGTTGGCACTCTGACGGTCCGATTCGGTCCGATCTGCGCGTCGTTTTTTCACCCGTGGACGTGTCGTGGACAAGGATAACATCAACTTGAACGCGCGCGAAAGCACTGACGGGCTAGGGTGGTAAAGGCAGTTGATACGTGGTATGTGATAACCTACATTTCTTTGTTTCCATCTCAAGACTAATCCAGTATAGGGTGCTAACTTGTTCATGTCCCGTCATTCAACCTGCGACGCTGCTCACTCGTACGACGGAAGACGGTGACGGCATGACTGAGCCCTACCCAACAATTCTCATTAATTCCCCATGAATCACGGTCTGATCTTAGCAATACATCGTGTTTTTATCCCCTGTACGCCAAGGCATGAGGAACCTTGGCACGACGTCAAGGTGTCCCCCTCAGGGCCCTGACAATGTTATGTGCAAAGGAATCTAGTTCCTGAATTAGCTGGTTTCAATATCTGCGCTGTGGCTACCAAGGAACTGTGCAGTCTCGAGGTGTCCATGATGTGATGCCCCATGCGCCAGCGTGCAGTCTTCTGTCGTCATCGCCGCTCCGAGCGGGCTGAGCAACTCTGCGCTTCATGTGAGAAGTAATTTTGCCACTTCCAGGTGTTCCTCTTTCAAGGTCACATGCAACGCACTCTGGGTATCACCATTATTGGCATCGACACATCTGGGCCGGATCGCAGTAGCGACAGATACGCTCATTGAAGGCGCGTTTCATAACGACGACGTAAGAATCTACTTTCTTCTAAGCGCACGTTGATGAGCTTAGCTTGCCAAGCTAGGGAACCCATATTGCCACATCGCATCGTTAATGGGTTGGCATGCGCTTTATATGTAATTGTTCTTCTTGTTCGGCTTGCCATATGATCCGGATACAAGAAAACAAGGTAGCAAAGAAGACTTAGGCCCGGTTCGAGTCCCTGTATTAACCCCACTCCAGTCGCGGGCCCAATAAAAATATTGACTCTCGACCATAGTTAACATTCATACTTAGTCCATCAGCAATTTTGTTTCAATTCTGCACTACAACGACCACACATGTACAATGAAGAATATCAAGTGTCATCTCACACAGCCCTAAACCCGCGAACTCGGTAACCAAATTAAGATCTGCCGCTGCTACTGGTAGAAGGAAGCACACAATATTGCGTGATCAAGTCGATGATCTTCTCCAAAACCAGGTCCCTCTGCACCACGGTAAAGATAGCAAAGGTCTCATTAACAAAGATACGGATCTCGCGGTGAATCCTATCCCTTCGGCCATATTCAATCTGCCGATTGATGGCCGACTGAGCGGCATCGATTGACACGGAGCCAGCGTTTGTCCTGAACATGTCGTCCAAGATTACTGTGAGGTCCACGATGTAGCCCATGATGCATCGAATATTCTCCTGGCTGGAATGAGAGGGGGATTGAGCCAGATCTGTAAGCCTTCTCGTTGCTTCACTGACCTGCCGCGATATAGATTGTGGACTCGGATCCATTCCGCGAACTTGTCTCCAGTTTCACTTGGGTCAGGACTATCGGGAATTCGATTTGCAGACGTCCCTCATCTCTACTTTGTATGACACTCACCCCGACAGCCCTGCGCCAGACCCAGCCAGGTCTTTGACGACGTGAGACATCTTTTCTTTGAATTCAGCGCTAGATAAATGCTGTAATCCATGAGCCATTACAAACGGTAATGCAACTGAGGAGAGCAAACCTCTGCCCTGTCCTTCAGGTTCCATGCCTCAACGAGGTCGATGTGGATGACATCTACGCAGTCCTTAAGGGGTCGATCAGTAAAGTCGACACTTGACCAAAGGTTGCGCCAGTATCCTGAGCGATGATAATTTGTCAGAACTGACTTGACTCCGCGAGCTGGAGATACATACGGCTACGTCCAACTCTGGAAACAAAGATATAAATTTAATGAGAGCCGGGAGACAAACGACATACCCGATGGAAGTCTGAATGTTGATATCCTGGGATGCTCTTAATGCCGTGGACCATGCAAGAGAGACGGGCGAAATCTTTGTCTTTGCACCTCGTACATTCGAGCGAGCAGGAGTGGATGCAGTACGTGAGTCCCTGATGAATCTGTCCGTTGTCGCGATTAAGTTGTCGATGAGATCACGAAATTGAGATTTCACTGCAAACAATGAAGACAATTAAAGGGACATCCTACAGGAAAAAGAAAAAGAAAAGAACCTGAAATGATCTCTGTCGGCACATCCCTGGGCTCCCCCCCAAACAAGGATCGGCACGACTGTTCGTATTGCGTGTATGCACTGGTCCTCGCAAGTTCACGGAGTTGAGAGTTTCCACCCAAAGTACGTAGGGTTTGGGAGACAAGCTGGTCAAATTTGGTGAAAACGACGATAACGGGCACTAGGTGTCGTATTAATTAAATATAGAAATTCTAGCTTTGAACGAGCTTACCTCTGCCCATGTTCAGAATCTCCTCTATTCCCTCTCTGATGTTCCCATCAATAGTGTCAGATATGGGGAGACATATCCTAATTCAAAACACATCAGCCACACGGAAATCAAGGTAACATCAACATGAGTTTTGTACCAGACTGCATCTAATCTTTCTGTGGCAGAACGGCCCCGATCAGTGCGATATGAGATGAAATCACGGACAGCCTGTAAACTCTGGGTATCGCCGGGTCCAAATCCAGAGTATTCGTGGACACTGAGATAACGATTGTCCTCAGGATAGAATTCCAAGTTGATATCGGGTGTCCTGCAAGCATTCTGTCGGGCAGGCTTGTTTTAGGGCATAATCCGGCCGATAAGATGGAATATAAAGCATGACGCCGTGACCGAATACACACCGAAGTGTCCACTTTGAAAACAACATTGATAAGCGAAGTTTTCCCAGAACCTCGCTGTGATCAAAAAGGTCATTCGACCTAGACTTTGATGAGCACTGTACGGACACACCTCGCCTACCACGAGAATCCGAAATCTATGGCCAGCTTGAGACAGATGTAGCCTAGATCAAAGTTGATCGACCTACCTGGGGTAATCAGAGAGGACTTGCCTCACCGTCGGAGTGAGTGGTAGACGTATAGGAGCACCGATGGCTGGTACATGCACTCCAAGATTTGAATGAAACGATAAGCACCCATTGAAGTCTCATGCCAGTGGCCCTGCCAACCACAATACTCACCTAGTACTGGGCTCGTCGGACTAGGATCGGAACCGTTCTCCCAACTGGGCACGGAAATTGACCGAGGTCTAGACCTAGGGTTCTTGGATGAGGACTTGAGACATATGAACTGCGATGGTACGGTTGACTCGGTCACTGCTCTCAGTCTCCTAGGCCAACCGGATGAATCTCTCGCTTCACGTGGGGACGAGAATTGATCGGATCCCCGGCCCGGGGACGGAGTCACCTGTTCGGGTAGTGCTAGCTCGAGCTCGATGTTCACCTCTCCCCCTGCGGGAGGCAAAAAAAGGGAGGCAGCAGAACTGCCGCAGCAATTCCCCATAGATACAAGGGTTGGAAGTCAAGGGGGGATTGTAGAGTAGGATTCCATCCTGATCACCGACTGCAATGGCCGACCCTACAGTGCTTGTCACAAGCGTCAGTCATGGCTCCTGTGTTACATTTGCAGCGAGCGTTGAACAGTGATAAATTCGGCCAACTACGCCACATGATACAGCTCAGGTAAGCAGCCCTACCCTAAACTACGCTACCTTGTTGGCTCGTGGGAAAGCAATACAACAGGAACAAAAGCAATTTGGGCGGTGGGTCACGTGAATTAGCCGCTCTCAAAGAGGAAGGTGAACCAGCACTTTGGTAGAGCTGTCAGAATTTCGTACTCAGAAAATAAAGAGATCTTGGATTAGTCGACGTAAGCAAAACAAACATAGAGTATGTCAAAAAAAAGAATAGTCAACATGTAAGAAAAACAAACATGAAATATGTCAGAAAAAAAAACTTGTGCCTTCTTCTGCTGGTCTAGGGTTCATATATGTGAGGAGCCCCCCTGGGGACACTTTCTAGGCTGAAATAACACCTGGAAATGTGCTCGCGCATGCATATTCCTCCCCAGGCCACTCAACAGTCAGAACGCGTGAGTTTTGGCGGCACGTGCACATTTCAGCATTTAGCGATCCATGTTTTTTTTTCCAACATGTTTTATGTTTGTTTTTCTTACACTTTGACTATTCTTTTTTTTGACATACTTTATGTTTGTTTTGCTTACGTCAACTAATCCAAGATCTCTATTTTCTGAGTACGAAATTCTGACAGCTCTACCAAAGTGCTGGTTCAGCAGCTTCCTCGTGGCTAATTCACGTGACCCACCACCCAATTGCTCAACTTACATTGGCTGTGTACAGCCATCTAGTGACGTCAGCAAAAGTCCACAGGATGATCAGTGCCTGATCAACACCTGACTGTTGCCTGGGCAATTCATTCAGTACTGTCAGGCTGGGAGGCCTGATCAGGCCGATCAGGTCTGGTAGGTGAATATAATCGATTAGGCTAATCGATTATATTATACTACTGGCATACAGCACTATCGATGGTAAGTAAGGTGCAAAAGGAGTGTTATGAGACATATGAATCGATATGATGAGCCTATTCACTGCGCTTGTCTTGAGGCAACATCACCAAAATACCACAAAACGTATTTGACCTACTACCATCACTTAACTTACAACTACTTATATTTGCTTAAGGGAATAAGTTGCACTTAGTACCGTAATAGTACGGAATAAAACAAGTTTTTTTTGTGGTTCCCTTCAACCTATCTTGCTCGCGTTTCCCATTTGTTTCGATCCATCTATGCAAATAGTTCATTTGAGAGCAATGGACATCATCCTTTTTCGAAACATCCCCTCGCATGCTAAGTGGGGTGAACGATCCGTCCCCTTTCCGAGGCTCCTCGTCTCACACTTCCAATCCCGCGTTTCATCTACTCGCTGTGCCCTCGCTACCTTCCGGCTGCCTTAAGCATCTCCTTTCCGTCACTGACAGTCACGTCGTACAATAAGTTATTAATGGAATCGAGTGAATGGTCCACAACGGAAAGTACTTACGGATCATCGTCTTCAGAGCCCCAGTACATGTCTCGTTCCCAACGTTCGGTAGTTACAGGGTGATCAGAGAGCTGGCGTGCGGCGACAAATGGCTTCATGATATCCTGTGTAGATGCCGATGGCTTGATTCCCCCTAAGGAAATGCAACGTAGGGCAGGTAGCACCTCTTTGGCCCTTTCCCCAGTGAGGTTTTCCAGTGCGTGCGTGACGAGTGGCCCTACATTTTTGGATACATACAGACCCTGCACAGCGATATATGGGCGGAAGAGCTCCACCCATCGTGTAGGTTCCATGATAACCTCCGGTTCTACTTGAGGATCAGAATCTCCCTTAATCTCTAGGCGTTCCACCCGGGAGAGGAGAGGCGAAAGCCCATTGCATAGTTGAGCCAACGACGAAATCCGCTGATCTAGCCCGTCACACTTGGTTCCCAGGTCTAGGTGAGTTGGCGATCCAAGTGAGATCCTGACGGACCAAGGATACAACTCCATGTCAGCTCGTGCGAGTAGTTTGAACCTTTCTACGCTACCAATGAAATTATAGAGTTCTGGAATGACAAAGTTGAGGTTCATGAAGAACCACACGTTAAGGTGGTCGAGATTAGGGGCATTAATTTGGGATATTAGATCCTCGAGGTACTCGTTAGTGCCTCTAAATCCGAGGTATGTGAGAGCGGGTAGGACAGCGCGCGACAATGGAGGCGGATTTATTCGGAGAGGGTGAGATTGTGGATATTGGAACCCAATGAAAAGCTCTTCAAGATTTGACAACACAGCCAGGCAAGGGGCCAGCACCTCGGGTGAGATGTACCTAGCATCTGGTATTCTCTGGAGCCAGAGTCTGGTAAGGTGACTGACAGATAGAATAAGTTGGGGTAACGCGGGAAATGCAATTCCTTCGAGGAAGAAATATTGTAGTTGAGGAGCAGATCCACCTAAGAACGCAGGGGGTACAACCGGCGCATTTGCATCAAATGACTGGAGATGAAGACCTTTCAGCGTCGGAAAGGACTCTTGCATTACGGTAGAGAATCTTTCAAATATAGGGCTTGTCAGTTCATTGAAGACAATCCAGAATATGCGGTCGTGGCGTTCCAGTGTGGCGATTATATTCTCCTGACCCTCCTCGTCACTGGGTGAATAATGTATGGTGATAGGCCAGAGTGGCCAGATATCCAGTAGCCTCTTCACAGGCGTTCTGCCATCACAGACGAGTAGGAGATGCAGACGCTGGGATGATCCAAAGACAATATTGCGCCATCGTCGACAAACATGCACTAGTGTTTTCCACATTCTCGTGGTGAAATGCTCGTTATCCCCTCGGTAGAAATCAAATATTTCTAGGAGAACATTGTCCGGCATCACGTCGATTGTCGCCTTACCTATATTAGTTCTGTCAGCGGTCGTCACGCGCACTACTCAAAGACCCACGTCGACACAGTCTCCCGCGCCGAACGTCGATGAAGCAGGATAGGAAGTAAACTAGATGGCGGCCTGAGATTCGCATCCGGAAATGACTACAAGAAGCCGGATCAGATATTTCCGAATTATCACAGTGAGTGGCCTTATACTTACTTGGGGGAAGTCATGGGTGATGGTGTAGTATTGGATGGCGAAGTACTTGGGCCAATAGGATCAAGAATACTATTTGCACATGTACCACGTGGGAGAGGACCTAGTTTGTAAACCACGTGACAACCAAAGATGACTCATCTACGGATGTCCCAAAATGGTGACGGTGAACGGCTACTTTCCATCACCCCTCAAGACGCTGCGGTGAGATAACAAGTCCCCATTCCAGAATGCATCATAAAGTTTTTCATCATTCCTACTTGGCGCACCGAAGCTAGACCAGTGGAGTGGATGTCATGGTGCATTATAATGTCGGGATTATGATACGATAATGGGACACGTTTATCATTTGTAACCTGCAGGAATATGCTCTGGACATGTTCTTATTTCAAGTTACCCCAGCACTAACACGCCCACCATTAGCGCTTGCGTTATCCTACGAATCCCTTGCTTGACTTGATAATTACAGCATGAGCCTTCAAGCAGTCGAAAGCTCAATAACCTTACGACTACCAGCCTCACCCACTCTCCTTTCTCCCTCACACGTTCACATCTTCCTGTGTGACGTCCTCATACTCGCACACACGACCACTGGGTAACGTATATCAATAACCCCATTCGCGACCAATCCTCCGCAAGCTAAGTCTGCTGAATAATCCGTCTTCTACCTTTGTCTCAATCTCCCCGTGGGCCCTCAATTTCCCGCTCTCTTTGCGCTACACGCTGACTACCCTCAGCACCCATTCCTTCACTAACAACACTGTTACGCAACAAGCGGATGGTGATGCACAGGAATTACACAGAGTACGAAAAGTGCTTACGAAGTGTCGTCCTCTGAGTCCCAGTACGGGTCTTGTTCCCAGCGTGCAATAGATACGGGGCGATCGGAGAGCTTGCGCGCGGAAACAAAGGGCCCTATGGCTTCCTGTACAGGTGTGTATGGTTTAAGCCCACCGAACGAAAGATTACGTAGCTCAGGTAAAACCACTGCTGCCCCTTCCCCAGTGAGCCCTTGCAGCCCAAGTGCGACGAGTAACCCCAATTTCTTGGATACATATAAATCTTGCACCGTCCTAAACGGGTGGAAAAGCTCTAGCCATTGCGTAGATTCCATGTCATCTTGCAGTTCTGCTTGAATATCGGGATCTCCGTTAATCTCAAGACATTCGACTTGCGATAGAAAAGGAGAAAGCTGTTCGCATAGCTGCGCCATCGACGAAACCCGCCAATCTAACCTGTCGCACTTAAATCCCAAGTGAAGACGGGGAGGTGATCCAATGGCAATCCTGGCGGACCAAGGGTGTAGTTCCATAGACGCACGTTTGCGTAGCTTGAGTCTCTCCGTTCTGTAGATGAAATTGTAGAGTTGTGGAATGGTGAAGATGTTGTCCATGAAGAACCATATGTTGAGGTTGTGGAGTTTAGGGGTGTTGATTCGGGCTACGAGATCCTCCAAATACTCGCTAACACCTTTGAACGCAAAGTATGTGACGGTGGGAAGGACTGTGCGGGTCGGTGGAGGCGAATTTATCTGGGGAGCGCGGGGGTATTGGAACCCAATGGAAAGCTCTTCGAGATTGGGCAACACAGCAAGACAAGTGACCATCATCTCGGGCGAGATGTACCCGGCATGTGGTATTCGTTGAAGCCAGAGTTTGGTAAGGTGAATGGCAGACACAACGAATCCATGAAGTGCAGGAAATGCGATGCCCTCAAGGAAGCAATACCGTAGTGAGGGGGCAGATCCGGCCAAGAACGCATCGGAAATGACAGGACCCATCACATCGTTTGACTGAAGATGAAGGCCTGTCAGCGCCGGAAGCGGCTCCTCCATCACGGCTACGAATTTTTCTGATACTTGGCTTGTTAGTTCGTTGAAGTCAATCCAGGATATGCGGTCACGGCATTCAAGCGCAGCAATGACGTTTTCTTTGCCCTCCCCGTCCTTGGGCGAATAATGTATGGTGATGGGCCAAACTGGCCAAATATCCAGTAGCCTCGTAACGGGTGTTCTGGCATCGCAGACAAGGAGCAAGTGCAAACGCCGAGGTGATGCAAAGATGACAGATCTCCATTTTCGGCATACGTGCACCAGCGTTTTCCACATTTTCGTGGTGAAGTATTCGTTATCCCCTCGGTAGAAAACAAATATTTCTAGGAGGGTGTCGTCTGGAAGTACGTCAATTGTCATCTTGCCTGTACCAGATCGGTCAGTGGTTGTTATGCGCGCTGCAGAAAAGACATACACCGACTCCGTTTCTTTCGCCGGGCAATGGCAGTGAGGCGGGTCAGTAGGAAGCATATGGCGTGGATACGACTGCATGCAATTTGAGTGCTTGGTTCAGAATGGAAACGGTGAATCTTTCCGGACGTACTTGTGAGGACTCATGGGTCAGAATTTGATGTCCAATGGCGAAGGCGTTTAGGTTTCCTTGACCCTAGGATCCTATACACGCGGTTTTCCATCGATACTGACTAAGCGCTATGAGTCCAGACGCCAATTCCCAAGTTTATCTCCTGTATGGCGACGAAACTGATGTGTGCGAAGAACGCAAAGCCGTGAAAGAACCTTTCTTTCCCGGGCCGTTCCTGATGTTTGATGGTACACTAGATGAGAAAACGCGGAATCCAATCAAATTGCATTGAAAGAGCGATTTGTTTCTTATTAGCGCGCAATGCTCGAGCAGTGATAGGAAATAGTAGCGAGTCACGTTTCTTGTTCGTGATGGTAGGACAGGTTTTGGGGCAAGAAGGGCGGTGGGACGGAGCCCACCGGGCCGATCATGTGATTAACGGCACTACCCTGGCGCAGAATTTTCTGTCTTCCTGTGACTGTTTCCACTGGCAAGTGTGCGCCAGGAATTACGCTCCTCCAGGCCGTCCTCCCTGGCCAGTTGTCGGCACACCTACGGCAAGTGACGCCAGACCTTCTCACTACATAGAGACGTTTCCCAGATAATCTAAATCGGCTCACAACTCGGTCAGCTGGCTACCGAATGACGCTCTCAGTTGCGGCCGGCTGCGGAAACGGCCATGTGATCAACACTCGCTTGTTCATTCTCGGACCACCCCAACGGGTGTTCTTATCTCCGGGAGTGTTATCAGCCCAAATTCACATCCAGACTCCCATTCCCGCCCAAGAAGCTCTGATGTAACTCTCCGTAAATGTATAGAACATCTTAGATCTACTATGAGTGATAAGTGCTCATAAATACGGCCAACACTGTAATACCCAACACTGTAATGCAGCTCAGGTGAGCAACACATTAGAACGGATGTGAAAAGTGATACCCAAATTTAGAACATCATGTGCCAAACACACAGCGGAAAGCGAGTGAGGCTAGAAAGGATGTGAAGAGCGATACAAAGCGAACGAGTTACAGATGAAGGAAGTGTTGTAGGAGGTAGGTGAAGTAAGGCCGGATCCACGAGTAGTGCGAAGCGAAAGAAGGTACAGTGTACTGGGATCTCCCAGAACTGTACCTGTTCCCGTGAGGCACACCACCGGGTCAAACGAGTTGGGGAGATCG
>Ga0307510_10007424_pt1 | contig 13073 bp, 13 predicted proteins | sample 12_EM_MG_FD_207224 | JGI IMG/M metagenome (GOLD analysis project Ga0307510, IMG submission 207224) | Populus trichocarpa ectomycorrhiza microbial communities from riparian zone in the Pacific Northwest, United States - 12_EM | ecosystem: Host-associated > Plants > Roots > Unclassified | place... | reverse complement strand
TTGCACTTTCGCTTTGATGTTTTTTCGCTATTTCTTCCACATATAGTATAGTCCAACACTAATTTTACCTACTTCCAACTTGGCAACGGTCTGTATAAGACCAGATTCTACGGTATAATACCAAGGGGGGGGGACGGTACGATACTCCATATAGACGATGCCTGGAGAGTTTGGCTCCATAACGGCCCTTTCGAGTCCAGAACATTATGGTACTCTTAGAATGGGGGGTTACTTCGATGGCTGAAAGACTCCTTGCCGTATTAATTTCCCTTGGTGAGCGACACTAACGGCATGGACAGATTCTCAACTTCACCTTTGAACTCATGTCTGGAGGGTAGTAGCATGTATGCATGATATACCGGTATTCATTAAACCTTCCCCACAGCGGAAACCAATCGTCACCATACCTGGGCTGGCAGCTAGCTTTCACACCGTTCTCTATGAGTGTCAGAAATGCCGGTACTCAATTCTTTCTCTATCCTGGAATCTAAACAATCCACACATCCGCACTTCATTGGAGAGAGAGAAAAGAAAAAAAAATTGCTGAAAAAAAATAAGCCAACAAGAAAACAATAAAGTACCGTAGACTATGTCATAGCGGAAATTTCACGCCACGCCGGTTTATCTTAATAGCCCCTGCCAACACTGGAAACCGGATTGTGAACCAAACCCCACAAATCCTAAGTCGAATACACAAGGAAATCCGTACAGAAATTAGGATGAGCCTATGATAAATATGCGCGTTCCCATCGCACACGACTTCCCCCGATCAAAGGGAGGTGCTCGAGCTGGATATCTGTGGCCGACTTACAGTACTCCGGAAGACGGAAAGTGCCGGTACCAATAAGGTGCGCGTTTGAAATGCGAAAGGAGGTTGTGCGGGAATGAGAGGAGGGAATCAATGGCGACCACAGGCGCGCCTATGGAGTAGTTGCGGCCCTTGCAGAGATGGTATATAGGCTGCTCGCACTTAATATTTGGACAAGGTGACAGCTGACAGTCGTGGCTGTAACCTTGATATCAATGTCGCTCTGTCCCAATTCTGTATTTGCCCCCAAGTATTACTCTCTCAATAATTCCGGAAGAGGTCAAGATCGGCAACATTCACATCTAATTAGTACAGAATTGAAGGTAAACCGCAAAGGTGGTCAGCCTAAGGACTGACATCGCCGAGAGCTCAATAAGGTTTTTTCACGAGTAACTTATCTCCAATCGAACAGATCTCATAAACCTAGTTAGGGATTTTGACCGGGCAGTGGATGATGAATCTAACAGGAGAAATTCCTACTCCCGCGGCCGGGTTGAAGTTGGACACCCAAAAGCGCAGTAGTTCCCCGGCCACTAAGTAACCAATACAGGGCAACACAATTAATAATCACATACGATATAACGGAAAAAACTCAATACAAGTGATTAGAGACTAGGCGGAAAGACTCTGGATGTGAGGGAATTGCAGTTACGGACCAACCACTGGTAGATTGCTAGGATATAACTCTGTAGGCCAAATCGCAAAGTCCCTATTATCATACACAAGTACATGACCAGGCAACCCGTTGCCTACCAATTTTGATTAGAATCTAGCAATTGAAATTATTATTTCTACCACAGAGAATGACCTTCCGAAGCTTCTTATGAAATGATTCACACTCCGGATCAATCACTGCCTGAGGAAGCACTTCCCAAGTCTCCATAAATGCATGTTTAGCACCCTCTCCAGTGCCCTCCCTGCGCCTATAAATTTCCATGTAGAAATATCCTTTTCGTACTCCCAAATCCGTTCAGTCTGGTTTAAATAGTGAGACTTGGATGGCCAATCTAGGGTGATGATTCCAAGGGATTGTCGTTCTGTGTTGTTAATTTGTCTTGCTGTTTGGTGAAATGGGGCATTGTCCTGCACAAGATAGAGTTGAGGAACTTGCATCATTTCCTTTACTGTGATCATCCATGAATACAGCTTTAGCCGTAAAACACGTTCACAATATGAGACCCAATTAATGCCCCCTTTACTTGTAAATACAAGGTCTTTTTTTTTGAATAATTGCTCTGGCTTCCATCTCTTTCACTTATACCTCCCTGTTCATCCTTCCTGGTCATTGGTTCTTTCAATATTACTATTGAGCTCGGTAAGGGCCTGATGCTGCCAGGTGCTGGGAATGGTAGCTTGCTGGCAGTTGAACTCCTGTTGTTCACAATTGGTCTGATTTTTATTATTAACAATATGCTGTAATTGTCGTTGATCTTTCAAGGTATGCTGTTCACAAAAAGAACAAGGTCCCTTCGATTGGAACCTAATTATGCCCCCCCATAGAACATAATTCAAATTGGTTGCTTTTCATGGTCTTTATCGTAAGTTGCATACTGGTGTCCATCAACACCCTGGTATCGTGATAGATTCATTTGACACTGAGGTTTACCAAACTCAACGCACATTTTTATCAGTAAATACAATTGTATTAACTGCAATTTGGTGAGCTGTATGGGTAAAGGCAAGATGGGCTTCAATATGGCTGGGAGTGAGAGAGGGCTTATGTGCTGCTTTTTGTCGAAAGATGTTATGCTGTTTGTGAAAAACCTGCTCCAAGGTTGAGCTTGCAGCAATAATCCCTAGCATGTGTTAGGCATATAGGAAAAGTGTAGCTTTTTCACCTATTTTTGTGCACCCTGGGGTTACCCGACCTTCATCCTGTGAAGCTAACACCCCCCTCTGGCCCCAGTGTTGGGACGGCGCGACAACACCAGATGGCGTCATAGTTGCGTCCCAACAGCAAAGGACACAATCATTGAAACATATCTCATAACACTATATACGTCATGGCCGTGTGTCCGATCCGATGCTGGTCACAGGATATATGAGAAAGGAACGTTGCCGAGCTTATGCAAGTGGTCCGGGTGAAGTCGGTGGACATTGCATAAGGTTACAGACATAGCGGTACAGCATAGGAAACTATGTCACTAAAGTAACGGGACACTTTCGTCTTGTCTACTCCAGTATGAAATGAGAGTATGACAGCACCCACATAAATGGTATATTACCACTTAGGACTAATCGGTAAGGAAGGACTATGAGAGAATTGTGCTACTGGTACGATCTTGAACTTTAGTCTCACCAAAGCCTCTATGCAGGAAGACAGAGTAATAACTGCAACTTCGATAGGTCCGATTACGAAGTTGGCCATTTTGTTGGTCCGATGATGAGGATACTGTCTAGCATGCAAACAAGTTTGAGTTCCTCCTGATGGAAGAAGGATTGTGAACTGTCACTGAGATGTGGTACCACTCCAGAGAAATCAAGAGCTCTCCAGTCCGGGAGTCAATGGTGGGGCGATTATATTCAGAGTCAAACAGTGTTCACACTATGAGGGAATATTTGGAATGGTTAGTAGGTACTTACTTAGTATGGTAGATACTTATAAGCCGTGCACTCTACAACGTGGGATATAAATATTGAAGTGCCTTCTGAGCTTTACTGAAATCATCATGCTACGGAGAAGAGAACTTACTAATATAATAAGTTATTACTAGAAAAATCTTTATTACCATTTTACGCACATTTATATTGAGCCTTCCTAGACACATCTCCGTCTATGATAAAGTACCTCTGTCTTACCCATCTTGCTTGTTCTTAGATATTTGGTCCCACCTAACAGCATGCCACCTATCTCAGGAAATGTTTTTAGCCTTTGCTCTTCATTCTTCTAACTGAGATCATACCAGGCTAGTGACTCTTTGCAGCCTTTTGGAAAGTTGAAACCTCTTTGGATTTCCACCACCATGTCGACTATCCAAGCAGGCCAGAACATGGTTGAAATCCTTCGGATGGGAGGCACATGCCTGTAAATTCCCTTCAGTAAGTTCCCAGATCTCTTACTACAGTCCGACTACAACTGGAGAATATACCTCCCGTCCAAATATACAGTCCCTCGTGATTAGCCTGGAGGGCTGGATTACTGAGGTTTGACCATTTAGTAGCGAACCATATATTTCCTGAATCTGTATATTTTACTGTTCTATAGTTGTAGTGTTTTTACAGACTTACTTTTGCTGTTTGAATAATACTCTTAACTGTTGACTTGGTAATACTCAATTGAGTTCCAATTTGCCGATATGACATCTGCATATGCCAATTGAGGGTAAGGATTGCTGCTTGTTTGAGTAGAGGAATTCAGGGTGCTGTTCCTTCTCCATATGCTGGCATCTTTGATGGTTAGTAGTCAGCCTCAGGCTGACTAGCTGCTTGCCTAGGAAGCTAGTATCTGCATATAGTTTAAGCTGAAGGTTATGGTTACCAGCTAATAATCTATTTATCCAATCTACTGATTTTCTCATATAGTATGTGGAATCACTTGGCTCAGCTTGACACTCTAGCTAAGGCTATTTATTGGCTTGAGAATCGTTTCCGTTTTTGGGTGTTTAACTTCAACCTGGCCAAGTGAGTAAATTCGTATAGAAAGCCACTCTAAGTTTCTTCTTTTGTTATTACATAGTATAATTGCTAAAAAAAATAATAATAATTTAAAATCAATTCTCAATATCTGCAGAAACACCTTCCACTACTATACTCTCTATCAGCCATGAATCACATACCCCTTATGATTATTTCACAACCTTTGGTTCATTATAGCAAATTGTTTTCGGAAAATCATGGTGTTGATCTTTTTGCTTGCTTAGGTTTAAGATTAGATTGTATCATTACACATAGTTAATACCAAGCAGCTATCATCAGCAAAAATAATATCTTGGGTTCTGTGGGTTCTGTGGGTTCTGTGCATCCGACACTTAACACTGGAATGCAAATGACGAATCAGGATGGAACCACTGTAGCACATAACGCAGCTGATGCAACCTGACGCAGCACCTAATACTCAGGACGCACCTGATGCAGAACCTAATTCTCAGAATACACCAGATGTACCACCACATCCTCAGAATGCAACCTGATATCGGACCACCTCTTCTGGATACAAAGCATTCAGTACTCATCTTCTTGAGATAAGTGAACTTGAAGGGTCCCCCTTTACCTTTTCCTGACCTGTGTCACAATAGATTTCGTGCTGTCAGTGTATTAAATTTACTACTACTAGTGTTCTATTATTCCAATATACAGGACGAATCATGATACTCATAAGCAACCTCTGCCCTCCGAAGAACTTGACCCCTACCTGGGACCCTGTAACTTCATGAATAGAAATTGCGGAGGGATGCATCCTATATAATTGTAAAGCTGGCATCGAGCCCAACAATCTCCCGCAATCAGATCCAGAGTCGGAGTGCTGGGCATGGAGGAATCAGCTGTCAAGTTCTGGGATCACCAGCACCCTAGCATATTCAGTCCTGTCACTTCATGAATAATGGTTGAGGAGGGATGGATCTTATATCATTATGAAGCTAGCTTCGAGCCCAACTATATACGGCAATCAGATCCAGAATTGGAAAGCTGGTTGTGGAGGAATCAGCTATTGAGTTCTGGGATCCCCAGCACCCTCCCCAATTCAGCCCTTTAACTTCATGAATAAAGGACGAGGAGGGATGGTCCTTATACTATTGTGAAACTGGCATTGAGCCCAGCCTTCTCCCACAACTTGAATCAGATTCAGGATTGGTCCAATTGTCATGGAGGGATCTGCAATTGAGTTCTGGGATCACCAGAGTACCTGTAAAGACAACTTTCACAAGGGTTAGTGATTTCCTGACTCTTGATGGGACAGATGTGTACCATATACCGTTGCGTAGCTGGCGTCGAGCCCAACCTTTCCTAGTAAACAGAATCAAAATCTGTCAGGTGGTTGTGGAGAAATCAGCCTTCAAATCCAAAGATCACCAGCTCTGTAACTTCATAAATCATAGCCGGCTAGTGATGACTCCTGTACCAGTATGGTGCTGGGAGTGAGCCCTGTATTCTCCAGGTATCACATTCCGGATTGGTTTAGTAGTTGGGGTGGAGTATTGCAGTTGGGGCCCGGGAGTGTGGGTGTTGAGAGTCTTGATGAAAGAGTCTGTGTGGATAGGGCCTCCTTCAAGTTGAGGGCTAAGGGCCCAGAAACCACCATGATCAGCCTGAGTACTAGACTAGACTCAGAGAGTGTTCTGGCTATAACTCGCTTTCAGACTGCAGTGAGCTGGCATTTTCACTCCCTCAAAGATGAAGTTCTGAAAATAGAACTCTAAGTCTTTAGCCCACATTTAAGATTAAGGGTACAATTGGTTGCTCGCCGGGTCCCAGTACTAACAATATTTTGTTTGCCAAGAAATACCCCTTGAGAATCTCAGGGCTGGGACACAAAGAAGGCTGGAAGGATAATCATGGGTAGTGGTTAATCCTGATGTGTGATGGTATGGAGTTCTAAGACTGGATGTATGGAAGAGAGGGTTGCTTGGTTGCATGTGTCCAGACGGAGCCCAGAGTAGTGTAACTACCCTATAGATAGGTAGCTACAGTGGACTAGACTCACCATCTTTCTCGTTCGCTCCACCTCCAGCGATTGAAATCTCAACACCATGTGAAATCATCGTGAGAGGACCTCCCGCCTCTGGTCTCCCTTGATGGCTTCTGCCTAGGAGTACTACGCACCTATCTCCCTCTTTCCTCTCTCTGGGGCCTTTGGCCTCCCCTCTTGTGGGGTTGTGGCTTCCTTCCTGGTCGGTGTTCTGTCTTCGTTTAAGCATGCTTGCGTTGACGTTCCTACCCCTTACCCCGCACTTCGCGAGGCGTCTCGCTTAGCGATTTGCATGGTTGGCAACCCTTTTTTCCCCGTCAACACACGGTCACTAGCTTCAGGCTATCGGTGAAGTAGTTGCCCTGGTGGCCCTGCTCTCTGGTTTTGCACTCTCTCCTGAGTTGCTGGGTCGGTACGGTCGGCATTCGAAAAATCGTGACCCTGTCTCCGTCCTCCGAGTTCTACTTCTCGGTCTTTGGTGAGCCTTCCCTCTCCCGCTTCCCACACTTTGGATCCGCTTGCACCATACTGCTACACCCTCCTTGCTGGCACCCCACTGCCGTTAGCTGGCACCTTATCTGCCTCGTCCCCGTTGCTGGCACTATTACTGCTGAGTGGCTCTTATCGCTGGGTGGCTCCCCTCGCCTTCTTCAACCATTACGCGATATACTCTACAGTCGCAACTCGTCTTGGTTACTGTATTCCCTGGTATTGCACTATCTCCGTGGATGTTCCTAAAGTCTGATGCGCGCCGATTTCCGGGCTCCCCGCCCGTGTCAACGTCTTGCCCCTAAGCCGATAGGTTCGGGGTATTTCCTAAGGCACTCCGGCTATAGTAGTTTTATCCTTTCCGCTCCGTCGGCCCTGGGCCGTAAGATTCTTTTCTTTTGTTCAGGAGGGCCCGCCGAAGAGTTTGTATCTTGCTCTGGTTTCGTTTATATTCATGTCTTTCCTTATGTATCTGGGGGAAGGCATTGCTCCGTCTTGCTTTCGTCTTAGGTGCTATGAGGGGGAGGGGTGTTCTCTGGGTTCGAGGGGTTTGATTTTTCCCATGAGGTGGTGGAGCGGCTCGTTGGATTGTTTACAGTTTTGTTCACACCATAGCTCGCGCTCCACGCGGTTTCTTGTACTATAAACAACGAATACATGATGATAATAATAATAATAATAATAATAATAATAATAATAATAAAAGTAGACTAGACTCAAGCCCATACGGTATACCAAGTGGTAACTAGATTGAGGATATGCCAGTATACTTAGTGTACTAACGGTAGACATGAGTTGGTACAAGTGTCTACAAAGTGACTTGGTGACATAGGGTTAGACAGGGTAACCTTCGGAGAGCATGTTCGGGTAAAGTTAAGGAAACATGGTAAACGTTGCACGGGTCTCTGGGGCAACATTATATGTGGTCACGCGGACTCCTGAAGGGAATAAAGGCATAACAGGTTGAAGTTACCCTACCTTAGGAACATGATTACACTACCTTGGGGACCCAGTTATCCTACTGAGGTACCCCAGTTACCCTACCTTCACCAACAAAGTCATCTGCGGACTTAGGGGAAAGTTATCTCACAATAGTGGGGCTCTTAGATGTTCATACATCAGCAAAAAAAACACATGCATCTGATGCGCCCTCACTGCGTCCTGAGGCCAGCGATGTCGTCGCTGCGTCCTGTGCGTCCTGTGCGTCCTGAGTTCAGTTCCAGCGTCCGTCCGCTTCCTGTGCGTCCTGAGTCCGTCCCCTACGCCCGCATGCCACTATTGCGTCCTGAGTTGCGCAGTAACACTCCCTTGCATCCGGACTTGACGTCCCCCAGTTCTCCATATCTGAGCGTCCTGACGCTTTCAATTCGCCAGCCCCTTCCGGAAGCCGTCAGGATTATCATACTCCTACCCCTAGTCTCCTGGCGTGAACCCTGTGCCAGCCCTGTGCCCGCCAACGTCCTGTGGCGTCTCTCGAGAGTAGTCATTACTGGCACGTTTAACTCATGTATTAATTATATATTTTCTTCATACTAGTACACACTATATCTACAGCTTGCCATGGCACCCGATACACGCCTTCGCCCATATCCATCATACCTCCGTTTGTATAACTAATAAATCTCGTTAAACGTCCTGAAGTCGATACGGCTATTGACGAGCCAGCGCCGGTCTCCCTCTGGAATGAGATGAGCCAGGCCGAGAATTGTCGCTATGTCAACCAATGTAAACTCTTGCGCATCTTCTCTCAGCTGAACTGTAACAAGACTGTGTATAGCAGAGGGCCGGCCTGAGTTCACAGGGCTCAACATCTGAACGCCTGCCAACCGCCGCACAGTGTCTTGGCTGCAGTCCCTTATTTTAAGGAGCCCCATGAGCTTTGCCGGGAGACGACCCCTCAGCGCACCATACATCTCCTCGCTTCCGGCCTGTACCCAAACCCAATCATTCCGACATTCTTGATTCCGAAATCGGTGAGTTCCTGTGCATCGTGCTTGATGGATATCGTAAACATTGGTTTCCTGAAATGCCAAAACCGGGATTTCGAGTTGCGTCAGTAGTTCAACAGGAAGTAGTTGGAGTATTGCTGGTTCTTTGGGAAGGCGGCGTTCAGTGGGCAGGTTGTGTCGGCTGTATCGAATCAATTCCAAACAGATCCGGTCAAGAGAGATTCCTAACACCTTGCAAAAATCAAGGATGTCGGACACGTCGTCACGACGACCTTTCAAGATTCTTCTACGAGGGGCCGGCGTAGATTCTGTACTTGTTGTTTTATCTACACAGCCCAGGACGTCGTCACCGAGATTGGCTCCGCGACGTCAGAGCGAATTCAGGTTTAAAAGTCTCATTCGGATTGCATGCTGATGACCGTAGCTGTGAAGAATTTGTCGCTCGACATCGTTCTTATTCGAGCGTCTCCATCCGTTCGTGATTTGTTCCTTATGGGCGAGCTCTCTGAACTCGGTGGAATACATTGGGATATTGCCAAACTGGCGTATATGATCAGAGAAGTGACTTAGCAGATGCATCTTAACAAAGTTGAAATGGGATTCCGTATGTATCATGTCCATACGGAGCTTGTTCTCCTCATCCCGATCGTCTTCGAGACGCCGGCGCCGCTTGGACCGTGCCACTCGCATGTTGCTCTGGGCTCCCTGATGTTATAGCTCCTTTCGCTGCTTGTCAACCTTGGCCCCTCTTCGTTTAGAAACTCGAAACTCCAAGAAAATATCTTTCATCCTGTGAATCCGGTTGAGATATTCCTCCATATAGGGTATCATCTCGGGGGTGTGGCTTCGGTATTGCGCCATTATATTGAAGTCGATCAGTGCCCGGACACAGTCTAGAGCACGTTTGAAAGGTATTACTTGCCGGTTGTCGGGCTGGCGCAGGGCTACGGTGAGAACCCCCAAAAGACACCGCCCAAGGTTCCTCATCTCTTTTCCTTGCCACTGCGTGACCTCGCGATAGGCCTTTTTGGGCACAACAAACCCCGGGTATGGGGGTAGCGCCTTCCGGGTGTCGTCAAAGGCCTGGAGCCGGGCGTGTTTCTTGAGAAAGCCCGAGATCAAGTCCATCAAGTGCTTGAATAACCCAAGATAAACTGTATGAAGCAAATCTGGCTTGTGCAGACCAGGCGCCGAGACCCGGTGAAGCCCGTGAAACACGTTTGTCTCAAGATCAATAACAAGAGTTTCAAACATGGTGCGGGAGTCGTCACTGGCAGATTCACGCTCGCAACGTTCATATCTTGCATAATCTCGGGCCTGGTGGCTGTTGGCGTTGGTTCCTAATTCTCCTGGAAGCACCTCGCATTTAGGACAAACATTCGATTTTATCCCGTGAAGCGCAACGTTTTCCATATGGTCAGCAATCCACGCGGACAATATTGGAAAGCATCTCCGCACTTTCCCGTCGGCAGAGTCAATATTGATGCCCTCTAGCGCCGCGTTCTGCAAGGGCTCAAACAGGAGTTCGAAGATGCCTCGCAGTATGTTGGCATTAATTTGCCTCTGCAAGTGGTTTGCGGAGGACTTTGTAAGTTTGGGGGGAACGGGCAATAGCGCAAGAAGGAGAACTGCAAAGGATTCGGGTCTATTACGCCCGGTTGCTGAAAGATTTCCGAGAGTCAAATAGGCCGGCCATGCCTTCTTGTCACCAGAAAGGTTGCTCAGATGCATCTGATCCGACATCCCAATCATTGGAACAACAGTTGCGCCAGACAGAAGTGTCCCCTATAATCAGTAAGTCAGCGCTCCCAGGAAAGAGATCGAGAAACTCTACTTGAATGTCCCACCACCAGTCTGCTGTATGCATCTCGGCATATACCCGTTGTCCTGTATGATCGTATTCACGCCGTGGCGCGTAAACAAAGTCATCTCGGTAGGCTATCTAGCGAAGGAGATATTTGACACAATCTAGGACGTTGCGATAGAAGAATGATAAAGTTCTCTTTCGGTCCTCTACCTGTCCTTCAAACCATTGTAGATATCGACTGTACGGATCCAATTCCCGGAGGTGCTTCTCGAGCGTGTGCATAGAGCTATAGCCGACAGACTCAGAATTGCCTAGGCCACTCGCGAAGTATTCGTTGATTCGTGACTTCGGTACTTTACTCTCAAGGAGCCAAGAGGCAAGCCTCAACCCTTGCCCGCTGGGGAATGGTGCGCATGGGTCGTCGCACAGATTACAGATTTCTTGCTCGAACCTGTTCACGTCCTCAATTGCTTCTCCAACTGCCGGAAAATGTGTTTGTTGGCCGCTGGAAAAAGAGGCAGTGTTGTTAAGTACTTCAGTATCAGACTCGTACATAACATCACCACTCGATACGTCGTGCTCGCGTACAGTAGGCTCGGGATCAGATTCATAGTCAGAATCCGGACGTTTCCCCACGATGTCGGTTTGCGTGTCAAGAACATGGCTGGCCGATGATGGATATCATATAGTAGTGGAGGCGGGGGTGGTGTTCACATTGGCGTGGGTAGTTCGTAAATGTTTCTCATATGCTGCTGCTTGGGTGTATTTTTGTCGACAGAATGGACATTTGCTAGGCATCGCAGGAGTGCTTAGTGTTGATCCTAACGCGTGTGAATCGCACATAGGTTTAAGAGGCGTGCACACTTTGAACATTAAACTGTAAATCGAGCTCAATCCGGTTCAGCGCCCTAGATGTAGACGTCACGTGGTATCAGCTATGGTTTCTTTCATGAACGGGCTTGGCGAACTTCATGTTTCACGATGGTCATGTTTCAGAGGGGATGTTTCATTTCTAACATAAACATGAATCAATAAAGCCCTGGCTATGCTAGTGTCAGAACTACAAATTCTTGAAAAGAATCAAGAGGCATTTAAAGCGTCAAACCACTGAGAGTTGTATATATAATCAGCATTGATCCTGATCGAATGAATTCATACCCGGAATCAACTCACATTTACAACTTCCAGGAAATCCACACAATTCATACCCAGAACTAACTCGCACTCACAACGTCCACGATATCTACCGAATTCACACCGCAGGCTATTTTCACCCCGGCAGCAACCTATACACCCAAAAGTCTAGCGATATGGCACATAATAACGTAGAGTAGGTCTATATGCTAAATGCGGAAAACCTGCAGGCTCTGGGCGGGCCAAACGTATCACCTTCCACCGGTATCTCTGAGAGGATATATAAGTTCAAGATGCTCCAATTATCGAAAGATTGTTGATCACAAGTTATAAATGGGCATACCCGATGACAACCACTTGTATGGCGAATGGCGGGAGGTGGTGAAGGATCAGACGCTTGCAAGGGGCTTTAGGAAAATCCGTATATTCCCTGACCACCATTTCCAGCAAATGGTCGCTGGTATGAGGACACTGCGCCCTGCCTGCGCCAGCCTTGTTACAGCTGCGGCTGCAAATAACAGGGCTGTTATGCGCTAGATCGATAAGGCTGTAGTTCAACGTGTTAAGGACTGTAGGGTGAAGTTGAGAACCACCGTGAAGAATCGTTCTACAGGCCTGGCACTACTGGGCCAGAATGGAGCCTTCTATGATCAGATCATGCTGAGCGATCGGTTACTACCACCCAACGCCCCAGACCAGTGGTGTCCCGCAACGACTGTACCAAACCCAGGTCCAGTTCCCAAAAACGTTCCACCTACTTACCCCTCTCAGGCGCAAAATGTACCTGCTCATCATGGGAATTACCTTCCGCCGGCGCAAGGTGTAGCCGCGCAAGGTGTAGCGGCGCAAGGCCTAGCGGCGCAAGGCGTAGCGGCGCAAAACGTACCTGATCATTACGGGAATTACCCCCCTCTGGCGCAAAAACGTACCTGCTCATCATGGGGATTACCTCCCTCCGGCGCAAGGTGTAGCGGCGCAAAACGTACCTGATCATCACGGGAATTACCCCCCTCCAGGGCAAAACGTACCTCCTCATCCTGCGATATACCCTCCTGTTGGTCAAACCATAGCGGGCCTTCCTGCGAATTACGCTCTTCCGGGTCAAAACGCACCTGCCCTTACCGCCGATAACACTCTTCCTAATCCATTAGCACATGCTCCTCCTCTGAACTATTACGCTCAGAATGCCGCAAACGCACCAGATGCGCCTGCGATTTATCAGATGCGCACGCCAGACCCATCGACAGAGATATCCACTCC
>Ga0307510_10007423_pt1 | contig 13073 bp, 9 predicted proteins | sample 12_EM_MG_FD_207224 | JGI IMG/M metagenome (GOLD analysis project Ga0307510, IMG submission 207224) | Populus trichocarpa ectomycorrhiza microbial communities from riparian zone in the Pacific Northwest, United States - 12_EM | ecosystem: Host-associated > Plants > Roots > Unclassified | place... | reverse complement strand
TGAGATTGAAGAGCAAGCTTATGGTAGAACATATTCATTGATTGAATTTGAGAGATTTAAACACATAAGCCTTAAACACGTGAGTGTTGGAGTGTATATCAATGAGAGGACCTATCACTTTGGCATGTCATAGATTTCATTTAAATCCCGACGATTAATTGAGTTTTGAAGTTTGCATGTAAATAAATTCATGAAAATTTATACTCTTTATCCTTCTTAATTGTGTTCTTGTTTATAATTCATATATTCTTGGATATTGATGGGAGATTAGAAGATTAGTCATAGTATTTAATTTAACTTCAATTTGATTTTACCTATCCTTTCTCGAGGACGAGCAAGAGCTAAGTGCGGAGGTATTTGATGCAACCATATTATTCGATAGTTTCACCCATATTTAACTAGTGTTTTGCCTATGTTTTATATATAAAATGCCTTGATATTCTTTGTTTTATGTTTTGAAGGCACTTTTGGATGAAAGATGCAAAAAGGAGTAAATTGGAGGTAATTGACAGATTTGACCTTCAGTCGATGTTTTGTGCAGAGCGTGAGCTCTAGAGGTCGAAATGAAGGGATTATAGTGGCATTAAAAAGCTAACATCTATACCTTTCTGGACATCTAAGGCAAGAAAATAAAATAAGGAAGAGCATGGAAATCATAGCCTTCAAAATCAAATCTCGCAATCTGCCAATGTTGACCTTTGGTCATTCCGACTTGAATATCTAGAGCTATAAAAGTTCAATTGATGCAAACTCAATTTTGTTGGATTCCTGACTCAAAGTTCTATTAACGCTCCAAAAGGCAGAGAAACAAGTTGTCATATGAGGGAGATATGAGTTTTCAAAGATGATAACTGAATTCTGCTAGCAAAAAGGTTTTGTGAAGAAACTAGTCCAAATTATGTTCCGAAGCATCTAAACCGATAGTTTTTATTTCAGCAATTTAGCTCCTCTAAGTCAAAGCTTGAAGATTTCATGCAAGGCTATTTCTACTTTTTTAGGAAAATAGTTATTGAAGTACTTAAATGTAAACTGTCTATTTAAGGGAGGACTATTTTGTAAAATAGAGACTAGGGTTTCCTAGGATATAAAAAGAATGTGAGAAGAGAAGGGGGGGCAGCCAGCCAAGAGGAGAAAAATGCCCCCCTCCTCTAAGAAACCCAAAATCATGCATTCCTCCTTCTTTTTGATTAGTTGTTCAACAAACATGCAAGGTTAAACTCTTTTTCTTGGTTGCAAGGACACAAAAACCTTCAAATTTCAAGAACTGTGAGATTTATTTTACCTTTTCTTTTCAGTTTATATGATGAATATGTTTGTTCTCCTATGCTTATTTTTCCTATGATTGTTTATTTTAATTACTAGAGCGGACTCTAAGTTATTATTGTAGACAATCTATTGTTAAGTTTGATATCAAAACCGGAGTTGTGGTATATAAACTTGTGAAGCAACTGAGTTTAATAATTATGGCGGATCTACGTTATTAATCTTAGGGAGAACATTCAATCAAATCAAACATAGACTGTGGACAGTTATGTTTTCTTGACTAATCAAGTTATCTAGTTCTTAAGGCTGCCATTGAATTAAATTACTAGTGCGGACACTGTGGTTGTTTGATGGTTAGGGTTAGTTATACGGCAGATCCGTTAACTAACCAATATTAAGAAGAGATAAATATTCAAAATATAAATTGATGTTTCGTTTCCATGACCAGTTCTGATTTCTGTAGGTGGATGTGTGCTTGCAACCAAGGTTTGTTCTCTTGATAATTTTCTGATTTTATTAAATTTCATTTGATAGTTTTCTGTTTTCTTTTGCTTTAGCCTAGATAACGTCCAAACCCCCATAAATTGCATATCATCTAGCATAAAAATATGACTTGAACCTTCCTCGTGGGATCGACCCCTTGCTTGCTCTATACTATCTTGTGTGTTGTGTTTGAAGCTAGGGTAATTAATTTGTGTGACCGCGACATCGCAACATTCGTCAGCGCACACAACCCTTGCAGATTATGAAACATTCAATGAAAACTAAGTCGCTTCCGACTCAGAAATCTTCTCCGAAACTGCTTCCAGAGGTGACGCATGGATTTGTCAGCCCACACAGCCCATGTTGACATAGAAACAGTCAAGGAAAACTGAGTCGCTGCCGACTCAGAAATTATCACCGAAACTAGTTCCAGAGCTACCGCATGGATTCGTTAGCGCACACAGCCCCTATTGACTCTGAAACAGTCAAGGAAAACTAAGTCGCTTCTGACTCAAAAATCTTCACTGAAACTGCTTCTAGAGCTGACACATGGATTTGTCAGCGCACACAGCCCATGTTGACTCAGAAACAGTCAAGGAAAACGGAGTCGCTGCCGACTTAAAAATCATCACCGAAACACCTTCCATAACTGATTTATGGATTCATGAGCGCATATAGCTGCTATTTACTAAGAAATAGTCTTGGAAAACTGAGTCATTGCTGACTAACAAATCATCACCCAAACTACTTCAAGAGCCGACGCATTGATTCGTCAACGCACACAGCCTCTGTTGACTCACATATAGTCAAGGAAAACCGAGTCGATGTCGATTCTGAAATAATCAACGAAACTGCTTGCAGAGGTGACGGTTGGATTCATTAGCGAACACAGCCCCTATTCACTCAGAAATATTCAAGGAAAACTAAGTCGCTACCGACTCAGAAATCATCACCGAAATTGCTTCAAGAGCTGACTTATGGATTCTTCTATGCACACAGCCCCTATTGACTCAAACAACGCACATAACCATTGTTGACTTACAAATAGTCAAGGAAAACTGAGTCGATGCTGATTCATAAATCATCAACGAAACTGCTTGCAGAGCTGATGCTTGGATTCGTCAACGCACACAGCCCCTGTTGACTCATAAATAGTCGAGGAAATCTGAGTCGATGCTAATTAGTACTTAAAAGTGCATTTTTATCAAGGTTTTATATCATCATTTTGCACTTGAAGTATCAATAACTCCTTAACTAGAGCATGTTTTATAATAACAAGTCTGATAATATAAGATACCTTTCATTTATGGTAAATGTTCATTTTAAATGCAGACCTATCACATAAATCAAAGGATTGATTGATGAGTTTAACCACTGAAATTGAGAAGACAAAGAGAGGGCTAAGCTTATAAAAGAGATGGTGGTTGAATTCAAATTGGAACACCATTCGGTTATTGGATCATAACTGGAGTTGTAGAACTTGGATTTAGGTCTGGTTTATATGGATAGAAAGCTTAGGCATAGGCCTAAAACGTTGATGAAGAGTCCAAGATTCAAAAGGACCGTTTTCAAGTTTAAATTGTAGCAACAACAAAGAAGTCAGAATCTGTCATGCAGCCCAGACACTGTTTAGTGTTCAGCCCATATCTTGAGTTCTAGAAGTCCAAATGACCTCATTCTTATTTTGTTGGAAAGCTGAGACAATTCCCCAAAACTTTCAAGAAGACTATCTATTCACATTCTGATGTTAGCAATGACGTTTTCTGCAAACAAGAAGATAAGGATGGTTACCAAGTCAAGAGGTGGCCACCCACTCAACAATTAGTCACCAAATCAATAGTTCTGAATTTTGGCCTATAAAAGGAGGCATTTGCCATGCATTTAGGCATCTTGGTTTTCAGATCAAGATCATGTTCTTGCTCTCTCTCTTTATATTTTTGTAATGCTTAAGTTTTGTTTATATTAATCTCTTGTTTATGCTTTTCATTTCCTTTCCTTTACTTAGTTAACTTATATCTTATTTATGTTCTTATCTTGTTTATTTATGTTTCTCTCTTTCATTATGTTTAACTAAGTTTATTATGTCAAGGTGAAAAGGTTACACTAATGGTATAAGAACAAGTATAGTATAAACTCAACATGGACTTTAATGTTTGATACTAACATGTTTTGTATTTGTTATCTTGTTCACTGTTAATAATTTGCTTGTTAAATGGTTAATGTAGATTTATGGTGTATAACCCTTGGTACAACAAATACTTGGCACTTTCATAGCCCAACCGTATAGTATAACCGACACTTGTGCTATGAAAGGAACTTGATTTGTTGTTAACATAAGTTATAATCATGAATACCTGACAACATTTATAAGTATTAGCATTATTCGAATAAGATAACTAATGTAATCATGTTACCAATTTATAATTCGATTGGAACCTCCTTTGTGGTTAAAAAGAGTTTATACTATACTTATTTGAAATACCATTAATGGATCCTCTAACCTTGACAATTATTTTATCCTTGTTTATTCCTTATATCAATATCACATCTCAAAGCTCTATTCAACTCCTTTTCTGTTATTATCTATTTCTTTATTTGTAATTTATATAGTGAACCTCCCTGTGGTTCGACCCCGGTCTTGCCAGGTTATTTATTACTTCGACACTCCTACACTTGAGAGAAGACATCAACTCTTTGGTCGTGTCAGCGACACCAAGGAAAATAGCCTCCGGAAACACTTGTATAAATTTGAGCATAATCCAACGGTCGGATCAAGAGTTATGGACCTTTTAACCTGGTACTTTAGTCTGGTGGGTCGTTTGGCCTGAAAAGATGTTGTTGGCGTCAAGTAGCAATTTATTTGCGATGCCAAGAAAACATCCTTCGGAAACTCCTATAAAACTTTGATGATGATCCAACGGTGGACCTTTTGAGCCGGTACTCTGGTGTGGCTGGTGCTCTGGTTCGACAAGACGTTGTCATCGTCGAGTAGCGATTTCATTGCACGCCAAGGAAAACAGCCTCCAGAAACTCCTATAAAAATTTGAGCACGATCCAACTATCAGATCAAGAGCTATGGACCTTTTGAGCCAGTACTCGGGTCTAGTCGGCGGTTTGGCTCTACCAGACACCGTCAGCGTCAATTATGGATCTCATTGCGAGACCAAAGAAAATTGCCTCTGAAAACTCCTGTAAAGATTTGAGAGTGATGCAACGGTTGGATTAAGAGTTATGGAACTGTGGAGCCAGTACTCTGGTCTGGTTGATAGTTAGGCCCGACCAGACATTGTAGGCGTCGATTAGCAATGTCATTGCGATGCCAAGGAAAACAGCCTCCGCAAACTCCTGTGAAAATTTGAGCACGATCCAACGGTTGGATCAAGAGTTACGGGCCAGTTGAGCAGGTACTCTGGCTTGGTCGGTGGTCTGGCCCGACAAGACATCATCGGCGTCGATTAGCAGTTTCTTTGCGACGCCAAAGAAAACTGCCTCCGCAAACTCCAGTAAACATTTGAGCACGATCCAACGATCGGATCAAGAGTTAGGGACCTTTTGAGCTGGTACTCTGGTGTGGTCGGTGGTCTGGCCCGACCAGACGCTGTCGCGCATCGCGTAGCGAATTCTTCGCAATGCCAAGGAAAACAGCCTCCGTAAACTCCTGTACAAATTTGAGCATGATCAAACGGTCGGATTAAGAGTTTTGTACCCTTTGAGTTGGTACTCTGGTCTAGTAGGTGGTTTAGCCCGACCAGATGCTGTAGTCGTCGACAAGCAATTTCATTGCGATGCCAAGGAAGATAGCCTCCGAAAACTCCTATAAAAATTTAAGCATGATCCAACAGTCGGATTAAGAGTTATGGACCTTTCGAGTCGATACTCTGGTGTGGTCGGTTCTTTAGACCGACTAGACGCTATCACCGACCAGATGCTATCGTCGTCGAGTAGCGATTTCATTGCCTCCCCAAGGAAAACAGCCTCTGGAAACTCCTATAAATATTTGAGCACGATCCAACGGTCAGATCAACAGTTATAGACCCTTTGAGGTGATACTCTGTTCTAGTCGGTGGTTTGGCCTGACAAGACACCATTTGAGCAGGTACTCTGGTCTGGTCGGCGGTCTGGCCCAACCAGACGCGATGGGCGTCGAGTTTCAATTTCTTTACGACTCCAAGGAAGACAGCCTCCGGCAACTCCTATAAATATTTGAACACGATCCCATGGTCGGATCAATAGTTGTGGACCCTTTGATCGGTACTCTGGTCTGGTTGGTGGGCTGGCCCTACGAGACGCCGTCAACGTCGAGTAGCGATTTCATTGTGACTCTAAGGAAAACAGTTTCTGGAAACTCCTATAAAATTTTAAGCATGATCCAATGATCAGATCAAGAGTTAGGACCTGTTGAGCCGGTACTCTGGTTTGGTCGGTGGTATGGCCCGACCATACACTTTCGGATCGCGTATCAACTCTTTGCGAAGCCAAGGAAAACAACCTCCATAAACTCCTGTAAAAATTTGAGCACGATCCAACGGTTTGATCAAGAGTTATGGATCTTTTGAGCAGGTACTCTAGTCTGGTCGATGGTCTGGCCTGACCAGACGCTATCATTGTCGAGTAGCGATTTCATTGCGACGCCAAGAAAAACAGCCTCCACAAACTCTTATAAATATTTGAGCACGATCCAAAGATTGGATCAAGAGTTATGGACCTTTTGAGCCGATACTCGGGTCTAGTCGGCGGTCTAGCCCTACTAGACATCGTCGGTGACACGATCAAAAAATTGATGTCTTATCCCAAGTGCAGAAGTGTCAAAGTAATAAATAACTCGGCAAGACCGGGGTCGAACCACAGGGAGGTCAACTATATAAATTATAAATAATAATAATAATAATAATAATAATAATAATAAAGAGTTAAATAGAATTGTGAGATGTGATATTAATGTAAGGATAAAAAGAAATATAAAACAATTGTCAAGTTTAGAGGATCCTTTAATAGTATTAGAAATAAGTAAAGTATAAACTCATTATAAATTATTAACATGATCATATTAATTATCTTATTTTTGTAACACCATACTTATAAATATCATCAGGCATTCATGTTGGTAACTTATGTTAACAACAAATCAAGTTCCTCTCATAACAATGATGTCGGCCGAAGACTATGAAGGATCAAGCATTTGATGTACCAAATGTTATACAACACAAATCTAGATTAACCATTTAACAGGCAAGGTATTAAGAATTGAAGAGATAAAAATGCTAAGACATATTAATAACAAACTTTCTTGGATATAAACAATGAAGTCCATGTTGAGTTTATATTATACATATTTTAACACCATTAGTGAAACCTTTTCACCTTGACAAATTAAACTTAGCTAAACATCATGAAGAAGAAGAACATAAATAAATAAGATAAGAACATAATTATGATATAAGTTAACTAAGAGTAGTAAAGGAAATGAAAAGCATAAACAAGAGATTAATGAAAATGAAACATGAAAGAAAACTTGAACATTACAAAAAGAGAAAGCAAGAAAATGATCTTGATCTGAAAACTAAGATGCCTAAATGAATGGAAAATGCCTCCTTTTATAGGCCAAAAAGAACTATTTATTTGGTAATTAACTATTGAATTAGTGACCAACTAATAACTTAGTGGACTTGGTGGTTTAGGTATCGATTTGTTTTCTGGATGAAATGACATTTCTACAATCAGAATTTGGCACAGTGGTCTTCATGAAAGTTGTAGGAATCTGTCTCATCTTTCCACCAATAGAAAAATGAGCTCATTTGGACTTCTAGAACTCGAGATATGGACTAAACACTGAATAATATCTGGGCTGCAGGACATATTCAGACTTCTCTTTTGTTGCTAAGATGTGAACTTCAAAACGACAGAATTGAGTCTTGGACTCTTCATGAATGTTTTAGGCCTATGTCTTATCTTTCTATCCATATAAATCAAACTAAAATCCAAGATCTACAACTCCAGATATGACCCAATGAATGAATGGTGTTTCAATTTGAATTGAACCAGGATCTCTTCTCTAAGTCTAGCCCTTCCTTTGTCCTTTTATTTTCAATAGTTAATCACATCAATCAATCCTTTGAATTGTGAGATTTGCCTGCATTTAAAATGAGCATTTACCATAAATTAAAGTTATCTTATACTATCAGACTTGTTATTATAAAACATGCTTAAGTTAGGGAATTGAATGATACTAAAAGTACAATATGATGATATAAAGCCTTAATAACAATGCATTTTTAAGTACTAATCACACCCCCCAACCAGCTTATTACTAGTCTCTAGTAATTAAAGCGTTAAAGTAGAAAAACAATTTACAAAATCCAGAAAGCAAGGCATTCATCATTTAACTTCCATTAATCTATTCAAATAAACAAACTCTCATTAAATTTATATATTTGCTTCATACTTCTTAATCAAGATATTAATAAACCTTTATTTTGTACTCAATATATCAAAACATAGCTATGAGGCTTTTCTTGGAAGAATTCAAATTTTTTCTTCTAATGTTTAAGGTTAAATTTTTTGGGTTGGGATTATTATCTTCTTTTTATTTTTATTTTTTTATGTAATAATTTATAACACAATGTATCTTGAACCCATGTAATGATCTTTAGGCTAATGACTCCAAGACCAGTTGGTCTTAGGGCATTAGGTGTTGAGACACCCCTTAGAGCTTAGTAACTCGGGTTGCAAATACTAAAATGTAGATAATGCAATGTTTGATTCCCTTAAGCTTTCTCCTCAACCCATGTAACAAGTATTAGGCCAATAGCTCCCAAGTCAGTTGACTTTAGGGTATTAGGTGTTAAAACACCCCTTCGGACTTAATTGCTTAGGTTAGGGAGGCTACGAAATCAAACTTATCTAAATTCTTATTTATTTATTTTATTATCATCATTGTTTTTTTTAATATATATATATACACACACACACACCCACGCACACACACACTATCCCTTTCCCGTAGTTGTTACCTTTAACAAAAGAACGTAAATAATGTAATAATTCAATGTGAAACTCACAATTATATGTTAAAGTGTGTGTGTGAAAATGAAGGTTTATGAATACTTGTTAAATGATTATATGAGCATAATCAAGTGATAACAATACGAGAGTTTGTAAACCTGAATATTTCAAGAAGTGTGTGATAGACCTTGTTATGAATGTTTACTAAGATGCGTCTCAAGAGTCAATACTCCTTACTTTGCCATCCTAATAACAGTTCTGTCAAATTAGTATTTTTTTTTATGTTCAAACTACCCTCTCCCCCTAACCAAAACGAAACATTGTCCTCAATGTTCTAAGGTAGAAAGATAGAGTATAAAAGACATCACCTGAAACACACTTAAACAAATATGAGAATTAACAAAACAAAATATTATGCTAAAAACCAAAAGACACAAGTTGTTACAAACAAAGGCTTAAATCCAATCTAAGCTTTGTACGGGTGTCCATTGCTGACCAGTTTATACGACTCATTGAGGAATCAATTACAGGGAGCAAAGATTGTAGTTGATCAATCAGTTGTTCAGCAGTAGCAGCAAAGATTATGATTTGTTGTGCCGAAGATGTTAGAAATTTGTGTTCCACAGCATGATCAAGAAAAGACAACAAAGTATCATAAAAACCATTAACATTTAACAAACCTATAGGTTTCTGGTGAATGTTCAGTTGGGCCCAAGAGAAAATATGAAATATCTCTTCTAATGTGCCCAGACCACCTGATAAGGCAATGAAGGCATCAACATGATCAAACATTGCATTCATTCGTTTAGACATTGTGGAGACCTATAGTTCCTCTACAATTGTTTTTCCGATGATATCCACTTTGGATAAAGCTTTGGGAATGATACCCAAAACTTGACTGCCTCCTAAAAATGTTATTGTTGACACACTCCCCATTAACCCAAGGCTGCCTCCTCCATACACTAAATGAATCTTTCTCTCAGCTAGTACCCGACTAAGATGATTTGCTGATTCTAAAAACTCCTTTTCTTTCCCACGATTGGATCCACCAAAAACATAAATATTTTTTTATTTGATGACTTGAGGAACCTGCCATTTCTACACACTTCTATATCTGTTGAATGTATGGGTTGAGTAGAAATGAAGGGAAGGAATATAAGATTTTATAGATGAGAAATTGAAAATGCAATCATACCACCTATTTGTAGGCCAGCTGGAGTCTCATTCCCCCCCTCTCTCTCTTTATTTTTTGTCAAAACATGTGTATGTACAGGTAGTTGTGATTGTGGCTCACATCTTCCCTTGGTTTTACATCCAAGAACGACTTAAACGCCCTTTATGGGTCGAGGATAAGCTTCCCATCTAGTTTTCTTAAAAATTGACAAATAGGGTCTTTTTAGTCAGATTCCCAAGACTAAGTCGATCATGTTCTTTATGAAAAAGGGGTCATAAATCATGAATTGTACGATGCACATCTCCACTAGGATGCATCTCAAGAGTTAATAGAAGATTATCTAAAGACTCCTTACTCAGGTCATCCTTAATGAATTGTATTTTATCTTTACGGTTTATAAATATCATTCCTAAAGAACGACATTGTGCATTACAAGTCCATCTGGCACATCGGTGACAGACTTTCAGTCGTTTTGCACGACGTTTCTTTGCAAAAGTGCTTTTACCTGTCCTAGGCATGTATGAAAAAAAGAATTGGAAGACTCACCTGATAATTGGACCTTTGCTTCAATCATCCAACGAATATCTTCAGGAATTTTATGGTTCATTAACAATCTCAATCTTTCACGCCTAGCATGATAAATTTTTGTAATCATATTTTGAGGCAAAGTGGGAAAATACTTTTTTAATTTTTCAAGAGTGGTGTCCATTTTTTAGATGAGAAGTGGAAAAGCGATGCAAAGAAAAGAGAAGGAACAAGGAATTGAACAAATATATACACAGATATCAGTTATCATGGAAAACTGAAAGAACCGACTTAAGAGTCACGGAGTATCGTTATCCGCCATTTGACTAGGGTTGGAGAAAGACTAGCAAAACAAGAGTCACACCAAAAAGAAACACAAATACAATGTGAGAAAAACAAAATAATCAACCTATATATACAGGATCATTCAAACCAATGGATTCATTTTCACTAGAAAAATTATCAAAGTAAGCTTTCAAACGATGTCTATTTACCTTAAAAAGATTGTCATTTTTTGGATTCTCAATATCAAAGGCCCTATAAGGATACACATGTTTCACAATAAATGGACTGCTCCATCTTGATCTTAGCTTTCCAGGAAATAAGTGGAGTCGAGAATTATAAAGCAAAACTTTTTGATCAATATCAACTTTTTGACAATTTTCACAAGTTTTGCAGAATGCATGCGTATCCTTAAACATGGTGGGCCAATAAAATCCACATTGTAAGATTTTTGCAGTCATCTTCTTTGATGAGAAATGACCCCCACATGCCTCAGAATGACAAAATTTAATGACACTACTTAACTCATTGTCGGGAATGCATCTTTGAAATATTTGATCAGGACAATATTTGAATAAGTAAGGGTCATCCCAATAAAAGTTTTTCACTTCGTTCAAAAACTTTCTTTTGTCTTGGGTACTTCAATGAGCTGGCAAATCTCCTGAAGAAAGAAAATTGATATGATTAGTAAACCAAGGCATTGAGCTAAGAGAAAGTAAGGATTCGCCAGGAAAGTAATCATCGATTGGTGTGATGTCAGATGTCGAATCTATTGTCAATCTTGACAAATGATCCACGACAACATTTTCAATGCCTTTCTTGTCCTTGATTTCTTCCTGAAAAAAAAATCATTTGCAAATCTTCAGATTCAGTTTTACTCAAAGTAGTTTCAAATTGATCATAAACTAATTCTTCAATAAGATCTACTTCCTGTAAATCATTATCATCTCTAGGTTGCTTGCAAATGTTAAAAACATTCATCTCCAATGTCATGTTTCCAAAAGATAACTTTATTAGTCCATTCCTATAATTAATCAATGCATTAGAGGTTGCAAGAAATGGACGTCCTAAAATAACTGGAATTGAATTACATTCTTCAACATGTTGTGTATCCAAGACAATAAAATCCACAAGATAAATGAATTTATCAACTTGTACTAACACATCTTCAACTATTCCTCTAGGCACTTTTAGAGATCTATCAGCAAGTAAAAGAGTTACAGAAGTTGGTTTTAACTCACCTAGATTGAGACTTTGAAAAACCGAATATGGAAGTAAATTCACACTAGCTCCAAGATCAAGTAAAACTTTTTTAATTTTATGTTCTCCAATAAAGCATGAAATTGTAGGACAACCAGGGTCTTTATATTTCAAAGCATTATTGTTTTGAAGAATAACACTTACTTGTTCGGCTAAAAAGGCTTTCTTTTTCACACTCAGTTTTCTCTTCACGGTGCAAAAGTCTTTCAAAAATTTAGCATAAGAAGATGCTTGTTTAATAGCATCCAACAAAGGTATATTGATCCTTACCTGTTTGAAAGTTTCAAAGATTTCAGAATTGTAATTGACTTTTCTTTGTTTGGTCATGGCATGAGGAAATGGAAGTACTGGTGGGGAATCAGTCTTTTATTTGCAATGTTCAGGTTCAACCATTTCCTTACCCTCAGAGATTAACTCATCATCTTTCTCACAAGGTTCAAGAATAGGTTTTTCAATAACCTTACCACTGCGGAGAGTAGTGACTGATTTGACTTGATCCATGTGTTGGCTTCCAGAGCTACTTGCGCTTGAATTGTATTGCCCTATGGGATTTTGCTGTGGTTGAGATGGAAACTTACCTTTCTCCTGAAAACTAAGAGCAGATGTGAACTTTGCAAGAGTATCTTTCAAATCTGTCATAATTTGAGCATTTTGAGTGTTGATTGTTTCTTGCTTTTCAATGAATACATGCAATGTTTCCTCAAGATTTCTTCTAAGAGGGGGAGCATAAAGAGGTGCATGTCCATGAGAATTTTGAAAATTATGGTGTACTTGAAATGGTGGCTGTGAAGTTTGTGCATTATTGTTACCACTCTTCTAACTGAAATTTGGGTGATTTCTCCAACCAGGGTTATATGTTTGTGAGTATGGATTCTGATTTGGCCTTTGGAAACTGTTTAATGCATTGGCTTGTTCATGGAGATATTCCTTGAAAGAAGGCAAAGTTGGACAATCATTAGTTGAGTATTCATTAGTTTCACAGATTTGACATATAATTTCTTGAACAGATTTCAATTGACCACTCATTTTCAATTCTAGTGCCTCGACTTTTCTAGCTAAAGATGCAAATTTGGCTTTGAGGTCA
>Ga0307510_10007421_pt1 | contig 13078 bp, 13 predicted proteins | sample 12_EM_MG_FD_207224 | JGI IMG/M metagenome (GOLD analysis project Ga0307510, IMG submission 207224) | Populus trichocarpa ectomycorrhiza microbial communities from riparian zone in the Pacific Northwest, United States - 12_EM | ecosystem: Host-associated > Plants > Roots > Unclassified | place... | reverse complement strand
GCAACAAAAAGAGAGGGGAATTATAACTTGTGCAGGCCTAGAAGTTGCTTGAAATCATAGTGGTACATTATTACGGAGAATCCTAGATTATGTGGGGTACATTATAACAGAGCTACATGGACACCTCAACCATTGCCGCTCCCTTTTTGACATTGTGCCAACCATTGTGCCTTAGGATACAAGTCATTTGCTACTCTCAAACTAGACACCAGACACTTTGCATACGACACATCAACACTGCATGACTGCATGGCATGTGGTCTTTCTTTTTACCCCTTTTTCCACTTTTCTACTTACGTTCTCATGATTCTCTTGTAGTGTACTTGTTCCAGTGCATTAGACTCTTGTATAAATATCACACCTTGCCTTGCTAAAAGGTAGCCCATTGTCTTGCTTTCTCTCTCCATCTGCATGCTCTCAGACTTGCCATCTATCCCAACCTTACAACGTTGTCTTGGACATAGCTCAGGTATTATCCTATCACTATTTTCCTTCCCTCAACAAGCTCACATGTGGACTCTTCATCCGTAGTAGATACACCATGTCACTTGAGAGATATGATGCCATCCTTGACCTATCTGATCGCAACATAATCCTAGGACCCCGCAAATGTTGTGCCACTGAATGTGTGCTAGAGAACAGGGACCCACTTGCCTATAGGAAGAAAAGAAAGGAGTTGTCCACTGATGTGACAGTCAGCAATGCCTGTGTGGATGAGGGGGATCACACCTCACCCTCAATGCCGCCACAGCTGCCAGTGGCCCATACCAAATGCAGTGATAACAGGCCTTCTGGTAAGGCTCCAGTGATTGTGGTGGAGGATAGTGACAAGGAGGAAAGCAACAATGGAAGCAATGGAGGGGAGAGCACTGAAGAGGATGATGAGGCTGAGTTAAGTATGTGTCCTGTGACCTTGGTTGACTTCTGGGCCATCTGCTGATTGATTCAACCAGATTGACTCCAAAAGCAATGGGACTCACTGATCTATGTGTTCTTTAAGGCCCTCCCATTGGTTGAGTACATCAAAAACCGCAAGGCCCATGTCTTCACATGTGTGGCAACCAAATGTTGTGGCCAGACATGCTCCATTCATCGATTCCTGGATAAAAGTGATGCGAAGTCCACCAGCAATATGCGCCGTCATGCCAAGGTGTGTTGGGGTGCTGAGGCAATCGAAGTGGCCAATGGCACCCGAGACAAGGATGCGGCACTTAGAGCACTTGAAAACCTGGAAACAAATAATGGGTCAATTGTGGCTGCATTCCAGCAGGTGAGCGAAGGAAAGCCCATATATGACATCCACCAGCATAGTAAGAATGAAGCATGGTACACTTTGCCTATATGTTCCTTTGACTGATATCTGAAACAAGACTTGCAGGGCTGAATTTGTCTGCTGGGTCTCTGAAAACAGTCGACCATTCCAAATCGTTAACGACTGTGGCTTTCGATCACTTATGAAAACAGGCAGACCAGATTGTTATATCCCTTCAGCAGAGACCCTGTCCCATGACATCAAGAATATATTTGTGCAGGTTTGTGGGCGTATTGCTAAGGGACTACAGGTCAGGTCTGCCATCCTTGTACAATGACTTGATAAACTCACCAGATGCAATAGAGATGCGATGGCAAACTCAGCTTTGGCACTGATAGTTGGTCATCGCCTAATCATAAATCCTATGTCGCGATAACTGTGCACCTTGAGTGTGCTGGCAAACCATTATTGATGCTCCTTGATCTTGTAGAGGTGGATCAGTCACATACTGGTGTAAACCTTGCCACCGCATTTGTGAATGTTCTGGAAAACTTCGGTGTGGAAAAAAAGGTGAGCGCATTGTAAGGTTAAGAAAGGAGGTCACTCACCTGTGACATGCACCCCAGATACTCAGTATCACTGCTGACAATGCATCGAACAATGATACGATGATCCAGCACATCAGCAATGTTATGGGCCAAGGACCCTAAGGTGCAATGTGCACAGGTTTGTATGACAGTGGCAGGACTTGTACTTCAAGGGATCGCAGGTAGCGAACACTGGCCCTTGGATGTGCTGGTATGCTGGGTCTGCATGCGTGCAAGACACTAGTGATGATAATGAAAGATGTAGAGCAGAGTCTCGACGATGTTCGAGACGACTTAGAAGGGATGCGGATGAAAACTGAAGTCGCTGTGGAAGCTACAACACTTGGGATTAAACCAAGTCAGGCTTAAGGCCCAACTCTAGGATATAAGGTCGACTTATATACATCTGGGCAGCTACCATGCCTCGAGCCTAATACTACTAGTACCCGTACTAGTAAGGAATCATCGTACAAAAGATGGAGTCATACCGAGTCGAACTGACTCACGCGTGAGCCTAGGATACGTGCTACTAGGTTGGAGTCAGTGTGAGTCACATGCACAGCTAAAGGTAATCACATGTGAGAATGATAGGTAAGCAGTCAGGTGATGAGGTCATGTGATAAGGGAGGGGTGGGAACAGGTCATGTGATGAGAAAGTATTAGTAAGCAGGTGAAAAATGAAATTGGAGTCCCGAGAACGTAACATGATGCCCTTCCTAGAAAGTCACTTCCACGTGACTTCATTTGCGTGGCTGGTCACATGAGTCAGCATCCCACTCCGTGCAATGCAACTTGTAAGAGTCGTCCCTGAGACACATAAGTCCGTAGTTGGGGTGGGTTTTGGGTACCACGCAACTCATCCCAGTACAATTGAAATGGGGGACTGGGCATTCGTCGTGAGCGTGGAGAGGGGAGTAGCACCACCTACAGACAACCCATAATGGGCAGTCTTCCTTCATGTGATCTGGGTGGTCGTCGTGACATTTGAGGCAATAGGGATAGAGGGGGCATTTGCGTTTGTTACCAGTCTCTTCCTGGTCGTCAGATGGTCCTTGAGCTGCAAAGATATGGGGAATGAAAGAAGTGGGAGGGGAAGCTGGCCTGGTACGAAGAAGGTGTGGTTGAATGTGTGTACAAACTGCTGCATTAGCCAGGTAGCACTCCATGTCTAGGAGCTTCTTCTTTGCCTCCCGCTCTTTGTTGTCTAGCTCTAGACATTGCCTCTTGATCCTCATGACCTTGTCATACTGGGCGCGGAGTGTATGTACATCCACTATGACACCAGGGTCACCCAAGTGGTAGAGTGCGTCGTCCACTATAACTCGACTAGCGCTGCTGGGGTGGAAGATGTAGAGGTCGGTATCTTTAATACCTGGGCGACAATAGTTAGGAGTGGGGAATGCACAAGCGTGAAGTGGGGTGGCATAGATTGGTTTGTTTTTGCTGCTAGTTCCTTGATGGACAACACCATCTTTGAGGGACAAGTAGCAGATATACTTGGCCGCGTGTGGACGTGTATCCTCATCGACATAGACGAGGGGGTAGTGAGCTGGGTTGCCAAGGTTAAACTTCATCCATTCTCCCCCTGGGTGATCGTCGTCTGTAGACACTTCTGTTTGTGTCTCGACGTTAATAGTAATGCACTGTAGGAGGGTGGGAGGTGGTCCAACTTCTTGGTCACTGTCTTTGAGATACGGTCCTATCATCTCCATAAATACTGGGATGAAAGTGAAGTGTGTGATCTGGTCAAAGACATTGGTGGTAGTGGGTAGGAGGGAGGAGTCAGGGTTATGTTGGGCATAGAGATCGATGTTCCCTATGATGTTGTCCGTCCATGTCCTCATAGCGTCATTCAAAATGGGGTTGGCTTGTCTGTATCTCTTTATCACTTTGCAGAGTTTGACGATGGAGCGTATCTCAGGCTGAGTGGGTTTGCTGCTAAGCCATAGCTGGTGGCGGAACTCAGAGGAGCTAGGAGAGGAGGGAATATGATGTGGTGCAGACTCAGGAGTGGAGTGGGTTCTAGTGTCAGCTTCAGCAGCTCTGTGGTCAGCTAGAATAGCCTCTTGTTCCTCAATATATTGGCTAGGTGGCATGCTAATGGTGTACTTGAAGGGGGTGGGTACACGTTCCCCAATACGGTCAGCGAGAGAGCGGTCACGAAGCTCTATAAGTATCTCTTCACCCATCATGCTTGGGGATGGTGGTGGAACTGTCTGAGGTATTGCCAAGAAATGCGCTGATAGTGTACGCAGGGGAATAGGGGTTGGGGATGGTGACATCGATGAGAGGTTGGCGAAATTTGTGATTGGAGACTGTGGATTGGAGGTGGATCTTGTCCCAACTGACAGTACAGGTGGTGTCAATAAAGGTTGGGTGGGGTTGGTTGTTTCGTTGAAGGGTGGTGTAGTAGGTGAGGACGTTCCCACTCTGGTGGACTTGGGTGACAAGGGCGTAGTCATCTTTCTGTTCAGTATAGGTTGTGACAAGTGGGGGGAAGATGTCTGGGGGAATGAGAGACATGGGGTGAGGTTTTGGTCGCTGTTTTGCATGCTCTTTATACTGCTTGTCCCTCTAAATTCGGCTAAGAGTTCAGGGGCGTGCAAGTCATCCACATTGACCCATGAGTCATGCGCAGGAGAGTATTCTTTCCATCTTACAAGATATTGTTTCTTCTTCCACCGCCCATATGTGTGCATTTTGATTATCTGTTCTACTTCCCATTCTTCTTTGCCTTCAATGATATCAGGTGGTGGTTCGATAAAATTGGGGCAGTGCTGATTGGTTTCTTTATAAGGCGTAAGAAGGGAGGCGTGGAATACATTGTGTATTTTCCAGGTGGATGGGAGGCTGAGTTTGTAAGCGACGTTTGATATTTTGGTGGCTACCATAAATGGTCTGTACCGCCTTGGTGCTAGCTTTGTGGTGATGTTGCTTGGTAATCTGAGGTTTGTTCCTTCAAGCCAAACTTTGGTTCCTACTTCGAATGGCGTAAACCGGTGATGTTCTTTGATCCAAGATTCTTGTGCTTTACATTGGGCTTCTTGAGCGGCATTCCTGGCTTCTTTGATTGCTGACAAGCATTGTTCGAATGTGGGGAGGTTTGATGATCTGGTTGGCTGATGAATCTGTGGTGTGTATCCGATAAGGAGGTCGAAAGGTGTTTTCTTTGTGGTTGCTGAAGGCCATGAATTTTTTGTGTATTGGGCAAGTGGGAGCCATGCGTGCCAATTGTTCTGCTGTGTGCCACAGAAGACCTGGAGGTACTGTTCTAGGGTCTGATTGGTTCTTTCACTAGATCTGTCGGTCTGGGGGTGGTATGCTGTGCTCATGTTCTGCTTGATATGAAGAAGCTTGCAAAGTTCTGCAGCAAACTTTGATGTGAAGCGAACATCGCGGTCTGATATGATTTTGCGGGGTATGCCGTAGTGCGGGGTTATGTGATTCAGGTACAGAAGCACGACTCCTTCTGAGTCTATTGCCTTGTTGCAAGGGATAAAGATAGATGCCTTTGAGCAATCTGTGTCTGTGACTGTGAGAATGGTATCGTATCCACCTGACTGTGGGAGTTTAGTGATGAAATCCATTGTGACTGTTTTGAAAGGGCGAGCGTTCTCTGTGGGAGTAATAGGGAACAGTGGTGGATGGGCAGGATGGGTATTAACTTTTGTCATCTGGGAGGTAGTGCATCCTTTAATGTATTCAGTGACGAATGTTTTTATGTTTGGCCACCAATAGTACTGTGAGAGAAGCTGCAGTGTCTTGGTAATCCCAGGATGGCCAGCCATCACATGATCGTGGAAAAGGGAAATTACCCCCCTCCTAAGTGCGTTGTCTGCCACGACAACCAAGGCGGTCCCATGATGCCAGTGGGTCCCGTCCAATAGGGTGAGGTTATGTAATGGTGCCCATTTCTTGAGTTCTGATTGGTGCAGATATTGCCCTGTTTTGACTTTGCTGTCCCAATTGTCATGGATGCTGTCTATGTCAAAAACGCAGATATGTATTTCTTCTCCACCGGGCCGCCTGTCTCTGGGGTGACTCCCAACCATGGAGGTATGCTGCTTGCAAAAGTATTGGTCTGGCCATACAAGCACTTCGTCGTTATCTGGGTTTGATCCTTCATAATCTGGTCGCCTAGACAAGGCATCTGCTCTGTTTGTTGCTCCAGGTTTGTATTCCAGTAAGATGTTGTATTGTTTGCGCTCAGGTAAGTAACCAGCAACGCATGGTCCGATCTTCCGGGGGTCTCTGTAGTAACGTAAATTGGCATGATCTGTGTATACCAGGACGGGGATATGGGTTCCTTTAAGCAAGTGTGTCCAGCAGCGAAGTCCCCTCATGATGGCTAGGAATTCATGGTCATAGATGGGGTAGTTTTGCTTGGTTGTGGTGAATTTCTGGGAATGGAATCCCACCAGTCTGCATGGTCCTGGTTTTTCTGTGCCGTCTGCGTGTGTAGTTGGTGGATCTCTTTGGTATAAGATCGCCCCTGTGCCAATTTGTGAAGCGTCCACTTCTAGTTCAAATTGCCTAGAAGGATCTGGTTTGACTAGTACTGGTGAGCTGGTTATGAGCGTGATTATTTTGTCCTGTGCTTCACATTGTGCTGGTCCCCATTCGAATGGGACATCCTTGCCTGTGAGTTTGGTGATGGGTGCAGCGATGGTTGAAAAGTTCTTGTAGAACATCCTGTGGTATCTGGCGATGCCTAAGAAGCCTCTAGCCTGCCTAAGATTGAGTATGTCACGTGGATAGTCGCATAGTCCTGCGACTTTAGCCGGATCGATAGTGACACCTTCTTTTGAGATTCTAACACCAAGGAAGTCCATTTGTGGCTGTAAGAAGACTGATTTTGACAGTTTGAGGTGGAGTCCGTGCTTCATAAGTAGATCAAATAGGAAGTGGATGATCTCGATGTGTAGTGTTAGATCCTTGAGTAATGTGCCAATGCCACAGTCATCCATGTAGTTCTTGAATATTTCCCTGATGTTGTGTATGCCCTTTCTCTCGAAGTGCTTGTAGAGCTCTTCAAGGATACCATTCATAAATCGTTGGAAACTGGCCGGGGAGTTTGACATGCTGAAGAACATGACCTTTGGTTCGTAAAGGCTGTGGCATGTTTTGAATGCTCCTTTCCACTCATCGCCTTCCTTGATCCGGATATTGTTATAGCCCCATCTGATGTTGAATTTGCTGAATACCTCCATCCCCTGCAAGTCTTGGATGTACTGTGCAAGGTTTGGGAGTGGTGTGACGTCTTTTCAGGTAACAGTGTTGAGGGGCCTATAGTCAATGATATACCGGGTTTCCTTTGAATCCTTCTTAGGGACACTGAAGGTTGAAAAGCTGTAGGGAGAGTGGGATGGTACAATGTAGCCTTTTGCCAAGTTCTCATCCAGGAATTTGTCCTCCGCTTCCTGTTCTTTGCGGGACAAGGGGTAGACTTTGCAGTTAAAGCTGGCTGGTGTGGTGTCCATTAGTTCAATTTTGTGGTCTCCTTCTCTGTGTGAGGGCGGGAATTTGTTGGCCTCTTCATCTGAAAATAATAGTGTGTGATGTTTGAATTCCTCCAGGAGGTTGACTTCCTCCTTCCCATGTTCCGTTGCGTACTTATGGGCCATTTTGATTGCGTTATGTGTGCATTTGATTTCCGCTGGGCCACCCATTTCTGGGGTTACTCCTGACCATGGAATGCTTTGTGCATGAGCTATAGTGATATGTTCCAGAAGTCTGTGTTTGTATTCTTTGAGTTTCTGGAAGGTTCCAAGTTTAAGTGTTTCCATTTTGATTTGTGGTCCACGTAGCTGAGCATTAGTCCAGTCGATATCTGGAGTGAAGGCACGGAACCAGGGATAGCCTAAGATAAATCTGTCTTTGCCTAGATTTGAGACATAGAAGCGTTGTCGCTCCTTCTGGTTTCCTTGTTTGACCATAAGATCGCATGCGTGGGTGATGGTGCCGTGACGGCTATTAGTTCCATCCACATTGAATACAGGTCTGGGAATAGTTAGTTTCTGAGTTCCCAGCCTAAGCCTAGCGACAGTTTTGTAGTCGATAAAGTTTTCCGTAGCACCAGTGTCTAGTAGTGCTGTTTCTTCTGCTTGTCCTTGATAGTGTGATAGAATGAAATTTATTTGAATGTGATTGAGTCGGCTAATGTACACACTATTGAGACCTATGGCCCTAGCTATAGCGGATAGTTTAGGGCCCTTTAAAAACCCGATGAGGTGTTGCCTAGGATGGCGTCCTCCAAGAAGGAGAGTTTGAATTCTTCATCCATGGCTTGGAATGCATCGCTCCTAATCATTTCATTGATGAGCTTTGGGGTGATGTCGTTTATGGTGATTTCTCTGGTGTGGGTCTGGTTACTGGTGTTTCCGCTGCTTTGGGCGTGGTCCGCTTGTTTCTTGCAACAATCTTTGGCGTGGTGTCCTCTTTTGAAACAGTAGAAACAGGAGTTGTTGGCTTGTAACTCTGCTTTCTTGGCTTTGGAAAGTTCTGGTCCTCTACCAGTAATGTTGGTAGCAATGGTAGTGTCAACATCCATATGGTGTCCTCCTTGGGATGTGGTGAGGCATTGTCCTCCTCCTCTGCGTGACTGTTGCTGTGGTCCATGGGGTTTCTGGCCTAGTGCAGCATAGTATCCTTGGCATAGATTAGTTCTATATTCTTGGGTGTGTTTCCATCTGAGGTTACAGGCGCATGTAGCGTCTTCCCATGGTTGGAATGTGGTCCAGGGGTTCCTTGGGTTGTAACCTTGACTGTTTATTATGGCTGTGGTTAGACTGCCAGCAAGCCCCTTTTTGAACAAGTGGATGATGCCATGTGAATTGATGTCTATTCCTGAGGCAGTGACATATCTCTTGAATTCAGATATAAAGACATCCAAGTTGTCTTTCATTTTGAGGTTCTCCAGTTTCTGGTAGGCCTCTGCTTTGATGTTGGTGTTGTAGAATGTGTCTTTGAACACCTGTTCAAAGGTCGTCCAGTGGGCTTCTTCCATGTCTGCGGTTCCTCCAGCGATGCGTGCTTGAAGTTCTGTCATTTGTTGTTCCTTCCATGGGTTGACTAGAATTCCGCCCATGTAGGTGAGTGCTGTGGTGACACATGTGGCTGGGTTGCTCATGGCATCGTTGTTTCTGTTGGCGAACCTGAAGATGCCGAAGTTGACTAGAAAGTTATGACTAGTGTCTCTATCTCCGCTGAAGTGGGGAGGTGGGGTGCCTTTGAGTCCGCCATTAGATGATACTGCTGCGACTGTGACGGTTTGTCCTGTTCCACCTGTAGTGGCTGCTATGCTTGCTGTGCCTCCTTGTCCCGATCCTCCTGCTTGTCCTGACATGGTAGGTGGGATGTATGTGAGTGTGTTTGGTCCTGAGGTAGCGACAATTACTGGTGCACTTGGTGTGACTGGGGGTTGAGCTGGGGGTATGACTGGGAGTGTGGATGCGACTGGTGCGATATCAACAGGGATAGCAATGCCCTGAGTGGCTGCTGTTTCAATCTGTGGTAGGATAGGTGTCTGTGGAGTGAATGGAGTCGCTCCCGGAGTGTGGCGATGTGGTGAAGACCTCCTGCAAGTGTCTCTTCTGGGGGTGCTGGTGTGTGTTCTGGGTGATGTTCGAAGAAGTCTGGGTGCTGGGAATCGTTAATATTCCACCAGCCTAAAAGCCTGTTTTCTTTTGGAACAAGAGCTTCTTTGGTAGTGTACCAGGTGCCGTCTGTTTCTCTTCCGAGTTGTGTCCAATGATCTTCCCCATTTGCTGTGATGAATTCTACAGCAAGTTTGTCTGTTCCTGTGCTGATGTAATAGCCTGTGTCTGGGTTTGCTCTTCCCCTGAGTCTGGGATGCGATTCGAAGTATGCCTGTCCCTTAACGTGGTTAGGGAGGTTGTCTGCTTGTCTTTTTTGTATGTGCTTGTGAGCTTCATCTAATTCTCCAATGAGTTGTATACCCGCCAGGGTAGATGATGTCTGTGATGCTCCGCGGAGCCTGGGTGGAAAGCCTGACTTGTGTTATGGGCCAAGGACCCTAAGGTGCGACGTGCATGGGTTTGTATGATGGTGGCAGGACTTGTACTTCAAGGGATCGCAGGTAGCGAACACTGGCCCTTGGATGCGCTGGTATGCCGGGTCTGCACGCGTGCAAGACACTAGTGATGATAATGAAAGATGTAGAGCAGAGTCTCGACGATGTTCGAGACGACTTAGAAGGGATGCGGATGAAAACTGAAGTCGCTGTGGAAGCTACAACACTTGGGATTAAACCAAGTCAGGCTTAAGGCCCAACTCTAGGATATAAGGTCGACTTATATACATCTGGGCAGCTACCATGCCTCGAGCCTAATACTACTAGTACCCGTACTAGTAAGGAATCATCGTACAAAAGATGGAGTCATACCGAGTCGAACTGACTCACGCGTGAGCCTAGGATACGTGCTACTAGGTTGGAGTCAGTGTGAGTCACATGCACAGCTAAAGGTAATCACATGTGAGAATGATAGGTAAGCAGTCAGGTGATGAGGTCATGTGATAAGGGAGGGGTGGGAACAGGTCATGTGATGAGAAAGTATTAGTAAGCAGGTGAAAAATGAAATTGGAGTCCTGAGAACGTAACAAGCAAGTTACTTGACAATTACCTGGGTCTGGCCAATCAGACCCAATGCTTTGTGCACACCATTAACCTCATTGCTAAGTCAATTCTGAAGCCATTTGACACACGAAAGACAAAAGGCACCCAAGAGTTTGACGATGTGGCTCAGGCCCTAGTAAAAGAACAAGATGAGGCAACAAGCAATAAGGATAAGAAAGATGAGGAAGGTGATGATGGTGAAGATGACGCGAGGCTTCGGCCAATAAGATCAATGTTGTTAAAGGTTTGTTTACGTTCCACAGACCCTAATCCTAGGTTGGGCTGATGAATGGCAAAGCTGCGGAAATTGGCATTCATGCTAAAGAACTCAACGACTATCCTCCTTCCAGCATGGCGCAAGATGCTTTCAGCCCATGGCCTTTCGGAATGTATGATGCCCCGGGATGTCTCAACTCGCTGGAACTCAACGTATGACATGCTTGAGTTTGCTATTTGATACCATGTCGCCATCGATGCGATGACCGCAGTCCACAAATATGACCTTTGCAAATATGAATTACTATCTACTGAATGGAAGATTGCCATGGAGCTTCAAGATGTTCTAAAGGTGAGCACCCTTTTTCTCCCCTTTTCTGTCTATTCATGTTGTTTGGTCTAGATTTTCAAAGAGGCAACATTGTACTTTTTGCGTGGCACCCCCACCCTGGCTACCATCATCCCTGCCATGGACCACATTGACAAGGTCCTTACCACATCCTCAGACTCCGACAAATATTCCATTCCAATTTGTGCTTCGCTCACTATTGGCAAGCATACACTGTCCAAATACTACAGCAAAACTGGGGAGTCAGAAGTCTATCAGATCGCAATGAGTATGTTGGTTCCATTTCTAAGTCTGATTTACATCTTTCTGACTGCAATTCATCTAGTTCTTCACCCTCGTCACAAGCTTGAGTACTTCAAAAGAAATGGCTGGGATGAGGCATCAATTGAGACAGCACGCAACATCGTCCAGGATGAATTCGACAGATCTTATAGCTTGTTGGACATTGAGGAGAACCAGAGCACTGCCAGCACAACCCAAACTGATTGTAACATCACAGTATGTTGTTCTTTTGCTAATACCTATTATACCCTAACAACTATATGTACAGACTTCCACCTTGTCTGCACCCAAAAACATGTTTGACAGTATCATGGACATTGTGCCCATGTCCTTGTCAGGAGACAAACTTAAACGTTACCTTGCAGTGGATCCCGAAGATATGAAGGATGGACTCAAGTGGTGGCATGAGCGACGTGGGATGTTTCCCCAGTTATCGCGCATGGCCTGTGATTATCTATCTATTCCCAGTGAGTAGCTAGTATTCTTTCATTTAACTTAACTGCTGAATGCTTTGTCCCATAGCTACAACCGTCAATGTAGAACGTGTCTTCAGCTGTGGCCGTCTTGTCCTCCCCTACCTTTGTGGCCGCCTTGCTGTTCAATCGACGCATGCATCTCTCTGTGTTGGGCTGTGGAGCTCCTAGGGATTCATAAAGCAGGGTGATATCAGAGCTGCTCTAAGTGTGGATGAGATCGATGTGGAGGAGGACAACCTTGCTGTTGGCTGGGATGACATCCCAGTGTTGTAATCTCTTTTTTATTTGCCACTGCATTCCTCACCCTCATCGCATTTGTGCTCAACATCATGCACCTCATGTCAATTCTTCAGTATTTGAAACCACTTTCCCTCGCATACAATGCCACATGGCCTGTTGCCAGCAATAGATGTTTGTCTCTTTCCTTCTCCTCTTCTTACTTACCTTTGCATGTAGAGTACTTGTATCAGTTGCGCTTGGCATATAAAATATCTGTGTCTGGCTTCGTCAAGAGGTCAGGCAGTTGTGGCCTTCACTGTGTGCTTTTGACTGCGCGACATCTGTAAGCCTGTTGTGCCATAGCCGTCCTTGCGGTCCTACTTTCTGTGTTTTGCCCTTGCTGTCCCTTGCTGTTGCCATTGTTCAACATTCACCCCTGCCATCGCTTTCTGCCATCACCATCGCCTCTTCTTATCAACATCTCAAGGGAGTCAGTGACATCAACACCAACACACCGACATCCTTGCTTCTCATGTTCTCATCATCTTGCATATTCTTGCTAGTTTGGGATCACATCCTCAAGAGTCAAGACTTAGTTGTTCAAACTACTACCCGTTGACTATACCCATGTGGGTTTTCCTGACCCACAGGATTCATGAAACCCATGACCCAACCCAGCAAAAACCCACACCCATCCTTGTGGGTGTGGGTTTTGGTGGGTGTGGGTCAGGGTTTCTCTAAAACACCCCAGGGTTACCCCTTACAATCCCTAGGCCCAATCCGCAAGATCTAACTTAGTTCTCAAGAGATTTGTCAGCCGCCAAGCCTGCCAAACGCTTTCTGCTGTCGTGGCCCAGTTAGTACAAACAAGCTTTTTACTACGTGCCTACGGCACGGCTCATTCACTTCGTTCATGAACTGGCCTCCAGCACTTTGCTAAAGCTTGTTGGGGGCTGCGCCCCCAAACCCCTGCTTTCGTACCCAACTAATGTTCATCCACATTTAGCTTCTTCTACATCTCAACATTCCATAGAAGTAATATATACAGTATACTGGAACACC
>Ga0307510_10007420_pt1 | contig 13078 bp, 13 predicted proteins | sample 12_EM_MG_FD_207224 | JGI IMG/M metagenome (GOLD analysis project Ga0307510, IMG submission 207224) | Populus trichocarpa ectomycorrhiza microbial communities from riparian zone in the Pacific Northwest, United States - 12_EM | ecosystem: Host-associated > Plants > Roots > Unclassified | place... | reverse complement strand
GAGTGGTTGTTGTAAATGTGCAATAAGGACTTCAAAATGAGTTGTTGGATAATCTTGGACTATGATCAGGAATTAACATTGTGTGTATAAATAAAACATGAGGGAGAATGTCACTTACCAAGTTCATAGCTCCAGCTCCAGTTCTGCACTTCTTCCGGGGCAAGCATGGCCTCCTTGGCCTTGGCCTTACCCTTTCCTTTATCTTTGTCCTCTTCCTTCATATCAGAGGGTTCAGGTAACAGTGGTAATGTGCCCGCAAGGCCAGCCTGCAACTTGACAAGGTGTGCCTTGATGCTCTCCAGGGCATGCTGCACATGATGAATGGCATCTGCAAGCTGGCCAGCTGTGAGATCGAGCATGATGCTGAGCTTGTAATGCGCTTCCACAAGCTGGCACGATGACAGCGGGAGCAGCTCCATTTTAAGCACAAGGCCAGAGCTGTAATCCGTGATGGCCTAATTGAACTTCTCTGCACACATGCAGTCATTATCAATGAGATGTATGCATGGAAAAAGCAGAAGGAGAGCACACCGGTTTCGAGCAAGATGCTGCCCAGAGTGATGAATGTGTCCGCCACCTTGAGCCACACCTTGTCATCTCCCTCCATATGCTTCTTGTATATCGAGCGCACGAGATCAAGCACCTCCCACATGGCATTGAAATCATCTTCGGGCTCTGCCTTGTCTTCTCTCTCACCCTCACCCTCGCCCTCCCCATCACCATCACCATCACCAGCCTCTTCCCTGCCCTCCACATCAGGCTTGGACACCTCAGCAAAGAGATCTACCATGGGATCATCTTCCTCTTCTGCGTCGCCTGAGAACGACAAGATCTTGTTTCCATTCGGCGCTGGCTCTGCATGCACCTGATAAGGAGGCCTCACAAAGTACAAACTGGTGTGACGTTCACTGACTTTCCTCAGCCACAGCCCTGCTGCCCAGTCCTTGCCAAGGATGGAATTCTGCATGATGGCATTCTTGAGCAGCGTCTTCCTGTATGTGAAATAGATTTCTGCTATCTCTGGCACATATTCTGTGTGCATCTTTGATCTGTATGGGTAGGACGTCAGCACATCGGTCAGTTGGCACTGACGAGTGAGTGGCGAGAGAGCAGGGAGATTGGGAAGAGGAAGAGGCACAAACAAGAGTTCAAGAGCAGTTGCATAGTGCTCAACCGCTTGTTCATACTTGCACAACATGAATGCACACTTCACGTGATTGAGTGCATTGCTGACAGTTGCGGGTGGATTGGTGGTTGGTTGAGCTTGCTGTTGGCTACAGAGGGAATCCTCAATGAATACTTCCAGAACAAAAATATGATGGAAGACCTACATGGACATGACAATAGTCATGGCGGTGTGTTGGCACAAAAGGGTGAAAGTGGCTCTCGGCCTCACTCCACTCGACATACATATCCCAAGAGAGGAGGTCTTGTACAGCATTGCCCCCAGAGACATGCAAGACTCAGGCGAGACCCCATTGCGGGCACATGGCAAGTTCTACAGGTGTAGCAAAGCGGGCCTCCTTGTGCCATGTGCGCTTGGCATCCGGTGCAGGAAACGACACACAAGTACAGAGGAAAGCTTGGATGAGGTGACAAACTCCAGAAGAGTTGGCATCAAGGGCAAGACATGAAAAAAGGAAAAGAGTCACAAGGCCACATGTGCCAAGCTCTTCGGTGACAGTGTGAACTAGGTGGTCCCATGTAGGGTCTTGTCAAGGCACAAACACTGGTCTTTCCATTGTTGGGCTTCCTGACAGAGCTGCGTGACCAGTTCGGCCTGGTGCTGATTCTGCATTGAGTGCAGGACGGGGAAGGGTTCGACGTCAGTCTGTGGTATTCTGGGAAAAGTGAACGATGAGACAAGGGGTGATTCACCACATGTAACACTCTATCTGCCTACAGCAGTAGTAAAATATTGACTGTGAGTTGCACAAAAATATGAAGGGTGATGAGAGTGTGAGTGCAATGAGCCAAGCGAGATGTGGAGATGGACGCGCCTCTGCTTTCCACCTGTCGGCCTTGGAGACCCATGTGCAAGTTTGGTCCTTGCAGGCATTAAGGTCTTGGAGTGCATCATTGCGCTTGTGCCGCAGGGTGCACAGTTTGTCCTCAGCCTCAATTAACCTTGCACACGTCCTGTTAAGGTCCAAGGGCCTTAAAGACGTGATGTGCGTGGGTTGGTTTGGCGACGACTGGGATTGCTCAGTGGGTTGTCCTCCTGAGGCAATGATCATGTGAGTAGCGCGGTACCAGTTGGCTACACAGTATAACAAGTAAGTCCCCGATGGTAAGGGCGACTCCTGAGTGTTCTGATAGAGGATGAAAGGGGGAGAGCTTCAAGAGGGGATTGAAGCGACTGAGGGTTCAGGCTGTTTGACTCTGAGAGTCCTGGGTGGAAGCTACAAGTCTTGGATTGAAAACCAAGTTAGGCTTAGGGCCTAACTGCTAAAAGTACAGGCGCTTATATACAAATGAGAAGTAATGGGTCACAGGAGTCACAGAATAATATGGTCATGTATAGTAAGGTTCATCATGAGCTGGCAGTTCTAAGTATAGCTCCATCATAAGTTGGCGGTCTCATCATGACGTGGCAATAAGCTGGCAATCCATAAAGGGTTAAATGGTGATACTGCAGAGTACTGCGGACTGCAGAGTGATGGCATGTGATATCTGACTGCAGAATGGTCAGGTGATCCATCAGGTGATTTGGTGGCGGTCCGAGTGGTGCATAAGGGAACGAGTGGAGAACAAGTGACCAAGAGCGCAGAATAAATGGTGGAAAAATGAAAATAGGGTCCAGGATCGTAACATGACACCCTTCCTAGAGTGGCCATTACCACATGACCTAGGGTGAAGAGGGTTGCAACCAGTCGGAGGGTACACAAGGTATCCCAATGTCCATACTGTCTAGAGTGGATTGTCTTGTGTCTGCAATTTGTCCTTCCTCCATTGGCAAGTCAGGATCAGTTGTTTCTCCTTCCATAAATTCGTCCTCGACCTCAATGATCGTTTGAACTGGAGTCCTATAAAGGTCAGCAAGTCCAAAACTAGAAGGGGTTGACAGGTTTGAAGTCGCAGGGGGGTGTTGGTTAGATTTTCCTGGACTCATCATTATCATGGGTTGTGATGGTGAAGCAGTAATGGTTGTCAAGGGGTAAGGAGGGGTAGGGACACGTTCGGGGGAATCAGGAGGGGTGGGCTGTTCTTCAGGACTCATCAACTGTGGTTCCTCTGGTTTGATTTGCTCACGTTTGAGTGGCATTGCAATGTGTTGTGGTGACTCTTGTTGTTTTCCTGTACTGGGAGAAGGTTGTGATTCTTTCCAGACCAGTCCTTCTTCACAAACAAATTCTTTGTGTTTTTCTGGTAGAGGGGTAGTTCGGATAGGTGGAATTTGTGGTAATTGTGATGACAATGTTACTGGGGGTGAAGGTTTCGTCTCAGGTGAGAGCTCCTTTTGTTTCCCTGTTATTGGTGGTCGTTGGAATTCTTCCCACTCCGGTGGGGTAGGTCTGTCTCCTAACAATGTCCTTGAATCTGGATGTCTGGGTAATAGGGGTTTGGTCTGACCAAGTGTCATCAAGACAATGGGAGGTAATTCCGATAGGAGTACGACTGGGGGTGATACTTGTGGTTCAGGAGGGAGTTGCGACGACGATGCAACTGGGGGCGATGGCTGTGGAGTGATCCTTGGGAACGGTGGCATATCCCATGGAAGGGGAATGAGATTGAGCGAAGAGGGTGCGGTCCACTTGGTTGGTGGTAATGGTATGTTTTCCGTTTGTTGGGTGACTGGTATTGTCGTTGGTAAGGATGGGGGTAGGGGTATATTGACTGGATTGGGTGTTTCATCCATTGGAATCGGTGGTTTGTATTGTTCCATTGATGAGTATTCTCGTCGATGTAATCCCCAAGGGACTAGGGGAAGTGGTGGTGATGCAACTCAGGGTGGTTCCATAGGTGGTGGGCTAGGGTAGGTAGGCAATTGGACAAAAGGTGACGGGTCTATAAGAGGTGGCGATGGTATTCTTGGCACAACTGGTGGTAGCAGTATAACCTCCTTGGGTAGGGATGATGATGGATAGATGAATTGTCGGATAACTGGTATTGGTCCGATGTGAGGTGGTGGTATGGTGACTGGGGCTGATGATGGTGGTTCTGGGATGATGTCGGTAGTTGGTCTGTTCCTCCTGAGGGACCTGGACCAGGTATGAACACGGGTGATGGCGACTTGCTCCTCATAGTTCTTTTATGACTTCTAAGGAGGGTGCGAAGTCCTTCAAGGAATGTTTGATCCTTCAGGATTGGGTAATGAGGGGATAAGGTGCCGAAGGGGAGGATGGTCCTCTTTTGAAGGTTCCTTTCTTTTACGATGGTTAAGAGGATTTCTTTTGTTACCATGTCATAGAGTCGTCGGTGGAAGTGGTAGAGGTAGAGGGTGGCATTGCTGTCTTTCTTTCTGAACATTCTGGTGACTGAGGTGTTCTTGAATCGGTTATTAAGGAGGGTCCACTTGTCGCTAAGTCAGACCATGTCTTTAATACATTCCTCACACTTCTTCTTGAGCGATGTGGAGAAGGTGGTCTGGGGGGAGGAGCCCAGTGTCGGTGTACTGCTTGGACTGGTTATTGTCTTCTGTTTCTTTGATGGGAGTAGGGGGGTCGGGATTGGTGATGTGGAGTGGAACGTTTTCTGTTTCTGTGGTGGTAGTGGCCGTCTCATTGCTGCTACTTTCGCTAGTAGTGCTAGCGGGGATGACGTGGTGTGTGGAGTTTCGGGGGTGATACTGAGGGGGATGGGGAGCGAAAGGGAATCGCTCATATTCGACAGGGATCCTAAGGATAGGGTCTTCGTTATCAACTGGGACCACAACTACTTTATGGTCGATATCGATGGCATCAAGGGTTTCTCTTGGTCGCCAAGTGGTCCAGTGGAATTGGATATCAAAATGTCCACATTGGACGAAGGTTCCGAAGAAGTGGAGTTGATTGTTGTCGGTATGCATGCGGATGAGGATGATTCTATTGTCGGTACCCAAGGTGAAGACTGTAGAGGTGGCAAATCCTGTACTGGGGAGCTTGTGGTTGATGGAAGACATGGGGGTTGGGAATAGAGAGCATCGTCTGAGGTTCCAAGGGTTCTTATACTGCTTGGTTGACTTTCAAAGTCCACTAGTAGATCCAAAGCGTGGAGATCCTTGGAGTTAACCCAGGAATCATGAGCTGGCGAGTATCCTTTCCAGCGCACAAGGTATTGCTTCTTCTTCCATTGACCGAATAGTCGTTCTTTGAGTATCTGCTCAACTTCCCATTCCGGTTCACCTTCTAGAATGTCTGGTGGTGGTTCCAGGAAGTTGGGGCTGTGTTGGTCGGTTTCTTTGTATGGTGTAAGCAGGGATGTGTGGAAGACGTCATGGATCTTCCAGGTAGGGGGTAACTTGATTTTGTATGTGACTTTGGATATTTGGGAGACTACCTCGAAAGGTCCATATCTCCTTGGTGATAACTTGGGTGTGATGTTACTTGGGAGTTGTAGGTTTGTTCCTTCTAACCAGACTTTGGATTTGACAGGAAATGGTGAATGATGTGGGCATTCTTTGATCCAGGATTCTTGCGCTTTACATTGTGCCTCTTGGGTGGCTTTCCTGGCTTCATCGATAGCTAAGAGTCGTTGTTCAAGGGATGGAATGTCTGTTTTTCTGGTTGGCTGATGTATTTGCGGAGTATAGCTGATAAGTAGGTCGAATGGTGTTTTCTTTGTCGTAGCGGAAGGCCAGGAGTTCTTAGTATATTGAGCAAGAGGTAACCAAGCGTGCCAGTTATTCTGCTGAGTGCCACAGAATATGCAAAGGTACTGTTCGAGGGTTTGGTTAGTTCGTTTGCTAGCTCCATCTGTCTGAGGGTGGTAGGCTGTGCTGATGTTCTGGTGGATGTTCAGGATGCAGCATAGTTCCATTGAGAATTTGGATACAAAGCGGACGTCATGGTCCAAGATTATCTTGTGAGGTATGCCATAGTGAGGGATAACGTTGTTCAGGTAGAGTAGAGCAACTCCTTCTGAGTCGATAGTTTTATTGCAGGGGATAAAGACAAATGCTTTTGAGCAGTCTGTGTCAGTGATCATGAGGATGGTGTCATATCCTCCTGATAGGGGTAGTTTGGTGATGAAATCCATGGTGACAGTTTCAAAAGGTCGAGCGTTTTCAGTTGGGGTGATTGGGAACATAGGTGGATGAGTGGGATGAGTGTTGACTTTAGTCATTTGACAAGTAGCGCAGCCTTTGATGTACTCAGTTACAAAGATTTTCATTCCAGGCCACCAGTAGTAGGGTGCAATAAGTTGGAGGGTTTTGGTAATTCCAGTGTGTCCAGCGGTTTCGTGGTCATGAAAAAGGGATGTTACTCCCCTCCTAAGGTCATTGTCTGCCACGACAACAAGTGCTGTTCCATGGTACCAGTGAGTGCCGTCCAGTAGGGATAGGTTGTGAGCCGGTGCCCATTGCTTGAGTTTATTTTGTTCTTGATATTGCACTAATTTGACTCTTGAGTCCAAGTTGTCGCCTATGCTGTCCATGTCAAATACGCGGATTGAAGTATGTTGGTCACAGAAATATTGGTCCAGCCATACAGTGACATCTTCGTTGATTTCGTTTGGGCCTTCATAGTCAGGTCGCCTAGATAGTGCGTCAGCTTGATTAGTAGCCCCAGGTTTGTACTCCAGTAGGATGTTATATTGTTTGTGTTCTGGTAAGTAACCAGCAACACGTGGCCCAATTTTGCAGGGCTCTCTGTAGTACCTAAGGTTTGCGTGGTCAGTATACACTAGGACGGGGATTGTAGTTCCTTTGAGCAAGTGGGACCAGCAGTGCAGTCCTTGCATGACTCTGAGGAATTCGCAGTCGTAGATGGGATAATTTTGCTCAGTTTGCGTGAATTTCTGGGAATGGAATCCCACTGGTCATCATGGTCCTGGTTTCTGAGTGCCATCTGGTTTGGTGATAGGGGGGTCTTGTTGATAGAGAATTGCTCCTGTACCGACTTGTGAAGCATCGGTTTCAAGTTCAAATTGTTTGTCTGGGTCAGGTCTGGCTAGGATGGGTGCACTGGTGATTAGAGTGATGAGTTTGTCTTGGGCCTCAATTTGCTTGGGTCCCCATTCGAATGGTACGTCCTTTCCGGTAAGTGCTGTAAGAGGTGCAGCGATGATACTGAAGTTGGGGCAGAACATGCAGTGGTATCCGGCGACTCCTAGGAATCCGCGAACCTGTCATTTGTCTTTGAGTTTGTGTGGGTAGTCTCTGAGTCTGGTGACTTTAGCAGGGTTGACAGTTGCTCCTTCTTTTGAAATTCTGATGCCTAAGAAGTCCATTTGTGGTTTCATGAAGACAGACTTTGACAGTTTGAGGTGTAGGCTGTGTCGTGCAAGTAGGTCGAATAGGAAGTGGATGATTTCGACATGTAATTTGAAGTCTTTGAGAAGGGTGCCTATACCACAGTCGTCCATGTAGTTCTGGAGAATGCACTGTATGTCGTGTATGCCTTTCTTCTCGAAGTGTTTGTATAGTTCTTCAAGAATACCGTTCATGAATCGCTGGAAGCTGGCTGGTGAGTTACTCATCCCAAAGAACATAACTTTGGGTTCGAATAGTCCTCGACGTGTTTTGAATGCAGCTTTCCATTGATCGCCTTCCTGTATGCGGATGTTATTGTAACCCCAGCGGATGTTGAACTTGCTAAATAGTTCCATTCCTTGTAAGTTTTCAATACACTGTTTGAGATTGGGGAGTGGGGTGACGTCCTTCCGGGTGACTGCATTGAGGGGGTGATAGTCGATGATATATCTCTTCTCCTTTGAGTCTTTCTTAGGGACCATGAAGGTAGAGAAGCCATAGGGGGAGTCCGATGGTGTGATGTAGCCTTTTTCCAGATTTTCATTGATGAATTTGTTCTCCGCTTCCTGCTTATCTCTTGAGAGTGGGTAAACTTTGCAGTTGAAGCGGGTAGGGGCGGTGTCCATGAGTACGATTTTGTGGTCTCTGTCTCCACAAGTTGGTGGGAACTTATTTGCCTCTTCGTCTGAAAATAGTGCTGTATGATGTTTGAATTCTTCCAGGAGGGTGACTTCCTCCTTCCCATGTTCTGATGCGTACTTATGGGCCATTTCGACTGCTGTGTGGGTGCGGTTAACCTCTACTGGGCCTTCCCTCATTTCTGAAGGAGTAACTCCTGACCATAGAGCACACGTCTGTGCTTCAAGGATAAGGTCTTCGTTTTCTTGGTTCTTCTGTTTGAGCCATGTCTTTGCTTTTTGAAGGGTGCCATGTAGTAGGGTTTCGATTTGGACTTTTGGTCCTCTGAGTTCACTTGTTTCCCAGTTAATGTCCAGTTTGAATATTTTGAACCAGGGGTAACCAAAGAGCATTCTGTCACGGCCTAGATTCATGACATAGAATCTTGTGCGTTCCTTTTTGTTTCCTTGAGTGACAAGTAGGTCACATGCCCTAGTAATGGTTCCGTTTTGGTTAAGGGTTCCGTCGACATTGTAGACTGGTCGTTGGGGAATTTGTTTTGTTCCTAGCCAGAGTTTGGTAACAGTACTGAGATCGATAAAGTTTTCTGTTGCCCCAGTGTCAAGCAAGATTGTTTCTTCTGCCGTCCCTTGATAGTGTGAAATTGGAACTTTCAATTGTATTGAATTTGACTTGTTTACAAACACACTATCAAGTCAGAAAGCCCTAACTAAGGCAGTTAGTTTCAGGCCTTGGGAAAATCCTTTGGCATAAGTTTCCCGATGAAATCCAGTTTAGTTTCTTCGTTGAAGGAGTCCATATTTTCCTTCAAGTAATCAGCAAGACTGTCAAGATTTTGGATATCTGGCATAATGGGTGCATCGCCTGTTTGAACAGTTTCTTTGTTGTAACGACTGCTGAAGTTACCGTGGTCTGCTAGTTTCTTGTGACAATCCTTGGCTTGGTATCCCTTGATTTCACAGTAGAAGCAAGAGTTGCTTTTCATGAGTTCTGCTTTCTTGGCTTCGGAATGCTGTTGTCCTCTGCCAGCGGTGGCATTGATGTCTGAGGTGACTGTAGCGTCAACATCCATATGATATCCTCCTTGAGAGGTGGTGCGTCGGTCGTTCCTGTTCCTCCAGTTGTTGTTTTTCCCATAACTGCCTCTTCCAGGGTTGTTGACCTGCTTAGGGGCGAGTTTGAATGCTTGGAAGAGTCCCTGATGTCTCTGGGTGAACTTGGCTGCTGCCTTCCATTTGAGATGGGATTTGTGGGCCTGTTCTTCCCATTCTTTGAAAGTCCAGGGGACTTTAGCAGTAGGGTCGAAGGTGGGGGAATTAATGATGGCACTAGTGAGTCCTTGAGTCATAGCGTGCTTGAGGGTTTCAATGGTTCCCTTGTTGTCTAGGGTAACATCTGCTTCATGAGCAAGTTGCTTGAATTTGGCGAAGAAGTAATCAAGACTGTCTCCTTGCTTGAGTTTGCATAACTCCTGGTAAGCTTCGGATTGACAATTCTGGTTAACGAAGGCATTCTTGAACCTTTCTATGTAATCAGTCCAGAGATCTTCATCTGTTTCTTGGGTTCCATTGTCTGCTGCTTCTTGGAGTTTCAGGAGTTGTTCTCCTTTCCAGGCATCTACGTGGGTGCCATCCATGTAGCTGAGCATAGTGACAATTCTAGAGTAGGGTTTCTTTATGGTATCGTTGGCTCGGTTTACTGCATGCCATAGGTCCCAATTGAGTAAGAACTTGGTAGGTTTGTTCCTGTCTCCATTGAATATAGGTGGAGGGTTTCCTTTGAGTGCACCGTTAGAAGGATTAGTGATAACATTGATCCTCTGCATGTCCTGCTGGGTTTGGCCAGTAGTAACATTAATTGCTTCCTGTTGTCCTTCCATTGCAGTTGGATAATCTGGGGTGTTGGGGCAGGTAGGAAGCTGCTGAAGTGCTGTGGTAACTGCTGCAATAGTAAGAGGGATGCTGGCCTCTTGTTCATAAAAGATGTGGTTGGGGTGCTGAGGGTCTGATATGATCCACCAGCCGACGTCTGAGCCATTGTATATGCCTCTTTGATTGGTTTGCCACTCATCTTGTCTGAAGAGGAGTTTAACCCAGTAGTAGGTGCCATTGGCCTTGATGAACTCAATAGGCGCGTGTTGTTTCTTTGGAGTATCAAGGTAGTATCTGGTATTAGGATGTCCTGGTCCTTGATCGTCGAAGTATATGTTAACTTTAACGTGTTCTGGGAGATCATCCTGTTGTCTCCTGAAGATTTGTGTAAACTCGTTACTGAGTGTGTATGTCTGGATGGTTGCCACAGTGGTAACAGCTCTGTGTTCCAAGAGCTTGTAGGAAAGCCTAACTTGTGTTAAGGTCCAAGGGCCTTAAAGATGCGACGTGCGTGGGTTGGTTTGGCAATGACTGGGATTGCTCAGTGGGTTGTCCTCCTGAGGCAATGATCACGTGAGTAGCGTGGTACCGGTTGGCTACACAGTATAACAAGTAAGTCCCTGATGGTAAGGGCGACTCCTGAGTGTTCTGATAGAGGATGAAAGGGGGAGAGCTTCAAGAGGGGATTGAAGCAACTGAGGGTTCGGGCTGTTTGACTCTGAGAGTCCTGGGTGGAAGCTACAAGTCTTGGATTGAAAACCAAGTTAGGCTTAGGGCCTAACTGCTAAAAGTACGGGCGCTTATATACAAATGAGAAGTAACGGGTCACAGGAGTCACAGAATAATATGGTCATGTATAGTAAGGTTCATCATGAGCTGGCAGTTCTAAGTATAGCTCCATCATAAGTTGGTGGTCTCATCATGACATGGCAATGAGCTGGCAATCCATAAAGGGTTAAATGGTGATACTACAGAGTACTGCAGACTGCAGAGTGATGGCATGTGATATCTGACTGTGGAATGGTCAGGTGATCCATCAGGTGACTTGTCAGGTAATTTGGTGGCGGTCCGAGCAGCATGTAAGGGAACAAGTGGAGAACAAGTGACCGAGAGTGCAGAATAAATGGTGGAAAAATGAAAATAGGGTCCAGGATCGTAACACGTCCCTTTTTAATAAGCACAGGGCTGAAATGAGCTGAGACCCAACTGCAAATAATGCCTATTCACTCTGCCTTTACACTGTCCTTAATTTCTGCCTTGCAAGCACCTACACCCCATACCAACTTCTCAACGTCACTCTTCCCACCTGTCAAGCAAAGCAGTGCGCCCCACATGGGAGTCAACAATGGGGAGAACATAGTGACATGTGAATGGTATGCGGTGTAGCCTTGTGGGTATTTACTCACCAAGATAGACTCGGTGAAGCGCATGGAAGAGATAAATAGCAGGCAGAGTGCAAGTGAAGGAGAGAGCGGTATAAGGGTGTGGAGAGTGTCAGCAAGCATGCCTTTGGGGGCAGGGACAAGCAACGGTGAACCGGGCAAAGAGAGAAGAGGGATGAGATTGAGCACGCCCTTTGATGGTTATATGAAGTGAGTAGGCAGAGAAAGGGACACAGCAACAACATACCCAAAATGACTGCTTGGCGAAAAAGTTTGGGTTCTGACTCCAGGACCACAGGCTGCGCATGCAGAAACTACAGGCGGCGTCAGCCTTGGTCCACACAAGGCATGCGCCGGGCCAGTGCGCGCGGGCGTCGTACATCCCGTGTTTCCACGCATGGAAGGCGAATTGTTGGTTGTCCATGGTGAACTCCCACGCAAGGAGTGCAAGCGCCGTGAGAGCCAGGACGACATCTGTGGTTGTGAATGACAGATCGAGAAGAGAGGTGGAGGGATGCTGGGTGGGCCCTACCGCAAAGACAGTCACCTGAGAGACCTCATTTGTCCCGCTCTGGTTACCATGAGGTGTGATGCTATTGTCTTCCTGGTGCGGCCCCCTGGATCCAAACAATAGACTAGAATGATGTGATACCACAGGAAGAAAGAGTGACCCAGCATGGAAGCACAACAGTCAAGGCTTGAAAGTTGATGCAAGTCGGTTTACCACGGAGGGGACGGAGGGTGAACAAGTAGACTAAACTCAGGGAAACCAGTCTGGGACATGCTGTAACACTAGTTTTGTGACCCGGAGGCGAAGCTGGACAAGAATGGCCACAGAGAAGATGACTTGTATCATGAGCCAAAGGGAAAGGGGCAGTGTTATGATCCTGAGCCCTATCTTCATTTTTCCGCTATTTTCCACCATTTATTCTGCGCTCTTGGTCACTTGTTCCCCACTTGTTCCCTTACGCACCGCTCAGACCACCACCAAATCACCTGACAAGTCACCTAATGGATCACCTGACCATTCCACAGTCAGATATCACATGCCATCACTCCGCAGTCTGCAGCATTCCACAGTATCACCATTTAACCCTTTATGGATTGCCAGCTCATTACCATGTCATGATGAGACCGCCAGCTCATGATGAAGCTATACTTAGAACTGCCAAACTCATGATGAACCTTACTATACGTGACAGTATTATTCTGTGACTCCTGTGACCCGTTACTTCTCACTTGTATATAAGCGCTTGTACTTTTAGCAGTTAGGCCCTAAGCCTAACTTGGTTTTCAATCCAAGACTTGTAGCTTCCACCCAGGACTCTCAGAGTCAAACAGCCCGAACCCTCAGTTGCTTCAATCCCCTCTTGAAGCTCTCCCCCTTTCATCCTCTATCAGAACACTCAGGAGTCGCCCTTATCATCAGGGACTTACTTGTTATACTGTGTAGCCAACCAGTACCGCGCTACTTACGTGATCATTGCCTCAGGAGGACAACCCACTGAGCAATCCCAGTCGTCGCCAAACCAACCCATGCACGTCGCGTCTTTAAGGCCCTTGGACCTTAACAGGCAGGAAGTCAAGAGGGACATCAGCAAAAGTTCCAAAAGTAGGTAAGGGTCTTGGATGGCCCTTGCAAGGACTACCTCAGTTGCAAGGGACCGCAACTCAGGTGACAAGTATATAGTATGTGGGTCAACCTATACAAGAGACAAGAGGAATCTGTAAGCATTTACAAGATCATGGTGATATTACAATGACTATACAAGAAAATCAAGCATCTTACAAGC
>Ga0307510_10007419_pt1 | contig 13080 bp, 16 predicted proteins | sample 12_EM_MG_FD_207224 | JGI IMG/M metagenome (GOLD analysis project Ga0307510, IMG submission 207224) | Populus trichocarpa ectomycorrhiza microbial communities from riparian zone in the Pacific Northwest, United States - 12_EM | ecosystem: Host-associated > Plants > Roots > Unclassified | place... | reverse complement strand
GCTCGATCAAGTTGTGATCGAGAGACCTCTATGATCGCAATGATCGAGCAACCCATCATCGAGCAAAACTCGATCATGATCTGATCGTGGCCATCACTATTCCAGTCACAAATATTCGAGAACCCGGAGACCGCTGGAGGAGTTGACCCAGCGAATCGAGAACCTTGGCCATGTGTTCTGTTGCACATTCATCGACAGCGTCAATGCATATGAACGCGCGCTTTCGGGCGGAGGTAGTCTGTAGCATGTTCAAAATATCCGATATTTGCAGTCCCTGCCCACCGACGGCATTTTTTCGGTCTTCATATGCTTTTAATATCTCCTCCGGGATCTCCTCGAGTCCAAATACCATCTGTTTTAACAGGGAGCCTAGAAACCTCGTCGGCGGATGATCGTTTTGCGAGGCGAAGTCGAAATAAAAACATGCAATTGTGGCATTTTGACCTCTAGCCTGACTGCACAAATGGTCTACTACCACGGAGCTACACCCACCCCTTGTCAGCACTTGCTCCTTGTCTTTCACTACCCTATGTTCATTCATCTCACCTAATGTAAGTTTTGCCGACTCCCGGACATCCATAGCAAAACAAAACTGCTTTATCGGGTTCAGCTCTCCAACTACCGGCACCGGCACTCCAGCTTTTAAACTCCTCGGTTTGTAAAACCCATTCCCCAATATTTTCGACTCTGCGCTCCCGGACGTCCTGGTGGCGTAGCTTAGGATCTAGTGGGGATAGCCAAGCTAGGATATTCGATCTGTCATCGGCATCGGTAGTGTTGATGTGGGTCGTGTTGAAGGAGCCATAAATATTATTGGAGCCGTAATTATTGTTGAACGATTGCGACATCTTGTGTTCTTTTCTGCTTAGGAGATTGTACTGTGCGAGTCGATGATAGATGGGGTCAGTTGACTAGGAATTCCTGGAGGGCACAAAAAAAGCGGGGTTTTTGGTGGGACACAGTGGATACCGCGCAGCTCTCTGATTGGCCCCCCAATTAGTGACAACAATACTCCTATTTTTCCTACTGCATTATTATTGTAGCACAAAGCCACCCACTTATTTAAGCACTATCCTATTCTGCGGTTCAGGACAATTCTTGCACTTAAGAGAAATACAGTACTACACAAGACCTCTGGCTGTGATCTTGGCTGGCCTGACATACGTAAGTGCATTGAGCCCCACGAATGAACTGCCCCAGAATCATGCACACCAACTTCAAAGATCGCAGCCTTGCCCTCGATAAACGAGCTTAAAGTGGGAAAGATCCTCTAGTAGCGTTGTACTGTACTCGAGCACGATCTTGGGGACACAATTCGTGGCACCCTCCCCACGTGTTTACTCCAAAAATGGCTGATTTTGGACACTCATAACTCATCCCAAAGCTGTATTGATTTAATGAAACCAACTTATAGCGTGGACAATTGTTGAAACTTTCTAAGTAAAAATTATCCAGAATTTTCGCATTCTCTCAGAGTTTAGGATCGTCATTGGATGCGGTTGCAATGTACATTACCTTTGCAAAAAAAAACAAATACAGAATCAAAGGTACCTTTTGCCGACAACCAATGAATGTCGGGTTGGAACAACCCATTGCCAATTGGTCAAGGCGCGCCGTGTCTCTCCCGGGAGTGGTGGGAAAAAGGTTTAGCCGCTTGCCTTCTCGCCCGGAGGCCATAGCTCGCTACCGTGGGCCCGGGAGCTACTAGCATATATAGGACCATCGCACTCCCGGGAGCTGGAGACCTCCGTTCTCGCCTCCAAGCTCGCTACAGCTCGCGTTCTTTGTTTTTCCCACCCACCACCCCTGCGACTCATACCACGCCCTCATTGTCATTTTGGGATATATCGGTGGCAACGATCTCAAGGGCAGCGACATTCCCCCAATGCCTCCGACAGTGGACTTAGGAAAGAAGTGTGATGGAAGGATGGAACTACCAGGATGGTGTTTGGTTTTCCGACCTCTCTGTATTGTTTGGTTTCTCATTCTCTCTTATCTTAGCTACGATCTCAATGTATTTGCTCCGCTTTACAAAATTGGTTGCTGGTATTGCACCATGGGTATCAGCCAACAGCCTGTCACATATAAATGACAATATCTTGATGGGGCTAGAGCCTATGAGGAACCTAACATTTTTTTTGCAAGAAAACAGGCTGTGATTTTAGGAGGTAAAAATGCCCATTGTTGATGTAAGAGGTGGGGAGGGCCACGAATTTTGTCACACATATCGTGCTGTCCGCAATTAAAAGTATGATCCTATCATCTGATGGGCTGTACGGGCAGTCCTTTGGAGAAGAATCAAGGCTGAAACCAAACATGACAAGAACGAATCTCTTGAGGAAAAAGTAAAGACAACAAGATGTAAGATCTTTGCCGTCGGCTATGAAATGCAGAAGAGGAATACCTTCATTCAAGATAGCGATTATTTCTAAGTTAACCTAAATTGGCAATACCAAAACATCCTTCCTAGCGCTTATAAAAGAGGATTACCGGCATTTCCATGACCCGCCTAGGCGAAAGTTCTAGAATACGTGCATCTATAGTATTACTTGCACGGTCTATAAATTTGTCTATAAATTTGTCTATAAATTTGGGCTAAGGGCACACTACCGTACTGTCGTGTACGGCGGGTCAAACGGACCAGGAGGGCAGTTTGGGAAAAGTGTGCTACAACAAGGAATAAAAAATTTTCCACAAAGTCAGGGTAACAGGAAAAGAATAAGAAAAGGTTGTGAAGCGAGATTTTCGTTCTCCCCAGGTCTGACACTTCCACACCTCTGCATTTTTGCCCGTTTTTCACAACCAACCCAAACCAAACTGGACCAGACCAAACTCAAGACTTTCAACCACAGGCGATAAGGTGTTGAACTGTAGTTCTTCCCTTAGAGAAACAAGTGTTGTGCTGTAGCACTTCCTTGTAATCCTGCCATACCAGAACGAGAAACAAAACAAAACAAAACAAAACAAAACAAAACAAAACAAAACAAAACAAAAACGAACAAGCAAAGCGGAAGCCCTCCGATCAGACCACCACCAACCCATAAGCTTCTCTCCTATAATAGACCTGCTCATGATGGAGTTCTATACTAGTTCTGAACTTCCCCCAATGAGAAACAAAAATCGTGTTCTCAAATCACCGCCGTATGCCCCTGAAGGAGAGCAGAAAAAGGTCAAGCCCCCAGGGACCGCAGATATTATCCCCCTCAACTATGTTCCTTTCTCCTGCCGCCAAGAGGAGCAAGGCCAAAGGGTATGCTCTGACCGAACTTTGGAAAAAACACTAGGAAAGCAGTTGAAGCTTTCGGAAAAGGTCCTACAAGAGGTAGAGGAGGCCAGAAGAAGTGTGAAGCAGGTGTTTAGGCACACATTTGGAAGTACAGGTATGTTACTAAATAATATTTTTAATGGATTGCATCTGACCGATAATAGAAAATATAATTGAAGTATTTCTTTCTGTCGATACCGAAGCACCACGACCAAGTTTGTCAATACCGAAAGCAACAATGAACGATGCACAATGATTGGCTAAGGATTTTGAGAGGATAGATGTGAAAGCAAAGGGGTTTTATGTTGCATTGGACAAAAACTTGAAGAAGATTTTTGTACTCTTCGGATCGGGTTTAAAGTTGGTTTACGGAAACAAAGTTGGTGAATACCTGAAGGAGGCGATTTGTTGGAACATTGAAGTGTATGCCCAAATTCAGCCACCAACAATACCACGGGACTCTCGACATATGGAATACGAAGAGTGGCTTCTATCCAATCCGCATCTATGTTGGCCCCCTTGGGCTCGTGCCGGTGTATACCATTGGGGTATCTGGATGGAACAAGCTCACAAGGATAGGGGTAGTGTACTTACAAGAGACATAAGTGCAATTGGCGCCCGTGTAAAGCCTGTCCAGCTTATTTTGTTCCGATCCCTTGGGGCATTGACCCGGGCTCAGCGAATAGTGTTCGTTACGGGGCGGGGCGGGACGGGTTTTCACTCGCCAGGCCCCGCCCTTACACGGGGCCGGGGGGGGGCTATTTTTAGGGTAATCACCGCCCCGCCCCCGCCTGGGGCCCACCCGCACTCAGTCCCTCGACGGGGACCCGTTTGTTACCACCCATTTTTAGCGGGGACCCGTCCGGGGTATGGGTGGGGCGGGGGCCTGAGCGGGGACAGGGGCAGGGAATGCCGAAAAAGACACCCCGCCCCAGGCCGTTGAGCGGGGCAGGGCGGGGAACAGGGCCGGGGGCCCGCGTTTTCCGGGGCCCCGTCCGCCCCGTAACGAACTCTATCAGCGAATTCTCCATGGAGCTGTGGATCTTAATTGTCAACAAGAGTATAAGGCTTTGCTTACAAACTGTCCATTAGAGAAGAAAACATTCTTTACTACTGATGAACAGGAACTCTTTACTCTCCGGGCTTGCTTGGTAAATGTGTTGACAGAGCCACACTTTGATTCTGGGGATGTTAAGGGGGGGTGGGCTTCTATGGCGATTTTCGGGGCCTTTAGTGATGGACATTTTGTTGTTACCGAATTGAACAGATGGTTTGCTTATAAGGTTGGTGATTTAACTTATCTTCAGGCAGAGCGTTTTGAGCACTTTACAATGCCTTGGTCTGGATATCGTTACTGTATAGTATCAACCTGTCATGAAGATGTTAAGTCTGAACTTTTGTAATACTATTATTGTCTTATAGTATTCCCAATACACTAGTTTTCTTATAGATGGTAAGTAACCTTGTAAACAGATTTCTCTAACAGTAGCTTGATTCCCGCCTCCTGCACGTTCCTTCTCTAAAACACTTTCTATCTCGTTACTTGTAGCTAATATTTCTTATGATAGCAGGAATCTCATAGTTATTAGGGTATGATAGTTAGTTTGGGGTACCACTGGTTTGAGGTCGTAACTTCCACCTGTGGGTTTTTCCGATAATGTGGAATTACTTTTCTTGTTTAGCCAATTTTAGTAGTAAGTGGCCGGACGGGACGGGTTTGCACTCATCAGACCCTACCTATTCACCAGCTTGGGGGGAATATTCTTCTTGTTATCCCCACGCTGTCCCCATCCAGGTCCTCCTGCACTCATGCCCTGGATGGGGCCATGGTTGTCTCCACCAATCGTTAACAGTCACCCATTTCGGGGATGAGTAGGTCTGAGACCTGGGTTAGGATAGGGGCAGGGAATGCCAAAAGAATACGCTTGGCCCTGTGCTATTGTGCTGGGCCAGGCTGGCAAATGGCCTGGAGCTGGTATTTTTGGGGCCCCTCAAGGTACGGTAATGAACTCTAGGTAATTTGTGCCCTCTCTTTTGTATTTAAGTTCAAGCAACCTGTAGATAGCTCCCTGCATTGTGCATCCAACACCATACATATATCTCTTCCCTCTCAAAATATTTATTTTACTCTTTATCCACTGCTGCTCACCCTACTCAGGCTCTCTTATTTGTTCTATTTTTATTCCAACTCTTTTAAGATTCATCCGACCAGACTAAGACTGAGCAATTATTTTATTAATTCAATATTTCCTCCATATGCCTCGTTACGATTGGACTATTTATCATGATACTTTATATGAGTTATATATTTTACAAAATAAAACCTTGAAAGAGGTTCAAGAAATTATGAAAGAACAACATTATTTTAACCAAAGGTATGTGTTTATCGCCCTTAATAATTACTAAGATTACTTTATTATTATTGATTTAATACAATTAAAGTAAATTTTAAATTATTTCTAATAAAGATTATTTAGCCAACGGGCCTATAAAGACAAATTGGCTGAATGGAACTTTAAAAAAGAGTCAGATCCCTTATTTAAGGACGAACGATTAGTGGAAAGGATTCAGCTCTTTTGGCTTCGCAATATGTCCTCTGCCAGGATGTTACGTTGTTTAGGTTAGGAAGGATGGCAGCTTTCAGCAAATCAACTAAAGAAGTTACGCTTACATTCATCCTTACGTCTGTTGATGGGAACTTCCAATTCCATCGAGGCTGGAATCGCAGCTGCTGAAGAAGCAAAACTTCAAGTGCAAGAGCATTTTATCTCGGGAAAGTCTATTCGTTATGGACGTACATATATCTTAGCACATATTAGGCCGACTGGAGTATTTGTTTCTCAGTTTGTCCACAATCCTATTTCTATAAGTATAGTCTTAGTTAATATTTTCAATAGACATCAGGTCCGAAAAGCATTACATCAGGTAGACCGTATTAGAGTTCAAAAGAGAAAAGAAGCTTTCGGACATACACGGCGCAGGAAGGAATATGTTGTTGAAGGCCCAAATAAAGTCTTTTCAATTGATGGTCATGACAAGCTATCAAGATTTGGATTTGAAATATATGGTGCAATTGACGCATATTCTAGATATATCTTTGGTGTTATGTTGGAATATCGAATAGAACAGCAATATCAGTCAACAAGCAGTTCTTACGATTAGTCCGTAGTACCTTACATGTTCCTAAACTTATTCGCTCTGACAAAGGTATTTGACTATATTTTCAATCTTCCTGATATCTTGTTAAAATTAGATATATTATCATCTATTGTAAACTCTAACTTGAATATGCTAAAATCTATACTAGGAACTGAAACAGTTTTACTTGCGGAGTCACATCTTATCTTGAGGCGTGCAAACAATCCAAACTTGCCTTTCCATGAAGCCTATTTATTTGGCAAATCAACGAAAAATCAACGAATTGAAGCCTGATGGAATATTTTAACAGAGGGACAAACTCAGGAGTGGAAGGAGTATTTTAATACTCTTGAGGGTTGTTTGACGGTGGAAATATTGACAAAGCATGCTTGCAGTATATTTATATGGATATGATTCAGTCACATATTCATAACTTTATCGAAGTACACAACTCTCATCCAATTCGCAAACAGAAGAAGCGCGATCATTATCTCCCAACTGGGAAACCTTTCGAGATGTACTTTTACACAGATGGCGTTGAGGATTTCAAGGAACCTGTTGAGGAAGAGGTTTTGTTTTGCTAGAATCAGAAGTTGGCTCATTCGATCTCGATTCCTTTCTACCAACGGAAACACTCAATTTATTTTCCAACTTTTTAACAGAGGAAAATATGCCTGAGATGTATACCTATGACAATCCACAACATCGCAAAGCATACCTAATTCTAAGAAAAAAGGTCTGGACATTTGTTCAAACTGGTGGTATTGTAGGATTATTGGCAAATCCAATAGGAGCAGCTGATTGGATTGAGCAAAATTAGAGAGGGATAGTACGGGAAGAGATCCGTTGTCATTCACATCCTCTCTCAGGAGACGTGTCTATGCAGGCTCCTAGTTCTTATCACATTGTTCCGAGTGTGCAGTCTGAGTATAAATCAGACGCTAAGACACTTTTCCAAGTTGCCAGCGATGTCCAACTTGACTCAGAAGCTGTAATTGAAGATAATATTAGCTTTGAAAGTGGTATGTATTGGTTCAGTTCATTCTTGCTTTTTATTTCATATTAAGTTTTGCCTATTTGAGCTTTAGTATATTTACTAAAAGTTTAGAGAGTGAGTTGGCAGATATAGATATAATTAGTGAGCAAGGGTCAGAAGATGGATACGTATTCACCTTTTAAGTTTTTTTATTTTATTTTTATTTTTAGAATATCTTTTTTACCCAACTTCAATACCCTCATAATTGGGCTCCGTTCCTATTTTCTTCTATTTTTTTCTTGTAACCAGTTCTTCTTATCATTCGGTTTTCTCTCTACTACTCAACTTCTCTTCATATCTCCTTCTACTACTATTACAAACTCATTATTCTCATCTTTATTTATCTTTAAATTTTATTCTTTTATATTCCTTTTATTATGTCTGGTTCTATTTTGAGTTGTTATGTTGATGGTTGTATCTGTTCACAGTATCTTCCGTTAACTGGTCATCGAGAAACAAGTGTTATTTGCGATCACCCACATGATGTTCATACAAACACCACCACGCGAAAGCATAACGATGATATTCAAATCATTTCTAGCTCATCCTCCAATACAGGTATGAAATTTTAATATTTACTATTATATACTGAATACTTACATTGTTATTTCTAAATAGGATTCTATAAAACTAGCAACTTACCCATACAGCATCCACCCCCCTCGAACAGCATGTCACTTTCTTCTCGATCGCCTAGTCAATATGGTATTAACCGACCATCAATTACGGAACAAGTCCAGTCCTATCGGCAAAGAGTTGATCCTAATACTATATCCTCTTCCTCGTTCACTCATGGATCTCATTTCAAAACTATTAATTCCCAAACCCCTTCCACCCTATCCTCTCCTACATCCAAGATTTATGCCAAACAACTTTCACTTTTTTTTCATAAAAAGGGAACCAGTACACCATCCCGACATGGCTCACCTATGATCAAGCATTATAATAAATTTGACCGAATATCAGATTGGCAAATTTATCTTCAGCAAGAGGTATTAGTTCATCCTGCCTGGCGCTCATATCCTAAGATTAAGGATTTTGAAATCTACCCTCATATTCCTATTCGTGTTGGATATTGGGAAGGTGGAAATACTCAACCAGCGGCAAATGAGTTACTTGGTAGTGGATCTATTAGTGATTTGCTTCGGTTAGTAAAGAATCCGAAAACATTTGAAGGTTCATCGGCCAAACTGAGTGGTATTGGCAAAGGTGGAAAATCCTCGGCTCAGCCAATTAAAATGGTCTTCACAATTCATATTCGATACAAAGACGATTCAGACACCTCTTTATCAGATGAGAAATCGCTATCATCTGCCGATATCGAAGGTGAATTGTTAAATAGTCATCCCTCAGACTATCTTATAGAACAACAACCTTCTGCTAGTGAAACTGCAGAATTAAGATCCTTATCTGCTCCTGTCTCAGTTGTAACGCAACCTCAGCGGAGAAGAAAACCAAAACATCGGAAAAGCAGAGCGGTTGCAATTTCCAACTCTTCCGATTCAGATATACAAATAAAACCTTCCTCTTATGCTAATCAGCCTTCCTTTTTCTCTGTTGTTTCTCCTCCTTCTAGTATATCCTCTACCATGAAACCTCCTCCTCCAACCACTCCTCCAACTACACAGCCTGAAGCGATCAAGCCACCTTCCGCTTGTTCTTCAACCCCCTGTTCCTAAGTCAGGACTAGTGCGAAAACGCAGTTTAACCCTGATGTCACCAGACAAGATTACTACTGGCAATCCTCGTAGTACTAAAAAGCATCATGATATTAAATCTTCACTTTTGACCTACTCTCAATCTGACTCGAAGGCTGAGAATTCTTCCTCTTCCACTGATCTTGATAGTCCTCTTGAATAATGTTGTCATATTTTAAGCTTTTCCACAATTATTTTCTTTTCTATATTTCTTATTTCCTCCACTCTTCTCTTTCCAATTCCTACTTCTCATCAATTTCATTTTGCAATTTTTTATATTCCTTCCTATTTTACTTTCTTAAACTTCACCTTCTTACATATGATCACAATCTCCTCCTCCCTGATATACTTTTCTAACATCTTTTTATTACTATATTTCTTTTTCTTTTTATCTCAATATTCCTTTTGTTTAGTCGTCTATTTTAGTTTAAATTAAACTCTGTCAAGATTTTATAGTTTTCTTCTTCTTTAACCATCTTTAAATTTCCTGTCTCTAGTTGTGGAATTTATATATTATTTTTCACTTTGCCTTTGAAGAGGTCTCCTTAATTCTTGAAATATTTATCTCGCTTAAACAATTAAATCCTCATCACTCACTTTGAATTTTGCTGTTACCCGGCCTTGGCTACTATTTTTTAATTTTTTATTGTTGGTTACTGCCCCGTTGTCACGTACATTTCCCAAACTGCCCTCCTGGTCCGTTTGACCCGCCGTAGTCGTGGGTCTTCCACGGGAGGTGTTCTTTCGTGGTGTTGGCAATCATGGAAATTAACGATTCCGGTGAAAGTCACCAGCAAGAGAAAAGAAACTTATAACTTGAAGATGAAAGGCGAACACTGATGGTTACGATAAACCCCAGTGGTCAGCTCTCAGAAAGACGATGGATGACGATGGACGATGAACAGTTCCCAATGACAGAAGAAAAACTCAACCCAACCTCCATCCCTCCACCAAGTTTCCACACTGATTAACAAACAAACCCTTATCCACCGGGACTGCTCATTTGTGCGGCTATGTAACTAGCTACGCAACCCACGACAATAATGAACATTATAGGAAAGCTATCAAGGGGTCTGACAGTACTCAGTGTTAATCTAAGCGAGGTCTGGCTGGATTCGGTCCAGGATTTGTGAGATGGCGCCACCGATCCCGGTAAGCCTGAGACAAATAACCGGATAGCTGAACTGAGCCCGGAAAATAGTTTCTCCATCTCGATTGCTCTGAGAGAACCTTCGCCAACCGGTCACCCATCCGGAGCGCCTTCTGCCAACGTCGCAAGCTCTCTCTTACCATAAGTTAGCATTCTCTCTTCACTTCACCCTAAAACTCCTGCTAACTATCTGGCCATGATCTATGTCTAAGAGCCTGGTCGGATACAAAGATTTCACTCGGTTGCCCCATACAAATGACCGTTTCCCTTCGGTTGTAAAATTCCGAAACAACCGTTTCTACAGGTGCACCCGGAGGACAGGGGTGCATGAGTTTTTATGAAGCGCAACCATCGCTAAGGAAAAATCACCCCAAAACTTGCATGACAAGAATCCTCTCCAATCCCCACCACGCGACATACCAGCACACGCTAGAGAAAGAATACCGAGAAAGATGCAGAGGCCTTACTCCACCTGGCACAAACTCTGTCTTATACGCTTATAAAGGGTGGATTTAGGCTAGAGTCTATTACAGCAGAGTGGGTCCACAGCAGGCCACAGCCTAGGTTACCCGGCGGCCACCACCAACTGAGATAGAGCTCTTGTGCATATGACCAGAAGCTTAGCAAGAGACTCTACCTTTTTTACTGGAAGTGTGAGTTCTAGGAAGAACTTGACTTGGGCAGGCTGGGACTCCGCGCCGGGGGTCCGTAGAGGCGTGGTTGTGGTAGTTGGTGGTTTGTATGTTTTATTCCTAATGCGAAGATTTCTTTTTGGCGATGGTTCCGTTGCACAAAAACTCATGCACTTTTGTCCCCCGGGTATAAAATATCCACAAAACTGAACGGTTGCTCCCCTCGATTTTTGCCCAACAGGCCGTGAGCGATTTGCACTAGACGAGCAGTTAAAGCAAGTGATGCGCATTTCCAAAATATCGCTAGGAACTTTCTCCAGGATGTCCGCCTCCAGAGCGCTGCCCATCGCACCGAGAGTTCTGTCGGCGGCTAACCTGCTATGAAGATAGCTAATAATATCACCCCTCCTGGAACATATGGATACACTCACCACCCTCCTTCCAAGACGCTTTTTGATCTCAGGTAGGCGGTCTTCCGGTCGCGGATGTTCGGATGTCAGCCGCACATTCGTCTAAACCATCGATGCATATGAAGGCCCGCTTTTCGGAACAGGGATTGCGTAGCATTTTTGAAAGAGTGAAAACCTGCGGTCCCTGCCCCCACTAGGATTCTCTCGGTCTCTGCATCCCCTCGATATCTCTTCTGGGATCTCCTCCGCTCCAAAACCAATTGTTCCAGCCGGCTACCCAATATCCTCACGGGGGACTGCTCTTTTCTGGCGGCGAAGTCAAAATAAAAATATGCGACGGTGGCATTGTCTCCTCCGCCCCGGTCGCACAAGTTTTTCACCACTAGGGGGTTAGCATCGCCGCTTATCAGCCAGCCATTTTTCTACCTATTAGGGTTCATTCTTCTTACTAAATAAATGTTTCCCAGCACCCAAGTCCCCATAGCAAAACAAAACCGCCTTATCGGGTTCATCTCCATCACTACCAGTGCACCAGCTCCTAAATTCCTCGGCTTGTAAAAGCCATCCACCTACATTTTCGACTCTGCAGTCTAGTATGTCCTAATGTGATAGTTTAGGATAGAGTGGCGAAAGCAAGGCTAGGACATTATGTCGCTCATCAGCGACATTAAGGTTGATAGTGTTTGTGCTGTTCAAAAGACCGATATTGTAGCGAAATAGTTAGGACATGTCAGCTTTTATTTGCTGCTAGTGATATTGTAGATGATTGTTGATGGAGTTAGTCGGCAATTGAAATTGCTGGGAGCTGAAAAAAACGTAGGGGCTCCTGTGGAACCTGATGGATACTCCGGTTAACCTCCGGCACCAGCCGTCAATGCTAAAGATACCATGCTCCTGCATACTTCCTGGGTAGTAGGGGGTACCACATTTCCTTAGGTGCCGCCCAATCCCGTGCTCCAACACAAATCTTCCACTTCCATGCAGCAACGCCCTAGAGCGCCCGTAGCGGAACTGGCTAGTCTAGCCTAAGGTGGCTCTATACAAGTACATCAAGCATTATGAGCGAATCTACCGATAAACACACATATCGCCTAACTGAAACAATTACTTGTATCCCCATCGCGTATTCGGAATCCGGTTGCTACAAAAGAGCCGGCCAGTATGTCAGTATTATGAGAAATATCGAATGTATGATGGGGTTAATATAAAGAGGAGAAAGCAGCCGATGATAACAGGTTAGCCGATCGGACTAGAGGACAAAACACTCTGGTTTTATGTTTTTATGTTTTTAGTAGTGATAATCGTGGTGCGGGTGACCACAATTGTGATGATAATATGAGAGGAGCGAGTTGCGACTTCCAAAAGGTTACCTTGGGTATAATATAAAGCTGGGGTGAAAGATTCTCAAAAACCTGCAGAGTTTTTATTACAACTATCATGAGCCGGAAAATGGCATTGAAACAGCGTGGACCTACTACTTCTCTCACGAAGCGTGGCCAAATTGTGGGGCTAGCGAACCTTAAGGGAGATCGGCGACTATCTTTGAAAGAGATTGCTACAATCACAAAGATTTCTCTTTCTACCTGCTCCGATATCATTCGTTTCTCAGTTCTCCGTGTGTTCGAACTCGTATCCTCGTACTCGGGTGGGAGCTGTGAGGAAAAACTTTAGGAGCACATGGTAGGGGCCCTGTCAAATGTAGGGAACTGAGCAGAAGCTTGACCCAGACGAGACTAAATAATACATGTAATA
>Ga0307510_10007418_pt1 | contig 13080 bp, 11 predicted proteins | sample 12_EM_MG_FD_207224 | JGI IMG/M metagenome (GOLD analysis project Ga0307510, IMG submission 207224) | Populus trichocarpa ectomycorrhiza microbial communities from riparian zone in the Pacific Northwest, United States - 12_EM | ecosystem: Host-associated > Plants > Roots > Unclassified | place... | reverse complement strand
CTAGAAAAATACCAGTAGATTATAACTTGTTCGGTGCTGGCTGGTATGGTTCATACATGACCCGCGTAGCCCAGAATCCGAATTTGAGGTGGAAACGAATTTGAGGGTGTCGCGATAGTACAGTGGCCAGGTGCTCAGTCTGGAATTTTGAAGGGGTTTTTTTCCCCTGAGCTAACTGACAGGATACGGTATCTCGGGTGTGAGAGCCCGTAGTGTTACTAAATCGCAAAAGCTTCACCGAGACAATCCAATCTGCAAGAAACCAACTGTCGCCTGTATGGTACTGTACTGCACCGCCAAATCTTGTTCATTCCTTCTTTCCTCCCTTTCTCCCTTACATAGCCGGACCTAGCATTCCAACAACGGGGACCTTTCCAAGAAAGTGACATGACTAGTCTCGCTATCCATAGCTACAGTACCTTACAGCCGTGGTGAGGGAGCGATGTGCCATGGCGCACTAGTAATATATTATACGAGCACTCGGGGGATTGTTGAGAACTATTTCTGCTGATCTCTACGGCTATCTTCAGAGACAAGGGTTATGTTTTTCAAAATTTTAATGACCTCCCCCGAGTACCTAACTTACCTACCTTCGGTGACCTGGGCGTAGTGCAAGAAAAAGCCCTATAAATCGGTAATCGAGCTTCCCTCTCTTTTACCCACGCATACATAATATCATATCTACATAGTATCAAGGAGTGGGATCGGACTTTAACCTTTTATCGGGTATTGCGTAATCAGGACCTTCTGGCTGGGCAGTGTTTCGTAACTTATGCCCGTATGATAGCGGAACGCCTGGGCTGTGGTCTGTCTGTGTGCAGTACTAATATTCCTACGCGCAGCTGTGCCATAGCCAGCGTGGGTATTTAGCAGTGATTTCTTTGCCTCCCCCCATCACTTTCTACTCTCTCTAGACAATCAATTAATACTGTCTTCCTCTCAACCTATCTAGCCATCACGACATAAAATCGTCGCACACACCAACGGTCGCTATTTTCAAATCATTGAAGGTCACTCGGTGAGGTCGTTCTCAGCTAATCGACCTATCATATTCTGCTCTGATGCATACCCGCGCATTCCAAAAAGCTACCCAGACTTGGAGTTTCCTAAGCCAAGACTACCCCAAGACCCCCAGATGCTTTGGAATATTCTGCAGGAATATCATACTAGGGAGCTAATGTAGGAAAATCCTCTAAGATCAATTCTGGTAAACGCACTAAAGATACTATGTCTTTCAAGTACTTCTAGAAACAAAACCCAGGTACAAATCAGCTCCACAAAACAAAAAACAAACACGGGGCCCAAAATTGAAGAACCCAGTCTTCCCAATGTACCATAAGACACCCACAATTAGCAGACAATGCATGCGGGTTGGCGGCGGCGATTTTTCAACTGACGTTGCTTCTGTTGCACTTTCTTATTGAAACGCTTGGTATCCTCCCTCCTCAACTTCTCCAAATCGTTACTCGCCTTCTTAAGCCCTTCAACCTCCTTCTTGTGTTGCTTCTTCAAGAGCTCCATCTCCTTCTTACTGTCGTTGGCCTTCATTTCAGTCCTAAGCGCTGCCACCTCCTCTTGATTTTTCTTCTTGATATCTTCTATCTCTCTCGTAAGGAATCTCCCGGCAGAGGTATTTGACAGGCTACCATTCTGATCCAGTTCCTCCTGGAGCTGTAGGACAATCGTGTCCTTCTGAATGAACGACTCCGCTATCTTCCTCGCCGAGGTCGTGAAGTCAGGGCCTCGGTGTCGTATGACCTGTGCCCCACGAGAGACTAGACTGCCCCAGAAAGTCTCCTTACTTTTCAACTCCTCTTCGCGTCTTCGACCTTCCTCTTCGTCTACTTTATCCCACATTGTTGTGCAGAGTATGACATTTTTGAAGTTCTTCTCGCCGCAGAGTTCTCGGAACATTCGCAAATTCTTCATGTTTGAGCCTTCCATGCGTGTGTCGACTATTCGGTGGAAATATACAATTCCAGAGAGATGCTTGCGTTCATTGTTGGTTTGTTGGACCCAGTTGGCGATGGTGGATAGTATGTCAGTGTCAGATCGATGGGTGTCGTCAAAGCCGGGTGTGTCGATAAGTCGCACTTCCCGACCATTGATATTTGTAATTGCAGTTTGGATATCTTGTGTACCTACAGTCCCGTTAGAAGAAGAGTCTTTCAAGTAGATGAAGGGGAATGTTGTGGAGAGGAATACTTACAAGCTTCAAGGCCATGGCCCACAGTAAGCCCCCTCCCTGTAACGGCATTGACGAAGCTCGTCTTCCCTGTCCCCGTCTTCCCCATAACTGCGATTAGTACAGGCGGCTGGGATTTCACCGGGGGGCACAGATCGTTCGTTCCACTGCCGAGTGACAGGCTAAGCTCCTCTACCATTTCTTTCTCTTGGCTTAGATACCCGCTGCCCTCGGTGCCCGACCCCTCATCAGGTGCCGGCGAAGGTAAGCCTGAGTGTATAAAACCATCCTCCGGGGAGTTCGGCCTTCCGCCTTCTCTCCATTCATAGGTAGCAAGGCTTCCATGGCTAGAATGCGCCGATAGTGGAGTCTGTGGTTCCGTGAGATAGTCGCTACTGCTCGGGGAAACCTCAGTCGCATCGATAATCTGCACCCACGAAACTAGGCCGGACGTACCTCTCTACATTCTCAACTCCATCACTTCCGTTGGTCCCGCTCATATCCTCTTCTTCTTTTCCTTTTCTCTCTCCTCCCTCGTTCTCTCTCTGGGTGATTTCCTGATCCATTTCTTGCTGTTCTTCCTCCCCTTCCACACCACTCTTAATAGCTTTTTTTGCCATTGCGAAAGGTTGCTGCTTCTCAAGCGCTGTACTTAGGCGCCCCAAGCTATGGGCGGTAAATCACCCCACCAAGGCCTAAACACACACCAAAGTAGGAGAAAAAGAAAATAGTGTAGCCCTTGCTCCCTCACGGTCCGGGCGGTAACGATACTATCGAAACAAGGCACTTGTCCTTCCCGCCTCTTATGAATTGTGTGGGAGACAGCTTTAAGGCTGACCATATTTGCTTGGATGAAATGAGATCTGCTGACCGATCAGTTTATCTTGGCTGGCTGCTACAGTGGTGACGATTAAGGCCGCATTGGGAGCGCAGCAGGTAGGTAGGCAAGGAGTACGGGTACCTGCTAGTTGCACTAAATCGGGGGGCTTCCTCTCAGGAAGGGAGATCTTAGTCCCCTCCCGGATGGCGTGCAAGTGCAATACCATCCGGGAGGGGACTACTGATAGCGGGAGGCGCCAAGAATCGTATCGTGCCTAAGCGCGTAGTCTGCTGGGCCGGTGAGTTGTGCCTACAAGCAATGACCCCCCACTGTGGCTACCCTACCGTACACCCGCGGTAACTGGCAGCTGTGCTACCCTTTCAAACAAAAAATATAGTCCACGGGCCGGGGGCCTTACAGTACCAGCCTAGGCCAAGTGCAACACCGAAATGCAAGGGACTATACAGCGGGGCTTTCAACAAAAAAGTGTACGCATAGTGTATAGTACAGCGAGCGGGTGGTGGGCTGCGGGGCTAGGTGGAGAGCGTTTGTTATACGCCAGCGCCACCAGGCTCTGGACCGCGTGCGGCTCGATACTTCAAGACCGCTGACAGGTCCCCCTTGCCGATGGGCTGTATCAGTGGTAATGTCATTGCTATCACAACTGCTGGTGTGCGGTAGGGTGGGTTCGGTCTGGAGCTCAACAAGAGTGAGTGTCTGTGATGGTATTGATCTAGGGTTTTTCTGCAGGGCAAAGATTACAAGGAGTTATCTATGATACTGTATCAATTGAGCAATCTCCTTATCGTGGACCTGGTCCGTTGTTGACCGCTGTGGGGTACTAAAGGGTGGGTGGACTGGATGGGGTGATATCTCTTCCACAATGCCTTGAGAACAGTGCTGTTGGTGTGATCGTTGGAAGCTGGTTTGCTGTTTCCGGATCATGAGGGGTCACTCGTTGGAGTCATTATCTGCCAATCAACCGGCCATACTCTACTCTGATGCAGTGTATCTACGTGTTCTAAAAAGCTATCCGGTGTTGGGATTTCGTAAGCCGAAACCTTCTCAAGCCTTCCGGATGTTTTGGAATATGCCGTAGGTATATCATACTCGAGAAGTAAAGTAGGAAAAATTTCCAAAATCAATTCTGGTCAAGGCCCTGAGATACTGTTTCTCTCAAATGGTTCTAGAGACAAAAATCTAGCACAAATCAACTTCGCAAAACAAAAAACACGGAGCCCAAAATTGAAGAATCTAGATCCTTCCAAATGTATAATAGGGGCCTACAATCATAATATAATGCAAGGTTCGGGGCGGTGCTCGATTTGATGTTGTATATGTTGCGCTTGTTGATGGAAACGGTGCTCAGCCTCCCGCCTCAACCTCTCCGCCTCTTCGGCCGCCCTCCTAAGCGCTGCCACCTCCCTCTCTTTTTGCTCTCTCACGCGCTCAATCTCTCTCCTGCGCTCAATCTCTCTCCTGCGGTCATTGGCCTCCTTCTCAGCCCTAAGTGCTTCCATCTCCTCCTGTTGTTTCTTCTTGATATCTTCTATCTCTCTCGTAAGGAATCTCCCGGCAGAGGTATTTGACAGGCTGCCGTTCTGATCCAGTTCCTCCTGGAGCTGTAGGACAATCGTGTCCTTCTGAATAAACGACTCCGCTATCTTCCTCGCCGAGGTCGTGAAGTCAGGGCCTCGGTGTCGCATGACTTGCGCTCCACGAGAGACTAGACTGCCCCAGAAAGTCTCCTTACTTTTCAGCTCCTCTTCGCGTCTTCGACCTTCCTCCTCGCCTACTTTATCCCACATTGTTGTGCAGAGTATGACATTTTTGAAGTTCTTCTGGCCGCAGAGTTCTCGGAACATTCGCAAATTCTTCATGTTTGAGCCTTCCATGCGTGTGTCGACTATTCGGTGGAAATATACAATCCCAGAGAGATGCTTGCGTTCATTGTTGGTTTGTTGAACCCAGTTGGCGATGGTGGATAGTATGTCAGTGTCAGATCGATGGGTGTCGTCAAAGCCGGGTGTGTCGATAAGCTGCACTTCCCGACCATTGATATTTGTAATTGCAGTTTGGATATCTTGGGTACCTACGGTCCCGTTAGAAAGAGTGTCTTTCAAGCACATGAAGGGGAATGCTGTCGAGAGGAAATACTCACAAGCTTCAAGGCCATGGCCCACAGTAAGCCCCTTCCCGGTAACGGCATTGACGAAGCTCGTCTTCCCTGTCCCCGTCTTCCCCATAACTGCGATCAGTACAGGCGGCTGGGGGTTCACCAGATGGTCGCCACTATTCGAAAAAAATCAGTCTTATCCATAATCTACGTCCACAAAACTAAGCCAAACATACCTCTCTACATCCTCAAGCCAATCACCCGAGTAAATTCCACCCATATCCTCTTTTATTTCTCCTTTCTCTCCTCGTTCTCTCTCTTGGTACTGTTCTGATCTATTTCTTGCTGCTTCTCCTCTCCCTCCAAACTCTTAATAACTTTTTCCGTGAATGCAAAAGGTCGCTGCTTCTCAGGCTCTGTATTTAGGCACCCCAAGCTACTGGTATGGGCTATAAGTCATTCCATCAAGGCTTAAATATACACCAAAGTAGGAGAAAAAAGAAAGAGTGTAGTTCTGTTCGCCCGCTATCCGGACGGCAACTATACGACCGAAGCAAGGCGCTTATCCCTCCCGCCTCTTATCGATTGTGCGGCAGAACTTTAAGGCCCACAGTATTTGCTTGGATGAAATGAGACCTGCCAACCGAGCAGTTTGGTTTCGTTGGCTGCTACATTGGTGGCCATTGAGGCCGTATTAGGGACATAGCAGATAGGTAGGCAAGGGACACTATACAGGTACATGCTAGTTGAGCCAAATGAGAGGGCTTCCTCTCAGGGAGGGAGGTCCTTGTCTCTTCCGGCGAGGAACTGTGATACCGGGCGGGAAGAGGCTGCTGATACTAGCAGGCATCAAACACCTCATCATGCCTAAGCACGCAGCCTGCTGTGTGGATAAGTTATTTGTGTCTACAAGCCATAATCCCCTCTCACTGCGGCTATCCTACCGCATACGTGCAATAACCCGCAACCGAACCGGGCGCTGGGGGCCTTAAAGTACCCGCCTAGGGCGAACTTAGCACTCAAATGCAAGGTACTGCTCATCACACCGCATTGTAGGCCTTAATCAAGAGAACCAACAAGGATTTCTAGAGATCTAAATTTACTACAATAAACCGGGTTAAAATCCAAATCTAATATGTAGGATAGTGTGGGATTTTCTTTTTCCCGCCCTACCCCCCACCCCCCAAACCTTCATAGATCGTCAGGCCTTTCTAAAATAGTGATAGCAGTTAATTGATCGTGTGCTGTGCTATACCTCGGGCCATAAAAACCATTCGACAAAGCCGTGTTGTATGCACAGTACCTTCCCAACCACAATGCAGTGTGCACGATCTCTGAAATGAAAAGAAAAGAAAAGAGAGAGAAAGGTACTGCAGCCCCATCTTTCTAAGGGCAGATATTTTCACTTCTTCAGGGGCCGAATACGATGCTAGTACAGTACCTTACTTGAAAATTATATCACATACGGGCCACCAATACCGGTTGACTATAGCATAGTGCATAACATTGGAGGTCACTCGTCCCGCTTCCTCGCGCGACGTCCACTCACCACTCACCAAGTCCCAACAAACCCCCCACCCCCCGAAACCAAAAACGTCTCATAGGCCATCAGCGGTACACGCAACTCTGCAGCAGTGGCAGTAGCAAAATACAATAAAAGAGCTAGAATGGATAGATAAATTGTACCAAGTGAGCACTCTGGAATAGCGGTAGCTTAAGCGTTCATTTCCCAAGATGGGATAGCAGTTACTACCGGCATAAGCCCCCACTGCCTCCCGGGAGGGCTTTCGGCAAAAAAAAAGTGTGCGCATTGTGTATAGTATAACAAACAGGCCGCGAGCTGCGGGGCTACGTGGAGAGCATTTGTTATGCACCACTACCGCCGCCCGGCTCAATGCATCGTGCGGCTCTATGCTTCAGGAACGCTTGCGGGTCCCCCTCACTAAAGGCCTGTATCAGTGGTGCTGGCTTTGCCACTAAAATTGCTAGTGTGCGATAGGGTGAGTTCTGTCTGCAGCTCAGAAAGAGTGAGTGTCTGTGATGGTATTAGTATAGAGGTTTTTCTACAGGGTAAATATTACGATAAGTTATCTATTGTATCACGTGGGGAATCTTCTTCTTATCGTAGGCTTGTTTTGTTGCTGTTGACCACTATGCGGCACTGTAAGGAGTAGGCTAAGCTGGGTGGGATATCCCTTCGATAATGCCTTGAGAACAGTGCTGTTGGTGTGATTGTTGGAAGCTGGTTTGCTACTTCCAGATCATGGTAGGTCACTCGTTGGATCGTTATCTACTAATCAACCCATCAAACCCTCTCAAGACATGCCGCAGGTATATCATGCTCGGGAACTAGAGGAGGCGAAATTTCCAAGATAGTGCGGTTGAGGCATTAAGGACGCTGTATCTCGAGTGATTCCACAGACAAAAGGTCTGGAACAAATCAATTTCATGGTCTCTGAACACAAACAGAACAAAAAAACAAACACTGGGCCCAAAATTGGAGAATCAAGCATTCACAATCTACCGTAGGCGCCCACGATCAACAGACAATGCATTTAGGATGGTCGCCCAGCTGGTGTTGCATATTTTGCAATTCTTCACGGAAGCGCCTCGCATTCTCAGCCCTCAACCTCTCCAAGTCATCAGTTGCCCTCCTCAGCCCCTCATCCCCTTCTCGAAATACTCCTTCAAGATTGCACAGCTGGAGTCCTATACCCCCCAATCGGTCGTTGAAGCCTTTCGCATCCTCGGCCCTCAACTTCTCCAAATCTTCTAATCTTTCGTGGAAGCGTCTTGCATCCTCGGCCCTCGACTTCTCCAAATCATCGTTCACCCTCTTCAGCCCCTCAATCTCCTTCTCGTAATACTCCTTCAAGAGCTCGACCTCCTTCTTATCGCTAGCCTCGGGCCTCAACTTCTCCAAATCCTCTGTCGCCTTCCGAAGCCCCTCAATCTCCTTCTCGTAATACTCCTTCAAGAGCTCGATCTCCGCCTTATCGCTACTGGCCTTCATCTCCTCCCTAAGTGCTTCCATCTCCTCCTGATATTTCCTCTTCATATCTTCTATCTCGCTAGTCAGGGCTCTCCCGGCAGAGGTATCTGACAGGCTACCATTCCTGTCCAGTTCTTGCTGGAGCTGTAGGACAATCGTGTCCTTCTGAATGAACGACTCCGCTATCTTCCTCGCCGAGGTCGTGAGGTCCCCTTGGTGCCGCACGACCTGTGCTCCATGGGAGATTAGACTACCCCAGAAAGTCTCCTTACTTTTCAGCTCCGCTTCGCGCCTTTGGCCTTCCTCTTCGCCGACTTTTCCCCACATTGTTGTGCAGAGTATGACATTACTAAAGTTCTTCTCACCGCAGATTTCTCGGAACATTCGCAGATTCTTCATGTGTGAGCCTTCCATGCGTGTGTCGGCTATTCGGTGGAGATATATGATTCCCGAGAGATGCTTGCGCTCATAGCTGGCTTGCTGGACCCAGTTGGCGATGGTGGATAGTATATCAACGTCAGATCGGTGAGTGTCGTCAAAGCCGGGTGTGTCAATAAGCCACACTTCCCGACCATTAATAGTTGTACTTGCAGTTTGGATATCTTGGGTACCTACGGCCCCGTTAGAAGATGAGTCTTTCAAGTAAATGAAGGGGATGTTTGTAGAGAGGGAATACTCACAAGCTTCAAGGTCATGGCCCACTGTGAGCCCCCTCCCTCTAACAGCATTGGCGAAGCTCGTCTTCCCTGTCCCCGTCTTCCCCATAATTGCGATCAGTACGGGTGGGGGAGGTTTCACCCGATAGCGCAAATCGTTCGTCTTATTGCGGACTGCCGAGCCGAACTTCCCCGCCATTCCCTTCTCTTTGCTAAGGTATCCGTGGCCCTCAGTGTCTGACCCCTCATCATGTTCCGGCGAGGGCGAGCCAAAGTCGATAATGTCATCCTCTTGGGGGTACGGCCACTCCCCTCCCCTCCATCCGTGGGTGACAGGGCTTCCATAGCTAGTGTACGCCGGCGGTAGAGTCTGTGGCTCCGCATGATCGTCGCCGCTACTCGAAAAAAACATTAGTCTCATCCATAGTCTGCTTCCGCAAAACTAAGCCAAACATACCGCTTTACATTCCCAACCCCATCACCTTTGCAAACCCCACTCATATCCTCTTTTACCCTCCCTCCTCTATCGGTGATGTTCTGATCTATTTCCGGCTGTTCCTCCTCTTTTCCCACTCCCTCAATATTTTCTGTTATAGAATAAGGCTGTTGATCGCACAGTGTGGTTGAATGCCCCAAGCTATGGGCTGCGAGTCATTCCGCTAGGGCTTAAATACACAGGAAGAGAGGGGAAAAAGAGAAAGAAGAAAAGGGGGGGCTCTCGCCCCCTCACAACCCGGATGGTAATGATACGAGTGGAGCAGGTGTATTTCTCCCCCCTTAACATTTGTCTAGGAGAGAACTTTAAGACCAACCATGCTCGAGTATTTGCTTGGATTAAATGGGATGTGGGGATCGATCGGCATGTCCTTATTGGCTGCTGCGGTTGGGGTCATATTGGTGGTGCAGCAGGTAGGCAGACATGCCCCCACTTGAGTATTGGTACACTTCCATTGGCAAATCCTTCGCAGAAAGGCAGGTGCTATACCAATGTCTTAGCAAAAACGGTGATACTGGCACGAGATTTTGCATGTAATTTGAACTACAGATCTTTGGTGGTGCCTTGTCCTGGTACCTTTTTGCGGCCAAGGCATTGCTACAGTATGATACTTTTAACCAGCGGTACCCGCCGCTTCCTAGGAGGGCTTTCGACAAAAAAAAGTATACGCACAGTGCATGCATAGCATAGCGAAGGGAGCCGTGAGCTGCGGGTCAGGTAGAGAACTTTCGTTATGCACCACCACCACCACCACCACCACCACCACAACAACAACAACAACAACAACAACAACAACAACAACAACAACAACAACAACAACAACAACAACAACAACAACAACAACAACAACAACAACAACAACAACAACAACAGCCCTGCTCAGGGCCTCTTGCGACACTGTACTTCAGGAACACTGGAATGCTCCCTCACTAATGCCTTGTATCAGCGGTGCTGGCTTTGCCACTAAAATTGCTGGGGTACGGTATGGTGAGTTCTGTCCAGATCTGTGTAAGAGTCAGTATCTGTGATGGTGTTAGTATGAAGGCCTTTCTGCAGGGTAAAGATTACTATAAGTTATCTATTATATCACGTGGGGAATCTTCTTCTCATCGTGGGCTTGGGTTGTTGTTGCCGACCGCTATGCGGCACTGTAAGGGGTAGGCTAGGCTGGACGGGATGGTATCTCCTCGACAATGCCCTGAGAACAGTGCTGTTGGTGTGATTATTGGAAGCTAGTTTACTATTTCGGGATCATGGGAGGTCACTCGTCGGATCGTCATCTACTAATCAATCTATCAAACAGTCTCAAGACATGCCGTAAGTTTATCATGCTCGGGAACTAAAATAGGCAAATTTTCCAAGATCGTGTGGTTGAGGCATTAAGAATACTGTATCTCAAGTGATTCCACAGAAAAGCCTGGCATAAATCAATTTCACCGTCTCAAAACACAAACAGATCGAAAAAACACTAGGACAAAAATTGAAGAATCGAGCCTTCACAATCTACCATAGGCACCCACGATGAGCAGACAATGCATCCGGAGGACTTTTCCGATTTGCGTTGCAGATCATCCAATCTTTCGTTGACGCGTCTTGTCTCCTCGGCCCTCAACCTCTCCAAATCATCGGAGTTGTCCAACTTGCGTTGCAGAAATCCCAATCTTTTGTTGAAGCGTCTTGTATCCCCGGCCCTCAACTTCTCCAAATCATCTGTCACCTTCTTCAGCCTCTCAACCTCTTTCTCGCAATTCTTCTTCAAGAACTCAGCCTCCCTCTTATTGTTCCTAGCCTGTATCTCAGCCCTAAGTTCTGCCATCTCCTCCTCATGTTTCCTCTTCATATCTTCTATCTCGCCAGTCAGGGCTCTCCCGGCAGAGGTATCTGACAGGTTACCATTCCAGTCCAGCTCCTGCTGGAGCTGCAGGACAATCGTGTCCTTCTTGATGAGCGACCCCGCTATCTTCCTCGCCGAGGCCGTGAGGTCCCCTTTGTGCCGCACGACTTCTGCTCCACAAGAGATTAGACTACCCCAGAAAGTCCAGGTACTTTTCAGCTCCTCCTCCCGCTTTCGACCTTCCTCTTCGCTGACTTTTCCCCACATTGTTGTGCAGAGTATGACATTGCTGAGGTTCTTCTCGCCGCAGAGCTCTCGGAGCATTCGCAGATTCTTCACGCTTGAGCCTTCCATGCACATGTCAACTATTCGGTGGAGATATATGATCCCCGAGAGATGCTTGCGCAGGTAGTTGGCTTGTTGGACCCATTTAGCGATGGTGGCTAGTATATCAACGTCAGATCGGTGAGTGTTGTCAAAGCCGGGTGTGTCGATAAGCAACACTTCCCGACCATTGATAGTTGTAATTGTAGTTTGGATATCTTGGGTACCTACGGCCTCATTAGAAGGAGGGTCTCTCAAATAAATGAAGGGGAATTTTGTAGAGAGGGAATACTCACAAGCTTTAAGGTCATCGCCCACGGTAGGCTTCCCCCCGTAACGGCATTGACGAAGCTCGTCTTCCCTGTCCCCGTCTTCCCCATAACTGCGATCAGTACAGGCGGCGGGGTTTTCGGCCGATGGTGAAAATCGCTCGCTCCATTGAGGAACGCGGAGTCAACCATCCCTACAAATTCCTTCCCCTGTCTAGAGAACCCGCGGCCTTAGATACCCGATCCCTCATCAGGTCCCAGGGAAGGTGAGCCGGGGTAGACAATGTCATCCTCCGGGGAGTACGGCTATCTTCCTTCCCTCCTTCCGCGGGCGACAGGACTTCCATAACTAGTATATACCGGTGGTAGAGTCTATGGCTCCGGGGACCGTCGCCACTACGAAAAAACATCAGCCTCATCCATAATCTACACTCGCGAAACTAAGCCAAACATACCTCTTTGCGTTCTTAAACCCATCACCTTTGTCGACCCCACTCATATCCTCTTTTACCTCCTCTTCCCTCCCTGTGAGTTTCCGACCCATTTCTCGTTGGCCCCCTCCTTTTCGCACTCCCTTAAAAAATTTCTTTGGCATTGAAGAAGGCTACAGATCGAGCAGAGTGGTTGAATGCCCCAAGCTATGGGCTGCGAGTCATTCCGCTAAGGCTTTAATACATGGAAAAGAGGAGAAAAAGAGAAAGAAGAAAGCGGGGCTTCCGCTCCCTCACAGCCAGAACGGTAACGATACACGTAGAGAGGGGTGCGTTTTCCCTCCCTTAACATTTGCAGTTTGTGTGGGAGACATCTTTAAGGCCAACCACACTCGAGTATTTGCTTGGATTAAATGAAATGTGCTGATTGATCGGCATGGCCCTATTGGTTGCCAAGGTTGGGGTATATTGGGGACGCAGCAGGTAGGTAGGCACTTTACTCCAGTACTCGTAATGTCTTGACGTTTGTGAACACAACCACTATTGTATGATGCCAAGATCAGGGCAAAAAAGCTGAATTTTGGCGGTATGCAATAGCAGCTGTGTTCACAAACGTCAGGACATTACTGTTGCGAGGATAATGCGCGTAGCGGTCAATCGGTCGAACTAGACTAGGGCAAAACTAAAAGGGTACTAGGGAGAATCAAAAACTTCATTCGCTCGTCGTCTTCCCAAAACTAACTAACCAAACATAAGTCTATATAAGAATAATAAAACTCTCTCAATCAATCTATCGTCTGCCACACCTATCAATCTCTCCTTCATGCGTAATCCCCTTCTGCCTGTCGATCTCCGTACTCTGAACAAAGTAAAGACATAACCAAAAACCATTCCATCTATCCTTCCGTCTATCCTTCCGTCTAGAACAAATGAAACAACTAAAACTACTCTCCCTTC
>Ga0307510_10007417_pt1 | contig 13080 bp, 7 predicted proteins | sample 12_EM_MG_FD_207224 | JGI IMG/M metagenome (GOLD analysis project Ga0307510, IMG submission 207224) | Populus trichocarpa ectomycorrhiza microbial communities from riparian zone in the Pacific Northwest, United States - 12_EM | ecosystem: Host-associated > Plants > Roots > Unclassified | place... | reverse complement strand
ATATGAGGTGTGAACACATGTATCGGTCTAGCACGTCGAATTGACTTGATTTGCAAGGTCTTAAAACTATAGTATTTACTAGATCTGTGCCGCTCTCCGTCCCAGTTGATTTTTTTTCCCCTGTTAAAATCAATGATTATATGTTACAATAAAACATAAATAAAAAATTCTTAAAAAAAAACTTCAATTTTATTATAAAACAACTTAATATTAAATTAAAAAATTAATTAAAAAAATTATATCAATCCACATTAATTCAAAATCTTGCTATCAAATACTGAATGATAAAATTGAAATAAATTATTTTTATAAAAGAAACTAAACAAATACCAAAATCAAACCCTTCTTAAATTATAGTTAAGCAAATTAATTTTATAAAAGGAAGCTGATTTATAATGTTGTTTGAAACTAATTATTTATTGTAATTTAATTTAATTATAATATTTGATTTGAATTCAATTGATAAATAAATTGAATTTGAAAGAGATAAAATTCAATTAATTTTATGTCTTATATTACTCTAATTACTTCCATCTTATTTTTTCATATGTTTCTAAAAAGATTAAATTACTCATCAATTTTCATATTAGTGGCTTTTCTTGTAAAGAAAAAATCAAAAAAGTACTGTTTATTGTTTATTGTTTATTGATACTGAACTTTCACCACAAGAATTAGTTTATGTTAACTTCATATAAATTAGTGAAAATATATTTTTTACCCCAATTGCTCTATTTTAAAAAAACCTTATTTCAAGAGAGAAAGGTGTTAGGAAATTAATTTTTAATTCTTCAATTCTGAAACAAATTATATAATATATGAATTTTCAAGAGATTCTGATTTTAATTGATTATAAAATATATTTATATTATTAAAATAAAACTGAAACTATAAAAATAGACAAATGTTATTGAAATGACTTCATCTATCCTCAAATCTTAAGTTTTCCAACAACACGATACAGATACACAGATAGGTTAGCGAGAATCTGACATTGCTTTCAATCTCTCTCTTGTCACTGCCTCTGCCAAGACAATTGGCGAAAAATCTTTAGGTGTGAGTGAATAATCCAATCAAACAGACAAAAGAAATTGAACCCCAAGGAGTACAAAAGTAATGAATCCTTCAAAGGAAAGGAGAAGATGCTCTCCTCTTGGTCCTGTAATCGTGTCCGAGATGTTTGATTGATTTCTTGCTACTTGTTTAAAGTACAATTATGAACACATAAGGGTCGAGGCCCTAAAAAGGCAAAAGAAAAAATAACTAAAGAGATTGAACAGAAAAAGAAAAAGAAAATCCAATACCCCCCCTAGTAAGGAGTAAATGCACATCAAGTCATCAATTCTCGATCCCTTTCCCGTTCTTTTTCTATCTCACTTTCACTTTTCCCGGAAAATTTCTTGAAAATCTAAACCATTAAAGCCTCAATACTAGCCTTCTTTGGTGTTTGACACACTGGACAAGCATCAAGACAGGCATCACAAGCTTTACATGAGCAAAGGTGCCTACAAGGAAGGAACAAAATACACGAATTCCTAGAATTACATCTCTTGCATACCATCACCATCTTTCTTGCCGTATCATCAGCGTCATCAAGAAACCATTCCTCTTCTCTGCTAACATCGCAGCAAGACTCTGCATCCTCTGCCCCATTGTTAAAACAACTAGATGCATTTTCTCTCAGTTGTTCAATTGTGTTGTTGAGAGAAATAACTTTGGCTTCATTTTCTAGAGCCATTCTTTGCCATGTTTGATTCTCGAACTCTAATTTCTTCAAGAAATCTTCAAGCTCCACCGTTCTTTTAGCTGCCTGTGCTATTTCTTCATCCTTTTGTTTCAATATCGGCAGGGCCTTTGATTCTACTTTCTTTAACAATAACGAAAGCTGCTGCCTTTTTTGCTCTTGTAACACCAATCTCAGTCTCTCGTTCTGTTTTGACAAACAAAAAAAATGATCAGTCTAAATTAAAATAACGCCAAAATAACGATGAAACTGCCAAAAAAAAAAAATTAAAAAAAAATTGGTATGCGGCCAAACCTGGAGTCTGATATAGTGATCAATCTCTTGTCTTTGCTTCTCATCATAGGAGGCCATGGTACCCATTGAAAGATGATCACTGTTGTTGTTTTTCGAAGCAGAAGCAAGAGTACTGTCAAAGAAAAGATTTTGATTTCTCTGAAGCTGATAATTTAGTAACTGATGCGTGTTGCATTGCTGCTGCAGCTGCTGTTTTTGTTGCTGAACATTGAAGTACTGATTCAAACCTCCACACCCATAATCCATCAAATCCTGTGACCCTCCACAATATGGAAACTGTGCTTGTATTGCCATTCTTCTATAACCACAAAACCAATCCTGATCCCTATCAAAACCCCAAGACCAAATAATAGAGTTCTTGAAATGAATTGGGATTCTCGAAAGCCAAGACTTTAAGTTCTTCCTGATCTCTGCTCCGTGACAACAAGGGACAGGAAAATAAATGGAAGGGTGAATCTATATATAGGAGGTGATTTGTGATAATAATAGAAAGAGATACGATAAAAGTAACTGCTAAGACTTGGAAAAAGGGAAAAGAGACTGCCCTAGGATACCAGTTTTTTCTTTTTTTATACAAGGTCTACCTCTACTATTATACGCATAAAACCATATATTATTATTAAAGGGTCTTTAAAGAAACGACGTACACATGCAGATTTTGTGACTAAACTATCGGGTCAGAGATTTCAGAGGGGGTGTTTGTTTGGTTTTGAGTAAATATAACACAAAAAAAGGGGAAAAAAAGGTGGGCAAGAAAGAATAGGAAAATTCAATTCCAAGGTGTGTGTGTGTGAATCTGAACAGGTCAGTTCTTATTGTGAAGAGAAGGGATAGGAGGGATCAGAGAGACTTGTCAGTTTGCGTATGCCTCTGAATAGGTCAGTTTTTATTGTGGGGAGGAGGGGTCCGAGGGATTTGTCAGTTTGGTCATTAGGAAAGCCTGAAGAATATGATTTCTTTATTTGCTTTTTTGGGAGTATAAATCCTTGCCACTTCTTAATTTTTTGTGAAACATGACTTGGAAATATTTTTGGCACTGATTCGGGCAGGGCGTTTAGTGGGCAAAGTGTTGAGGTTTTCAAGCTGTTGAATCATTCTTTAGACAGGTGGAACCAGGTAATGTAGCCCACATCATGTTTCGCCAATACATCAAAACCATGAGCAATGAATGCTAATTTTGATGGCAGTTTCCCTTCTTTGTGTTAATTATGGGCAGCAAGTTAGTTTTACTTCCTATAGTTTTTGTTATGAAACGGGTTGTTTTGCTTAGGAGGAAATTCTGTATTCTACAGAGGGAGCCCACTACTTGCTCTCTCGAAGATTTTGATTAAAGGGTTGATCTGACCATGTGATAAACATTCTCTTTTACTGCTTGTAGTGCCGAGAATATAACGACGGCTCGTGTGTCCGTGTCTCCCACGATTGAGTCCGGGCTAGTCTGATCCGAGGATTTCTCTCACTGCCCTCCTTATCACACCGAGCACTTTAGAAAACTACGAGGGATCGAGACTATAAATTAATCTCGTAGCTATTTGGCTTAATCTTAAAAGCTTGGGGGGCTGGTTGGAATAATCTGTCGAAAAGGATGACTGGTTTGTATTATTTTTCCATTATCTCTCAACGCGGTTTATGTCTATTTGTTTCCTAACTAGATTGAGGATTCTTCGAAACGTTATGTGATCGTGATGGAAGAATTCTCAGGGAGACTCTTATTATTGAGAATTTAATGCTCGAGCATGCTTTATGAAGTCCCACCTACCAAATTACAGGGGTTAATTAAATCGGCCATTAATGATTTACTGTACTAATAGCCAATCAAACAATTTTGTTCCACTAATTATTAGCTCAAATTATATTTGTTGAGGTCTTTAATACCTTCAAAAACTTAAATCCTGCCAAAGATTCAAGCATTTCAGCTACGACTTAAAAGCAACAAACCAAATTTTGGGACTCGCCCTTTGAGTCATTAATTGACGTTAACTAGTTTATTTAAGACGTGGATTCTTCCCAGATGATAATTCTTAATCAATATCGAACCGCTTTGAGCTTGAAGATGATCATGTACGAAGAGGAGGATCAAATCCAGAATCACGGAAATTTGTCCATGTCAAACAAGATTATGAAGACCTAAGAGTCCGTGGAAAAAATAAAATAAAAAAATCCAGTCCACAGTTCCCCATGTCTTTCTTCAATGGTTACATTGCAACAAGATCGTCATCTTTTTTCTTGAAAACATACTTTCCATTCGCTCTTGATAAGGAGCTGATAGGAACACAGAGGGAAACGAAGCATGTATGGTGAGCGTGGACCCATGTGCTGCCCACCTACCATGACCCTAGTGAGTCGCTTCCTTGCTCGGGTACTTCATGTGGAACCAACGGTGCAAACCATGTGAATCTGTGAAAACATCAACACAGCACGACCCCCACCCCACCTCTCGAGCCCCAGTGACTAGGCACTGCAGTAGTATTATTAAAGATTTACAAGGGTGCGGTGCGAAAATCCAAAGCCCATGTGTCGTATTTGGTGTAAAGTTTCTGCTACACCTTCTCAACTACTACTCTCTCTCTTTTTCTGGCAGAGTGACATGGATGCATCGGGGTCCTAGTTCCCATAATAGGGCAACCCCACAGAGGTCTTGTCTCATTGCTTGTGTGGTGGGATTCAAAGAAAACGTGTGGAAATCTCTAGTTGCCCTAAATTTCTTTTCATGATGATAATGATTTAACATTCGTTACTTTAGAAAAAACATGGTTATTAACGCTTAATTAGTGCCCTTGGACAAACTTATTTGACATAATGTAAAGTGATTCCACTATTCCATTGACGAGCTGGTAATTTTTAACAAACACGCCATGACCTTAAGCGTGTGAACATCGGCTTGTTGTTCATGATTAAAGATAGAATCAAAGGTCTTGACCCCATGATTAAGCAATTTCTCAAATTACACGATGGTGCTTCCCAGGGTGACCTGGAGCGTGACTTCAGGTCTTAGGACTTTTAACGCTCGAGTGGTTGAGTGGTTGCTCTGAACAATGTTACCATGAGGCCTTTAATCTCTCACAGGAAAATGCATGGAGCTCGAGAGAACACCGGCACTTTTTTATAAAAATAAATATTTATGTCAGCTATGATATTGGATTTTATATTATGCTCTACAATACATTCGAGATTGACAAGTAATATATAGACCATTATTTATAGACATATATGAGCTATTTGTCCGTACCTTATTTTAATGCGAACCATCCTCCCTGACGGGGACAAAAGATATTTATTGTCTAAATCTTATGATTATTGTGTTGATAATTATTGTCTAAATATAATCTCTAGAAGATAATAAAAGAAAGCAACGACCTTCGGTGATACCAATTATGCCCTCCGTAATGAACAAAGAATTTTCATTAATTATCCTTCATTGGACATCTAACATGCAAGGCAACGAATTAAATCTTTGAATGATATATAATATCCTAACAATAGAGCCACATATGCCGCGTGCTAGATTAGCAGTCAGCAACACAGTTAATTGCTTTTAGCAGTTACTGTGTAGGGTTTTTTTTTTTTTTTTCATAGAGTACCGGTGTTTTTAAAAAATATTTTTTTATAAAAAAATTATTTTTGATGTGAGTATATCAAAACAATAAAAAAAAACATAAAAAAATTTAGATTTTTGACAAACACACAGCCGATCGTGTTGCCAAATAGATTAAAAAACCCGTTTATTTTTGCGTTTCAAAAACGTTTTTGAAAAAAAAATTATTTCTTTCTTTGCTTCAAAATATTTTTTTGTGTCAGATCGTTTTAATGTGTTGATATTAAAAGATAAATTTTAAAAAATAAAAATATATATTATTTTAATATATTTAAAAACAAAAAAATATTTTAAAAAACAAGCACATGGTTCTAAAGATCCAATCTCAAAGTGGTACTAAAGATTAGGCAGAAACGGATTTCTGCCATGATATATAATAGAATAGCGGACTTTCTTTATGAGGTTTCCACGATAACAAATTATAAATAAAGCTAAAAGGTGTGGGAAAAACATTGTTTTCCACACTCATTAGCATTGTGAATTACAATAATAATCTACAGTGTTGAGTTTTATTTATTTATTTTGACCCCCTTTTTTGTTATTAATTTTTTTTATTTAGTCCTTATATAATATGTTTATGGAGATTTAGAGTTGTTAATTTATTTTAGTGTTTTTTTTTTATTTTGGCCCTTTTTTGTTATTAATTTTTTTTTAATTTAGTCCTTATATTATGTTTTTATGGGGGTTTAGAGTTAATAATTTATTTTAATTTGTTTTTTATATGGTTATTGCAGTATCAAAAAAATATCTTAGCATCAGGTTGGTATCGGAAAAATATCCTAACATCGCGGTATGATCTATTTTTAAAAACATTTAGTTAAATAAAAAATAATTTTTAGAAAAACTAGTTTAACAAACTCTGTGGAGTCAATGATCAGGTTTGCGAGTTTGACAAGATAATCATGGTTGTCCCGGTTTGTGGGTTTAGCAAGATACTTTTTTTTTAATTGAACTCGATTATGTTATTGTCTATTTTTTTTATCATATAATTAAAAAAAATAGTTTCGGAAAAAAAAACATGTTATTAAATTTTAGAAAGTTCATGGGTCTATTGATGGATATGACTTATTAAATTGAATAATTTATTTTGGATCGGTTTTCACGTAGTTTAATTTGAAATTCGAGTTAGGCAAAGAGCCGAGTAGATAGATTTTAAAATCAAATTGCTTAATTAAATTTAATAATATTCTTTAAAAAAAAATTCATTTCCTTAATATTTTTTTTTAATTAAAGAAATAATAATTCAATCCACAGCCGTGGGCGAATATGCCAGTGGACTCAATCAATAGCGGTTAACAACTGCAGATGCTAGTATTGAATATCATCAGAAGTGCAATTATGATACCGCTACCAGCCATGGGGGGCATGGCGGTGTCAAATTCTGGAGGAGTGTTAATTCTGGCACCAAACCATAGTTTTCCAACGAATCAGTTTCAATACTAGAATTTAGTTATTGTTTTTCAAAAATATATTAAAATTATTTTTTTATATATTTTTTTATCAAAACTATAAAAAAAATATCTAAAACATAATATTTTTAATGTTTTTTAAAATAAAAAATAGTTTAAAAAACAGGGAAAAAAAAAATCACTCGTTATTCCTGGGATGTAGTTATCCACCATCAGGTGTTATCGCGTCATTGATACCGAACCAGATACACATTCGGCATTCCCCCCTTTCGTGCATAATAAAAATGTACGAACGATTATAAATCATATTTTCCTTGAAATTTCTTTCAAAGACTTTAAAAACCTTATCAGAAAGACCCTTCACCTGCCGACCGAACTCGATCAACAGATTTATAAAACGGTCGAATACCATCAACGATGAGTAAAGGATTTCCTATTCTTAAATTCTTGCTATAATTATGTTTCTAGGTTCTACCCCCTGGGTCCTCGGATTGCTCATACATGGCTAGGCTTTTGAAAAAGACCGAGCACATATTGTTCAGAAGGGAAATATTTATTGTCAAGCATTTGAAAGCTGGGTGGATGGTCTTCTACTCCAATAATTAAATCGAAGACCCACCAAGACAATCATAAAGTCCGACCCCATCACGAGCGAGACCTTTTGTGCCCCAATGTATGACTTTGTACGGGCGAGGCTAGCTGTGGTCCGAGGACCGCTTGGATCCCTTCCATGGGCACAATGGGGACACAGAGGGCTAGCCATACACGGACTTGACTGGGAAAGCGTTGTTGAGGGGATGGTGCATGCATGGCCTTATAGTATGTTCAGAAACAACTGGTTCCATTTTTTTGTCTCTGTCTGCGTGGCAGCAATCCGATACGTGGGATCGTATGTGGAGAGGAGGAAACATGTATGAAGATACAGTAACGCATGATTCTGTATCACAGGCTGCTATGTAAAATACTAGTATTTTATTTAGCTAGGATCGGATCTCCTCTGTAGTGGAGAGCCACTTCACGGGCATAACCATGTATCGGGCATATAATACTATTACTATACTTTTTTTTTTTTTTTACATGGATATCCGAGTTAGTTTGTGTGTATCTCGATTATTTCACGGGTTCTGAAGTTAACGACCATGTAAATTTTCAGTACTTCTGAGAAGACTCGAACTCGTGATCATTGGGTAGTAAATCCAAACCCTAACCAGTTAAGTTATTCTTTATTTTTATACTATTACTGTACTTGATTAGCTGTTATTAGAGATTATGTTTGCATTAAATTTGAAACTAACAATTCATCACAGCGCACTGGATAAATTATTCCTGCCCATGCACTTTTTTTCGTGTGATTATAATTAATTAAACTTCCTTTGTGGTGCATGGCAGCTAAAATCGCGCCACTCTGAGTTTGTTTTTTGATGCATAAAGAATCGTACGCTATGATCCAGTGCATGCATGATTATCTTTTTAATCGATTTCTGAAACAGGCCGCCATGATATACTTTATTGCCTCTATCTAATTCTAACCAATGCTGCTTGTAGAAGTTATCTCGGCCCTTTGACTAAACAAATTGCTCGATAATATGTAATACTAGGTTTTGAATTCTTTACCAGCTAAGACAGCTCGAGGATGGGAGAATGGGCCACCATCTCAGCATACTACTAGATGTGATAAACACTTTCTCTCGAAAGTAGATTTGGGGAGATTCCTAAGATAATGTTTTTGAAAAATTTATCAACTTAATCTCCAGATTTTAGAGCAAGTCGGGGGACTTTTTAAAATTCTATGATTAAGTATTAAGCTCAAGAAAATTTCTACGTATCGATATTAAATCTACATAAAACATATGCATTTCTCTAATTGATCGAAAACAAGCTGATGTATACCAGAACTAAGATATTAATGAAAATTTTACTTTTCAAAACTAAACAACAAGCTAATCAAGGATTGAATAAAAGCACATAAAAAATGAAATTGAAATATCTCTGTCAAAATTCTTCAATATCAAACAAAATACTTTTTCTAAGTCCGACACAAAGATTGTTGTTTTTTTTTTTCATTAGAAAAATCCAAAACAAAAGGCTTTGTTTATATTTTAAAAATCTGAAAAAAAAACCCTACATGATGAGACTTCTTACAATATCATATTCAAATTTTATCGGTTTATTGTGATGATATTTACCGATCGAATTTTGTAATCCCTAAATCTGTCACTAAACACCGACATGAATATTCTCACGATATATATCAAGAAAATCACAATGAAAAAAAAAACAAAAAAAAAACAAATAGTACAATGTCGTGTAAGTTTAACAGACAACATTGCCAATAAAATTAGCCCGACTATAAAATTTATCAGTGAATATTCCGATGGAAGAAAATGCCCATCGATATATTCCGACGATATTAAGGACAATATTACAGTGGGATTCAAGAAAGCAAATCGTACGGTGACATGGCATTTCTACCAATAGTATTATCGATGGATTTACCATCAATAATATTTAATTTATGACATGGCATTCGACCCTCCTCTCCCTCTCCTCCATTTCTACTTCTTCCTTGTCCATTTTTTTCTGCAACAAACAGTCACCCATCCCCCCTCAATTTCAACACAATACTCGGTTTGTCAGCATTCATATTCTGATTCAAATTTTATTAAGGTTTCTTCATCTTAATTAAATAAATTTATCTTTTATTTATTTGAACATAATTTTAAAATGTTATTTTTTTATATATTTTTATAGTATACATATTTTGTTTTGGTTTTTATTTGTTTTATAGTTTTTTCTCAAATAAATTTATTATATTAATTTATAATTTAATATTAATTATCGAGGAAGTTTCTTTGTTGATATGTTGGGTCCACAATGGCACCTCTCATTTGCTTCATCAGTATGTCCATTGCTCTCTTTTTCCATAAAGAAAGTGTCGGTTAATGCTGCCTGTGCCAGGAGATTTCACCTTCTACAGTGTTAGTCGACCGACACACGAAGGTCATGTGAAGCTTGTATGTGTAGAGAGCCTCCCATACTTTCTTTAAATTCTGGTCTATTTTCAATGTCTCCATACACTGATAAGGGGAAAAAGAAAAGGCTCTCAGTGCTTCTCGTGCGACTTTGACCCCTAAATTTCTTGTTATCAACAGTACGTGTATCCATCATTGTAGCTTTTCTTTAAAGCAAAGCTTTGCCAAGCCAAATTTGACTTGTTCTTGCTTCCTCGAAGCTGCTCATCGGTTCCTTGATCAACAACACGGCCCGGCTATCACTTTTTAATAACAAGACAGTTTTGAGTTTTGACCGCTCTTATTTTTCTAGATTTTATCATGCTCGGTATGTGTGTGAGAGGTCGTAACGGGTCTATCTACTTTTGGACAGGTATGTCTCGAACTTTTTCATAAATAACGTATAGTATTTCGTCATCCATGTTAGACTATGAACAGTGTGGTCATGGGGCTTTATCCATGTCACAGAATCTTCAAAGTTGAAATTAAAAAAAGATAGGATGAGAAGGAAATTGTTAAGATGCTTCGGGGCCTGTCATGTCTCTGTCCACACTGATGTTTTTGTGGTCTAGTGGCGAAAGGGGTGCTTGAACAGTGAGGAGAAGGCAGCTTCCATGAGGTCCTCAAAACTACTAGGAAAAAAGACTGGGCTTGGGCTTTCAACCAGCATTCCTGGTCTCGATTTAGCCTAGTCTGCTAGCACTCCATTAAACCACCCATTATTAGGTATCAGAAGCTAATAACAGCATGGGTTGCCTCTGACTAGTCCAAGTCGCCCCCCTCATAGGGCTATGATTTCGAGTCCTTCAATCGAGGCCCTTTTTGCCTTCTCTAATCTGATTCTTTTTCTCACCTTTATTTTCCATCATGAATTCAGGAATCTTTTATTCAACAAGAAGGAATATCCTTTCCTCAGCTTATATGTCCATTGACGTCATGTTTTCTCTTTTAACAAACTCGATGATATTATGTGTACTCCGACTCCGACTTGTAGTATTTGTTTCATCGATTCGGACTTTTTTGGTGAGTGTGTATTAAAAGCTTCGGCTACTGGCCATGACAATGGAGACACAAGAGAGGATGCAAATACAAGTTTGGATTTCAATGATATTTTTTTAAATGAACCTAGATACTCTCTGTCTTGAAAACAAAAGCCGACTAGGGTTAGAGATTCGAAACCTAGAAAAAGTCGAAACGTACAGACGAGTCATAGCCTAGCCTTGGTCAGTCTCGAAGATTAAAAAAAGACATGTTGATTTGGATACAACGACGTACTTTCCTGGCTTTGAGCTGGAAACTTTCATATGTTTGAAGAATATTAAAACTTCTATCACTCGTCAGCGTCGGTGTGTGGAAGAAGTGGAAAACTTTCATGCTGGTTTGCCATCCATGGCCGAAAGAAGTACTAAAAGCATTGTTTGATTATCTGGTTAATCATAATTGTAAGTATGTTTAAGACGGTGATGAAAGTCCTTTCACACTGCATCTCTTGCATTGAAGCCAACCAAAGTACTGGCGAAGGATGTTACATCAAGTTTGCCACGGGAGACACAGGCTACTTTGTGCCGATTGTTGGCACTTCGAGCCCCACTTGCTGCTGCAATGCTGTCCAGCAGTTGACAATGCACTGCTAATAAATTCGGGGGGTTTGCATTTGATCATCTTCAATTATCTAATCGAGTAGCACGAGAAAACTAGATGGATGGGTTGATTTTTTTTTATAGTGTAACAAAATAATGTCCAAGAATTATTATTAAATTTTAAAGAATGAAAACAAATTTACAACATCGTCAATCCTCTGTAATAAAAATATAAATGAATGAAATTAAAAAAAAATAATAAAAAAATTATATTAAAAAATAAAGCATCGGCAAAACCAAATAAGGTTGTCAAAACCCGCTTGCAAAACCAAGTAGGCGATCATTATTTGATGGGTGACTCGTGCAACGCTGTGGACCTATCATTTTTTTTAATAAAAAAAAATATTGAGATCATGCATATTTTTTTAAAAAAAGAACAAAATCCAAGATTATGATCATTGACTCGAGATCCAAAAATATTAAAAAACAATGAAAAAAATGGTCGAACCAAACCTAGTGAACCTGCTGAATCCATAACTCGAGACATGATACTAGGATAACTTAATAGAAAAAAAATAAAAAATAAACAAAGAATACTAATTTCAAAAAACAAAATTCCTTCAAGTATAGCCTCAAATTAAACGTCAGTGATGTAATCAATAAATTTAATTTAATAAAAAACCAAAATAGGGCCAACCATATTTTTCATCGGAGAAAAAATATCAAAACGATGCAAACCTTGGAAACCCGAGTTAAATTCTAAAACCCGCAATCCATTAAATTTTTGACTCGCACTCAACCCAGGAGCTCAACACCTAAAAAATTAAATATTGGATGATAAAATCAATTAATTCAATTAAACAAAATCCTTTAGAAAATCTAAATTTAACAAAGCAAAAAAAACCTAAAAGTAAGGTGACCCATGTTATTTTAAAATTGACCACAAAATGGAAAAGAATGGAAAAAAACCATAGAGCCCATGTTCGTGTCAACTTCGTTAATCAGAGTCAATCTCTTAAACCTGTAGACCGTTAAATTTTAGACGTAAACTAAACTAAAAAGCTTAACCGACTAACTTGTGACCCGAGATATAAGATGTGGATAACTCTAAAAAAAAAAGTTTAACAAATTACAAAGCTCATAGACCAATAAATCAATGTCAAATGATAAATGAAAAAAACAAATTCTAAAAAGGATTTTAAAAAATTATCAAACCCAAACCAAGTAAATCATTAAAACTGGCTGGACTAGATCATGAGAATAGAAAAACCATGTAAATTACATAAATAATCATAAAAGCAAAATCCTCAATTATAAGAAAATAAAAAAAAACAATGAGGACCAAATTTTACACCAAAAATAATTGAAAGAAACTAATTAGGGACTAAATTGAAAACAAAATAAATGAAAAAAAAATGATAGAAAAAGAGTGATGAAAAAAACAAGGACC
>Ga0307510_10007415_pt1 | contig 13081 bp, 5 predicted proteins | sample 12_EM_MG_FD_207224 | JGI IMG/M metagenome (GOLD analysis project Ga0307510, IMG submission 207224) | Populus trichocarpa ectomycorrhiza microbial communities from riparian zone in the Pacific Northwest, United States - 12_EM | ecosystem: Host-associated > Plants > Roots > Unclassified | place... | reverse complement strand
AAAGAATTGATTGATGAGTTGAAGTACTGAAATTGAAAGGACAAAGAGATGGCCAAACTTAGAAAAGAGATGTTGGTGCAGTCCAAACTAGAACAGTGTTCGGTAATCAGGTCATATCTGGAGCTGTAGATCTCGGATTTAGGTCTACTTTATATAGATGGAAAGGTAAGATATAGGCCTACAACTTTTATGTGGAGTCCAAGATTTAACAAGGCCGTTTTCAAGTCCAAATTGTAGCAACAACGAAGAAGTTCGAATCTGTACTGCAGCCCAGACACTGTTCAGTGTTCAGCCCATATCTCGAGTTCTAGAAGTCCAAATGATCTCAAAGTTTTACCCTGGAAAGCTGAGACAATTTCCTAGAACTTTCATGATTTAAGTCTGTTCAAATTATGACGTTATCAATGATGTTTTTGGCAGACAAGAAGATCAGAATTGTCACCAAGTCAAGATGTGGCCACTCACTCATCAATTAGTCAACAAATCAATAGTTCTGAATTTTGGCATATAAAAGGAGGCATTTGCCATGTATTTAGGCATCTTGGTGTTCAGATCAAGATCATGCTCTTGCTTTCTCTCTTTATCTTTTGTAATACTTAAGTTTTGTTTATATTAATCTCTTGTTTATGCCTTTCATTTCCTTTTCTTTACTTAGTTAACTTCTTTCTCATTTATGTTCTTCTCTTGTTTATTTATGTTTCTTTCTTTCATTATATTTAGCTAAGTTAATTATGTCAAGGTGAAAAGGGTACACTAATGGTGTAAGAATAAGTATAATATAAACTTAACATGGACCTTAATGTTGGATACTAACATGCTTTATATTTGTTATCTTGTTCACTTTTAATACTTTGCCTGTTAAATGGTTAATCTAGATTTATGTTGTATAACACTTGGTACAACAAATACTTGGCACTTTCATAGCCCATACTGTATGGTATAACCGACACCTGTGCTATGAAAGGAACTTGATTTGTTGTTAACATAAGTTATAATCATGAATGCCTGACATCTTTTACAAGTATTAGCATTATTTGAATAAGATAACTAATATAATCATGTTAACAATTTATAATCTGATTGGAACCTCCTTTGTGTGTGGTTTCCAATTGAATAAAAAGAGTTTATACTATACTTGTTTGAAATACCATTAGTGAATCCTCTAACCTTGACATTTGTTGTTATCATTGTTTAATCCTTACGTTAATCTTCCATCTCAAAGTTCTCATCAACTTCTTCTTCTTCATCATCTTTATTATTATCATTATTAATAGTATTATTGGTATTATTATTATTACTACTACTATTACTATGACTATTACTATTACTATTATTATTATTATTATTACTACTACTACTAGTATTATTATTATTATTATTGTTATTGTTATTATTGTTACTATTGTTGTTGTTATTGTTGTTTATAATTTATACAATTAACCTCCCTGTGGTTCGACCTCGGTCTTGCCGGGTTATTTATTACTTCGACACTCCTACACTTGGGAAAAGACATCAATCTTTTGGTCGTGTCAGACGACCTACCCCAAGGCACCAAGACTATAATAAGACGTCCTCACTTGGAGACGAGCACAAGAAGTATGAAATCACAACAAATATTTGTCAATTCTTTGAAGAGTGTAGTTCAATCAAGAACCAAATAAGAAAACCCCTATTAATGGAATCTATAATTCTTAATGAAATAATGTCTTTTCTGTTTTCGCACTTTGCTGGCAGATTCTAAACTCAACTTTAAACATGTTGTTCTCTCTCGTCTAGATGAATTAGCAGGCCTACCATATATCGTTGGAAAGGTAACGAATTCTAGTTTCCAACCCAATTACAATAGCATCTAAAATCTTCATGTAGCTTCTATATGACCTAAAAAGTAGATAAAGGTCCAGACAAAAAGATTTGAACCTTTTTAACTCAAGCCTCTTGACTTAGCCCATTGAATTCCTCTTAGATCCACTTCGTTTTAGGCCTTATAATAGACCTAATGGACACTTCTAATGGATCCTTTGATGTCGTAGCTAGGATCGCATCATAATATGTTTCCATAGTCTTGTTAATGTTGGAGCGGGTTGCACTATCTTTTTAAGCAAGCTGAACATGCTTTATTTCTTTTAATGGATGAATGAGCTTTAATATTTCAGTAGGTGGTTAGTTTATGAAATGATATATACTATGTTAGATTCATTTCTCTCAAGATCACTTTCTCAATATCACTTGTGCCACAATGAACTTTCAAACTTTTCTTTGATATTGTAAGAAAATTCAAGGTGGTTTAATGCTTGAATGCTAGAGCTAAACTAGAAAATTAACATAAAAGTGGTAAAAATATTACAAGAATAGTAGTTAAGAATTGGTAAATATAAGGGTCGTTGTTTTTTTCTTAAAAAAGATTTTTGTAACAAAAATAAATAATTTACGAGCAAAATAGTCAATATTGTTAATTCAATTTATTTTCATAGGTATTCCAAATAATATAATTAAATTCAATTATGTGGTTTAGTATTTATCTCAAATATAAGAATTATAATAGGTTATCAATTGAATTCAAATTATATGTAAAATTGAATTCAATACCACATACGATTTGGTTCCAAACAGGTTGACTCTTTCTTTGTTTTATCTATTTCTTGGCTTTGGATTTTGTGGTTAATGATGATATGAGTGGAAGAACATGTAGATTTTGAATTAATTTTATGCTAAAAATGGATGTTTTAAGCTTTCATTTTTTATACCTGAAACGGGTTGTATTCTTTTTTTAGGGTTTTATTTTCTATAATTGGTGTTGCTGATTTGGGTTGATCATAGGATGGTTTTTATGTTTTTCTTTTTGAAAAAATGCTAGTTATGAATTTTGGTTGAAGCTATTTTTTTTTTTCGTAATTTGTGGTTATGATTTTAATGAACTCAAAATTGCACACCATTTATTTGATAAAATTCCCAAAGATTATAAAAAGTTGTTTTATAGAATTTATTGATAAGGGCTTATGCTTGGAATGGTCCATTTGAAGAAGCCATTGATTTGTATGTAAAATAATGGGTTATGGTATCACACCCAACAAATTCACCTTCCCTTTTGTTCTCGAAGAATGTTGGACTCTAAATGTAGTGATGAAGGAAGAGAGATTTAGTTTTACATTAAAACACTCGACTTGAATCTAATGTCTACGTTTGCACTACTTTGGTTGATTTATATGCTACATGTGGGTGTTTGGATGATGAAAATGGGGTGTTTGATAAAAAAACCTAAAAGTAATGTTGCTAATAAGAACTGTAATTGCTTAATTTTCATGATAGCTTACAAGGACTACATAGACTTTAGCTAGCCTTGTCTCTCTTTCCCAACAACTTGTCATTAATTTGGAATCTGATTTTTTTATTGGCATAAGAACAATTTTCAATTTTATTCTATTTATATTAATGAAAATTATAAAATTGGAGTTGATTGTATATTGCAGACAAAGTGTTTAATGAATTAGCAAAATTTAGTTCTTTTTATTTTTTGGCAAAGTTGTAATATTAGTTTAATGGCAAAGTTGTAATATTAGTATTGCAAGAGCTCTTTAGTTATTAAATTAAAAATAATAATAATATTATAAATAATTAGATATTTTTTGAGGGGATGTTAAGTGTTACCACGAGTACCAAGTTTAAGATATAAATGGTAATTTTTTAAACTATAGTGGGTAATCATAATATAGACTAAATTATATGGTGTTAAGGGTGATTCTTCCTATAAAAAATTACTTAATCCATATCATATTTTATTTGCAAATTTAAAAAATTAACATAAACTAATTTAAAAAATTACTTAATCCATACTTATCGTATCTTATCATGGTTTTAGAAAAGCATCTTGATTTTGAGTTGGTGTTTGGTTTTGTAAGCGTCTATTTTATTATCATATAATTAAATAAAAAATATTTTAAAAAAACTAAGTTATTAAATCTCAATAATGTTCATGATCTAGGTCACGACTTTAACGAGTTGACCTAGATTGATCCAATATATTGTCATATCGCTATTTTCTTAAGAAAATATGTTATCTTAAAAATATTATTAAAGTCAAACCATATTTTTACCAGTCAACCAAGTTATTTTTAACCAGCCAAGTTGATCGGGTTTTACCAGAACAACTCCTATACAGTTTAATTTGAAGCTCTAGTTATGTAAAGAGTCTGACCGAGAAGTTTCAAGTTTGACTCACTAAGTTGGGTTTAATGACATTGTCAATTAATTTTCCTTTACATGGGCATTAGTTTTTTACATGTAAAAAAATCTTGGTCTCACCGTAGCGTAGCGTGGGGAATTATCTAGTAAAATTCTAAGAGTGATTTTTATTATAGTTGTAAAACTTAAGCTATCTATCAGGTTAACTTGAAAAATCTAAAAAATAGTGTCTAGTTTAAATTGGATTTGAAGTTAAATGGAATAAATAATTGATTCAAATTGATATGGTTAAAATCCAAGTAAAATGTTGACTTAAAAAAAAAACATAGAAAAAGATCAAATTGCTTATAATTTTAATCTTGATGTTCTTCTATTAACAATCTTTTTTATCAACTTACCCAGACTAATATATATATTACCATAATTGACCTATTTCACTAATTCAATGGATTGACAAATGACTTAATAAATTTGGATTTTGATTAGATCTACAACTATGCTTTTAAAAATGACAGGTGAATAGAAGAATCTAGGTATCAAACCATAAACAAAAATATTTGGCACAACTACTACTAGAATTATCTTTCTTTTTCAATTGCATTAATTTGTTAAATTCCAAAGTGATTGATCAACATGTTTTATACATGTTTAAAAAGAGTCAAAGGTAGGGTGATGACCCAACATCCTTGGACTCAACTACGTGTCGAGCCTAGATGGATGTAGAATTGATAATCTTTCTAAGTCCTATATTGGGCCATAAGATTCCATTGGTTTTTTTTTATCATGACTCTTAATATAAAACGTTAAGGTCAATGACACTCATCTTTCTACACTTCCAAGTGTATAAATGTAAACCCCAGAAAAAAAAATAAAGGTTTTGTAAATTGCAAACTAAATAAATGGAGAATAAAAGTAAAGAAATTTATGCATAGGTTTAAATTTAAACGGGAACTCGGAAATTTTTTGAACATAAATTTCTGGATGAAATATTTCGGGACATTATAAATTAACCCAGAAATGTTGAGGGTTGGATTAAATTAAAGAAAATAAACTAAACTAAAAGTTGTGGGGTGAAATTGATGCGATCCAACCATCAAAGGATCAATTTCGGGACATATTTTCAGCATTGTAACCGACTTTTGGTTGCTCAATCTTTCTTGATTGAACTTTCAACTCTTCAAAGAATTGACCATTATTTGTTGTGAATTTATACTTCCTTTGCTCGTCTCCAGGTGCAGGCGTTGTGATCGAATTGATTTATAGTCTTGTTGCCTTGGAGCAAGTCTTCCATTATGATAAGCTCATTCAACTCTCAACAAACTTGGGTTAGATTGATCTTGGGGTCGCGAATACCATTAAATTCCGCTAGGGTTCGCATCAGAAATTATAAGAAATGAAAAGAGGTATAGCTTAATTATAAGAAGAAAGGATATGGGGGTAAAAAATAATACACTTAAAGAAAATGGGGCCTAAAAGCAAATAAGAAAAATTATAGAGCATAAATACTCATCTTCTCACCAAAAATCTACAGCAACCATAAGGAAAGAAAAGAGAGAGTTTTTGTATCCATCCTTACAAATCAAGAGAGAAACACCAAAATTTCAAGAACCCATCCAAAATTAATGGTTTATAGATGGAATAAACACTTGTGGGCAAGTGATTAACAAGAAAATTGAACAAGAAGAGAAAGGAGGGAGTTGAAAATCTTCAACTGGTTGAAGATCAAAACCTTAATTCGTACCAGGTAAGGTATTCTAAACATGATCTTATAATTCATTTCCAATTCGATAATGAATTGATGCCTTAATGTTGAATTATAGATTTGGGTTCTTAGACTTGAATTGGGGAAAATAGTATTTGTTGTTAAAATTAAGTTAATTCATGTGTGGTATGTGATTGGGGACGTGAAACCATGATAAATTTACCCAGAAAAGGTAGTTTGTGAAAGTTATGTGTGAAGGGAAGAGGGTGATGAATCTGGACAGACTCGTCTCCTGACTTTCGGTAAGATTTTGGATAGGAGGATGAGGGAATTAAGGTCAGGTTCCTTCATAGAAATTGTAGTTTTAGATGTTAGCTAACTAAGGAAATTGATCTTTCTCAATTTGGAGCTTTAGAACTCTAGTTATGGGTTATCAACCGAGACTGGGTCATGACAGACCCTATAGGGCAGTAAGTCTGATTTGTTAATGAGCAATTTTGACTATTTTAGGGGCAGAATTGGGTTCTCCTTCCTTCAGAGAACTTGTAGTCTCATATCTTAGCTTTCCAACGAGACCAATCTCACTTAAAACGGAGTTTTAGAACTCTGGATATAGTTACAAATATAAGGAGAGTTCAGACAATAACAGTTGGACAGTAATAGTTCAATGCCTATATAGTAATGGTTAAGACAGTAACAGTTCAATGTCTAGACAATAATGGTTGGACAGTAACAGTTCAATGCCTAGATAGTAACAGTTGGACAATAACAGTTCAATGCCTAGACAATAACGGTTCAAGATAGTAATAGTTCAATGTCTAGACAGTAACAATTCAAGATAGTAACAGTTCAATGTCAAGACAGTAACGGTTGGACAGTAACAGTCCAAGGTCTAGACAGTAACAGTCCAAGGTCTAGACAGTAACAGTCCAAGGTCTAGACAGTAACAGTCCAAGGTCTAGACAGTAACAGTTCGAGATTTAAACAATAACAGTTCAAATATAAAAAAGGGAATGATAACTATGGTTGGATAAAGAATGACAACATTGATGGGTGTAATGAGAAAAAAACGTAAAATATAAAGAAAGAAATGATTGAAAGAAAGATTTACTAGTTGTTGATATGATTATTGTAAAACTTATCCTTGAATGAGAAATGAGAAAATTTTGTGTAATGATGTCGATATCTGGCACTGTTATTAAACCCGGCCCGGCCTGGCGGGTCGACCCGGTGGCTGGACCGGTCCGGGTTTAATAAAAGACCGGCTGTGGCAACAGCTCGGCCAAACCCGGGCGAACTCGAACGAGACCCGATTTTTTTTTTTTTCAAATGTGGGATTTGAAATCCATTAGTATATATACTATATGTTCCCAAGAAAAAATTCATGTTTTTTCAATGTGGGATAAAAAACCTTTTGGTTTAAATACTTCAACTTAAAAGATAACATAGTATCTTTTCAATATGGGATTTGAAGCCCTTTCATATATATACTCTATGTTCCCATGAAAAAAAACCATGTTTTTTCAATGTGGGATAAAAAACCTTTTGGTTTAAATACTTCAACTTGAAAGGATAACATAATATCTTTTCAATGTGGGATTTGAAGCCCTTTCATATATATACTCTATGTTCCCATGAAAAAAACCATATTTTTTCAATGTGGGATTTGAAACCCATTAGTATATATACTCTATGTTCCCAAGAAAAACATCATGTTTTGTCAATGTGGGATAAAAAACCTTTTGGTTTAAATACTTCAACTTAAAAAGATAACATATTATCTTTTCAATGTGGGATTTGAAATCCTTTCATATATATACTCTATGTTCCCATAAAAAAAGTTATGTTTTTTCAATGTGGGATTTGAAACCCATTAATATATATACTATATGTTTCAAAGGAAAAAGTTATGTTTTTTCAATGTGGGATAAATGTTTTTTTAAAAATATTATTTTAAACTTTATAATATGTATAATCTATATTTACATGGATTTTTTCATATGAAATATTAAAATTTTAATTTTTTTTTAATTTTTCCGGGTTGACCCGAGTTGACCAATGAAATCCGGGACCCGGTCTCTTGGCCGGGTCAAACCCCGGACCGGGTTTAATAACTATGGGTTGTAGTATAATGTAAAACAGTTACTTAAGCTACAGGACAACCACTGTCTCTGTCTATGGGTTTTAACCTATTTTATTACGGTTCATCCTCCAATAAATTATTATTATTATTTAAAACAAAAGCAAAAGCTGTCTCTTTCATATAATAGTCTCTCCCTCTCTCTCTCCCTCCTTTTCTCAATTCTCTAAAACCCACCTCCTTTTTTATACATCATCGCCTCTCTCTCTCTCTCTCTAAAATCAAATTCCATCTTTACCATATACTCCATTATTCTTAATTTCTTTATACGTACCATTTAATAATAGTAATACATTGAGTTTTATTAATAAAATTAAACTGAATTAAACCAAAACAATCAAAGATAATAATAATAATAATACTGTATTAAAAAATAATTAATTTCTCTCTCTTTCCTTCGTTTCCGCTCCCTTCCCCTCCCTTCCCTTCTACATCAGAAAGAAAGAGGGTAAAAAAAAAGATAAAAAAAGAAGAAGCAAACCTAACCAAAACCATAAAGCTTTTCTTCCTGTCTATCCCTCACTTTCCTCTCTTCTCTCCCTTCGCCAAATCTCCATTTCATCCCTCCGTCTTCCTCTAATTTACATTCTCTACACTCCAACCTCTCCTTCTCTCTCTCTGATTATCTATTTCTATTTACATATATAGATTGTATCAATCTGTTAGGGTTCAATATCAAACAAAGCTCAAAATCAATGGTGTCGGAGGATGAGTTAGATATGCAAGACGCGGCGGCGGAATCGGCGGAGGATGATTTCTACAGCGGCGGAGAAGAAGATGGATTCGACAGCGACGATGCTGACGTCGCCGATTACGAGTTCATCGATAACGACTCGGATGATTCCGATGACCTCATCTCTCATCGCTACCAGGTACTTCTTACTCCTAATGGAAACTCTGTAATTTTCATCCCAATTTGATGCCATCTGTTTGCTGTACTTTTTTAAGCTGTGATTTATGTAGTTATCAGTAAAGTTCGATTCCTTTTTTGTCAAATCTTTACATTTTTGGCATGAATTTGTGATGAAGCTCTTTTCTTTGTTTTGTTTAATGTGATAGCAAAACTATACAATTTTGAGTGAAGGAGATATACGACAGCGACAGGATGATGATATTATGAGGATAGCTACTGTGCTTTCCATTTCAAAGGTTGCCGCCACTATACTTCTCCGGTACTATAACTGGTAAGGCAATGATTGGCATAGTTTCGGATTGATAGTATGGTGTTTTTTTGTTTGTTTGAATGAGTAATATGAGCTTTTTGGTCTGTGGGTTTTCATCTTAGTGAAAAATATTTGTATTTTCTGTGGATTTGCAGGAGTGTGAGTAAAGTGCACGATGAATGGTTTGCGGATGAGGAAAAAGTTCGAAGGGCTGTTGGTTTATTGGAGGAACCGGTTGTTCCATTTCCGGATGGTAGAGAAGTAAGCATTCCATGTCTTATTTGCTTGCTTTATTCGGTTATGTTTTATTTGCGAATTTGTTGTGATTAATGTTCCTGTTCTTCCAGATGACTTGCGGGATTTGTTTTGAAACTTATCCTTCCGATAGATTACGTGCCGTTGTTTGTGGTCATGCATTTTGCAATTCATGCTGGGCAGGTGTGTTATATCCCAAGAACATAGAAGCCTCATCTTTGCTAGTTTCATTGTAAGGTTATTCTAGACATTGCAATGGAAATTTTTTTATTCCCATGTTCCTGCCTCAATTGATACGTTTGTGAAACTATGGTGGTTTTGCATAAAAGATGTGATTTATTTCCATAGACATCCAAAATCATATTACCTTTTAAGCATCTTTTGCATTGTTGACTACAATGTTTGTTATGTTCTGAGCATTTTAGCAAGTCAAAAGTATCTCCTTGCTAAAATTTATTATGCAAAATTAAACATACTTGGTTTCGGGCTTTGAATTATTTGGTGGCATTCCTAATATCTAAAGAGTTGGCAGCAGATGTGGGGGTGCAGAGCAATAATTTTTTTTTTGGCCTGGCTAGACTCCTTGTTAGAGATATTTGTAAATATTTTCCCTATCAGTTTTGGAATTCATAGTGAAGATGTGTTATTTTGAATTTCAGCTGGAGTTCATCATTAATTCAAGGGCGGTCTCTTACTCTTAGCAAGAGCTGATTAATGAATATATGTGCAAAAAAACTCCTTGTTAGAGATATTTTTCTTTTATCACTGTTCTTTTCATTTATCTGGGGTGTATAGTGCAAAAAAATGTTATTATATGTGAGCAAGTAGAGGTGACATGTTCAAGCATTTTCTTCTAAGTGAGGATAAGGTGTTCTCATTTCCAGGTGGTTTTTGAAGTCCACTGTATATTTATTGAGCTCAGAGTTACATGTGGACCACAAATGGAGGAACTGTGGCAGTCAAGTTGTTGAATATAGGGTAGAGTTGTTCTATCTTTCATGGGACTATTATCCATATTTTTTGACATTTCACTTTTTTTTTATATAAATTATACCATCAAAGAGGAAGAGATAACTTGAGAAGGTTGGAAGAAGTATTTCAGGGTGAGGTCTAGGGAAGAAAGTTTATTTTCTCCAGTTGGATTCTTTATGATTTAGTAATAGTCATGGTGTTTATGTCAAAACATCTAGTTTTTGAAATCTCAATGGGCACCGGGAAGAAATTTACTATGTCAGAATTATAGTGGTTCTATTGTATAAGCTGTTATGTGATAGCAATTGAAAAAGATTCCAAAAGTTCATATGTAATTGTTGTGTAGGAAAAATGGAAATTGCTCCGTTGTGTATATGCTCACGAAACTGTTAAACTAATGGCAGGGAAGATTGCTTTTCTAGCTTATGTTGTTGAAATGCAGCGATGACAGTTTTAGCTCACTGCGCATGCTAGAACTCATATCAACATTTTAAATTTTGCTGGTTTAATTTAACCTTTATACTTACATTTTTTTGTAATGTTATCTTCAATTTTTCCTTTCTAGGTTACATCAGCACAGCCATTAATGATGGTCCTGGATGTTTGATGTTGCGATGTCCTGATCCATCTTGTAATGCTGCAGTTGGTCAAGATATGATTAATGTATTGACTTCTAATGAAGACAGTGATAAATATTCTCGTTATTTCATAAGATCTTATATTGAGGACAATAGAAAGGTAATTCTGCATTCTGAAATTTGCATGCATGTACAGTAACATTTTTTCTTTTATACTATATTGTTCTTTTGACCTAAGATTTAGCTTTGATGATGCTAGGTGCAAAAGAGTAAAGATTTGCTGTGATCATAAACCAAAACATGAGCCATTTTTTAGTTGTTTTGGAAATGATCAATAAACATCAAGATAATAAATTGTCTACTTGAATAATTAAAACGATAAAAAATAACTTTTATTTCTTTACCAGTATTTGGTTGTGCACGCTATTTTCCCACACTATGTAGCCATTACGATTGTGACTTTGCTTTGGGACTAGCGAGTAAGGCCATTTTCTTTTTTTGCTCCAAACATGCCTTACATTAGAGCTTTCTGATAATTTTAATTTGTGGCCTAGGATCAGGGATTGGAAAATTTGTACTTTTAGGATTCAGCTTAGTGGGGAGCTGAAGTCAGGGTTTACAGTTTGATTTGTCAGGCTCTGCATCAAATTTGGATTCTAATTCTATATTTGCTATTCTTTAACTACTTATCTTTGAGTTTAGTGTTGTCTGAATCATTCCCACAATAAAATGATAATTTGACAGTCATCTTTTTATGCATTTTATGACCGCACATGAAACCAGGAAAACTTGGCCTGTTTATTGTGAACCCCTTTTTTTTTGCAGTGTAATGAATATTATTTGGGTTATTTTGTAGACCAAATGGTGCCCTGCTCCTGGCTGTGATTATGCTGTGGATTTTATTGTTGGCAGCGGGAGCTATGATGTTATCTGCCGCTGCGCATACAGCTTTTGCTGGAATGTGAGTCTCCTTGAGTTTCTTGCAGTTCTCTGAGAAACATTATTTTTCTTAATAGTTGTGTATTTGTGAACATCTGATTGTTCCTTTTCTTGGCATTGTATCTCATAGGGAATTAATTTTGCAGTGTACTGAGGAAGCTCACCGTCCTGTTGATTGTGGTACTGTGGCCAAGTGGATACTGAAGAACAGCGCTGAGTCTGAAAATATGAACTGGTATGGAACATGAGTACTGCACATAGAGCTGTTCTTTTTTAATCATTCATTATTTTGGTGGCTGGATATCAGTGAAGGACTTTATGGTGTTTGTTGGATAAATAGGAATGTAACTTAGGGCATGGGATGTGGGACTGGATAGCTATCACATTTCTGAAGAGTATGGCCATAACTGCACATATTTTACCCAGCTCTTTCTTTGACTGCTTCAAGAACTAGCACTCGTGATAGGAAGTTGATATTGCGATAGAGTTTTATTGATGTGGCAAAAGTTAGTACTATCCATTTGTAGTCAACTGGGCTTTATACAAAAAAATAATCAGTGTTGTGATCCATGCTGCATGTGATGTTTTGCTTTTTAAGGTTGCAGGCAGAGAGTTTTCATGTCCCCAGTTAATGGCTTTAGGTCAAGGTAAAGATAACCAAAAGCAGAAACCCTCAAAAGTGGAAACTCATTGTGATTTGTATTGTTTCCCAAAAATGATCAGTTCCTAACTGCAGATAAGTTTGTTGATAGATAATATGACGAGAGATGGAATTGCAATTTAATTTTTCAGATAAATCCATGTTGTAGATTAACCTAGCAACTATCAGTTTGAGTGCAATGCAAGCACACATGATGCACTTGCATATCAGCATGTGATTTGTGTGAAGTTCAACTTACCTTCATACAAGATAATAATTAGGTCTTCAGGATGTCTCCTGATATGTTTTCAAAAGTTTTATATCCCCTAACAGTAAATTATTTGTTCATTGAATTTCAGGATATTGGCTAATTCCAAGCCTTGCCCAAAGTGCAAGCGACCGATTGAGAAAAACCAAGGCTGTATGCATATTACATGCACACCACCTTGCAAATTTGAGTTTTGTTGGTAAGATAGCACAAAAGTTGTGCTCTCTCCCTCACCCTCAACCAGG
>Ga0307510_10007414_pt1 | contig 13081 bp, 10 predicted proteins | sample 12_EM_MG_FD_207224 | JGI IMG/M metagenome (GOLD analysis project Ga0307510, IMG submission 207224) | Populus trichocarpa ectomycorrhiza microbial communities from riparian zone in the Pacific Northwest, United States - 12_EM | ecosystem: Host-associated > Plants > Roots > Unclassified | place... | reverse complement strand
AAGTATCACTTGAGATGACTCCTAACTAATTAGTTCGAACAACAAAAATAAGAGTCCTTTTTGCTTGGAATTAATGTTTTATAGATTTCTAGCCTGAGCGTGCAATAAACGCCCCAAAGCAGAAAGTGAAATGGGTCAATTCGATAATTATATGCGGGACCCAAAAGTCTCAATCCAACGGCTTAGATCTAAGGAGAAGCTACATCTGTAGAACACAGTAAGTAAAGTTCATAGCCGAGAGCCCGCATGTAGTCAACGGTTGATGAGGTGGAAAAGTCGTGTCTCATGCACGCGACGCGACACGCTAATGGTCCAAAGTCAAATGCACTTTCTCGTTATTGGAAGTTATTTGAAATACGTTTGTCTTAATTTTGGAATCACATTTATTAGTAATTATGGAAAAGCCCTGAATTTGATTTCCATTCATCAATCACACCCCTTCCTTTCAAGCCATTCCTTAATCACACACCGAAAAAATAATTTTTTTAACCTCCGGTCAAATTTCTAAAAGTTTGCGAAGTCTCGTGTCCAAAGCTATTTAGTAAAAAAAAAAAAAACAAAATGAGTGACTAATATCTGTTTATTTTTATGTTTTAAAAGTATTTTTTAAAAAAATTAAAATTTTTTATATTTTTACGTCAAATTAATATTTTTTAGTGTTTTTCAATTATTTTGATGTGCTGATATCAAAAATAAAAAAATATTTTTTATATGTTTTTCCGAGTGAAAAGCACTTTAAAAAAACAATCGCAACCACACTCCCAAACACACTACACCATTTCACATTGCCATTTATCACAATAAAAAAATATTATTTTTAAAGGATTTTTAAAAGTACAGTAATGGTTAATTGTAAAAGTGTTTTTTTATTAGAAATGCATTAAAATAATATATATTTTTTTATTTTTTAAAATTATTTTTGACATAAAAAACAATAAAAAAATATAAAAATAATTTTAAACAATTTTTTTTGAAACTTCTTCAAACACAGCCCCAAATAGAGTCTTAATGTTATTGTTGACGAAACCCCAATTTGCCATTTGGTAATGCCGTTCTAAATAAAGGTCGAGTAAAATTTGAATTTTTTATTTAAAATTATTATTTTTGATTTTTTGGATTATTTGATATGTTAATATAAAAAAATAAATTTTAAAAAATAAAAAATAATAATATCTTAACATATTTTCAAATAAAAAATACTTTAAAAACCAACCATTATCCTATTTAATATTTATAAACACTCTCTAAATATGCATTGCAACGCACCACATTGTAAAATGGGTACTAAATAGAATACTTGAAGCAAGAGGGTAGTTTTTGCAATAAATGAAAATTATCAACATCCACTCAAGTTGTATTCTCTCCCTCTCATGATTTTTTTTTTGAAAAAAGCATTACCACTCCACCTCCTTCCTTCGCTTTGTGTCTAACTTCCCTTTCTCTATTCCTGCAGCTCTCCCTTCCATTTTTAGCAAACCTCTCTCCCTCCCTCCCTCTGCTAACCAAAAAACTCCCTCTCCCTCTCTCTCCACCTCCATAACCATAACACAAAGGTAAGCCAATTAAGCCTGTTATGACCCATCTTTACCAAAATTTGTAACCATCACTTCATAAATTCTGCATTTAACTTCTTTCCCTTGAATTCAAAATCTTCCCATCATCCGTTACACATTTTTTTCTTTAATTTTCTCGAATTTTCTCAATAACATGTACACAAACGTTGAGTTAATAAATTCTTGATTTATTTCTGTTCTTTTCGATTCAACTTTACAGGTTTGCTTGATCCTGCTCTGCTGCGTATGTCATAAATCTCAACGTTCAAGGAAGGAAGATTCAAATGGCTTGTTTCTTGACGTCTGGCTTGGGGTATTAGGATGTTGATGATGGTGGACAAGTGTGATCTAGAGAGGTTAATGACAAGATAAGTGACATACTTGGTTGTTAAAAGATAGAAAATGGGCACAAAAGGAGATGGTGAATCACAAGAAGAACGTCCGCATTCGCCTTATTCGGTGTTGCAGCATTTATCAGAGGAGGCATTTAGGGTGGCTGGTGAGGCACTGCATAGCGTCTACCCAGGAACTGATCCTGGTTTTAAGTCAATGCAGCGTAGCCAGAGTGAAATTTTCACAAATGGGGCGGGGAGTTTACGTAGCAGTAGCTTTCGTAAATTGAAAACTCGGATGCAAAATGCTTGGCGCGGGGGTGGTGATTCGAGGGAACGAGGTTACTTGCCGAGTTTTAATCCTGAGGTCTTGGCAAACCAGAAACGCCAGTGGTATCAGTTTAATTCTAAATCTCTGGTACTAAACTAAACAATCATCCGATTTCTGTTGTGTTTGTGTTGAGATTTGCACTTTTTTCTTTTTGTTATACTTAGTGAATTATGTGTGCGTAATTATGTTGTAGAATCATTCAAAATATAAGGAGCCCACATCACTGTTTGAACACTTCATTGTTGCGGGGCTTCACCCGGATGCCAATCTTGAGAAAGTGGAGGATGCATTTGCAAGAGAGAAGAAGTGGGAGTCGGATATGGAGAAGTCTGGCTTGTTGGATTTCAACTCGATGCAGCGACGGGCACCTTCATTTCCAACTTTGGAACCTCAGGTTAGCCACATCAGTAATTTGAATATGGTTTGGCATTGGCTACAGTTTCATACTTGATTGAACCCAGATAGTAGTTGGCACTTCTGCTTAAGTTTGTGGAATTGCTCCGCTGCAGCTTCTTTTTGAGAAAATGATTTAGCTATTATCATTGTGCTTCCTAGTCCTTGTGATAGAGGGGATTTGCTTTTTGTTCTACTGCCGAAAGCATTTAGCTCCTTTTTGCGAAAATGTTTTAGCTATTATCATTGTGCTTCCTAGTCCTTGTGATAGAGGGGATTTGCTTTTTGTTCTACTGCCGAAAGTATTTAGCTCATTTTCATGTTTTAACTACTTTCTTTTTGCTCCAGATACTATTTAAATATCCTCCTGGGAAGAGATTAGCTATGCGCTCAAAGGATTTAGCTGCCTTCTGTTTTCCTGGAGGTGTCAAGGTTTGATGTTCACATGGATCATCTATAAATTAAGATTTAGTCTCTGTGATTTTTAATCTACATGGCTCTTCAGTTCATGCTAATTTTAAGTTACTGTAAAGACTACATGCAATGTATTCCTCACTCATATGACATTAAAACATTTGCTTTCTCACTCTTTTGTAAATCGATCATTGTTGTATGATGCCATGGTGTTGCATTCCAACAATAAACAAAAATGCAGCCAGCCAAGTTCAACTATCGTTGATCATGTGTCCTTTGCATATAGAATATCAGATCTTCCACTATATAAGAGTACGTGTTTGGATTGTAGTAGAGTTGGAAAACGAAAGGTTTGGAGCTAAAAATGAGTTTCTAATTCCAAATGGGTGTTTGCAACCTCTAGAAAACCATGACCTTAGAGCTCCAAGACACTCAAGAACATGGTTTTGGAAAGTGTCTATTTATCTTTACTGACAGAGTCTCTTAAAGTAGCTAAAGTGTAGAGAGGAAAGGAGCTAACTTCCACAGCTTAATTTTCTTATGTATAATGGAAGACAAACACCGTCTTTATGAAAGATTTAGGCCCCCTTCGTTACTTCTTGGGCATTGAAGTTGCCTCCTCTCCCCTTAATCACTGTGTCGCTGTGTCGCTGTGTCACCTGTAATTCAAGGATCTCGGTTTTTATTTTCAAAATTTTAATTGATCTTCATTGTGCGGGGGCTGAAGGTCTAGTACATATCAAATGTTCCCATCACAGTCTTGAGGTTGAGAAGCACTTTCTAGTCTTATAAATCCATATATTTTCTCTCTAATGTAACTGTACTACGCGGTCCCAATATACAGATTTTTTGGTCATCTTCTCCTTTTTAATCTACTTCCTCATTTCTGTTGGATTTTCATGGTGCAGACGCGGTTGTTGGAGAGGACTCCATCATTGAGTGAACTAAACGAACTTGTTTATGGACAGGTATGCTAGACCATCTCTCACCTCGCATGTCTTACTGTTTTCAAGCTTACTTACTGCATCCTGTCCGCATTGTTCTCTTTGCTTCAAGAAATCCTCATAGCTTTTGTGATTGCAGAGCTGCACTATCCTATTAAAAACAATGTCTGGATAAGAGTAATTTAGCGGAGGCTACGATTCCTAGATAGCACAATCTAGGGCCTGGAAGTTAATTACTGAATCCATGTTAATTTTGACATCAAAAGCAATGTTTTACTTCTTGTTTATTTACTGTACTTATTCACTGGCTAGCACCTCTATGTTTGCTACATGGTCTTTAACCAAGATCATGATTATTGAACCTTTTACATAGGTGCAATTCTTCCCAGTCACTGGAAACTGACTTGACAATTCCACTAGGTATGGAATTGACTCATATATAGTTCCCTCCTTTGCTAGGGAATCCACTCTTCAATCATGCACACTTGCAAGGTTGAAGCTACCAAGATAAGCAGCAGCAGTGATTTGTTATCAGTTTGTTCTCTCGATTATATTTCTATTACGATTTCCTTCACCCACACTTCTTTTTATGCATTGAAATATATGCCCATACACAATTGTGAAGACGCAGCACAATAGGAATGAACACAGGAGTCTAGAATATTTAAGATATCTCATGTGCTTTCAACACCCTTTGGTATGAATTTCTCATTACTTAGAAAAGTGTCTTCATTGACATTGCTTTAGAAGTTGCTCTCTTCTTCAGCTCCCTCCCTAGTTTAGTCGAGACATCTTTTGACAGATACTGTCCATGTTCAAGCTGAATGAAGCTGGGTTTTTTTTAGAAAAAAGGCCGTGGCAAGTCATCTCCATATAGAGTTTTTGCTAGTTAATGCTAATGCTATATGCTATCCCCGAAATCTAATATTAGTTAAGCATTTTTCTCTCAAACTTCTCTAACCTTACAGTCAAAACGCAACGTTCCTTTTCATTTTGTTGCAGGAGCATTTGGGCAGAGACGATTTCTCATTCATATTTTCTCTTAAGGTAAGCTTTTCCTTTTTTGTTCTTCATCTTGTTTACATATCACACATACCTTTTATGGCCATTGCAAAGCCTAAGTTGGCATGCTCTCTTGGCCTCAATGGAGGTTTTAAGTTGTGAATTCTCCTTCTCCCAAGCTACTGAACTATCAATACGAAAATCAAATTTAGTAGTTGTGTTTTCAAGAAACAAATAATTAGCCCCTCTTGCAAATTCTTAAATAATCCCTTGACCTCCCAGCTTGTTGGAATCATTCTCATCTCTTCTTCATTTTTTGTTCTTTTTTGAAAAAATAGAATTAAGAAAATTGAAGTAGGTAAGATGGGAAGAACACATTTTGGAGGGAAAAAAGGACCAAATTGGGAAAACCTTCTGGGATATAAATGAGTTGGTTATCTTGATGTATTTCGTGTGATCTTGATTTAAACGTTTGGAAATCAAGCAAAAAGATTCACTGCTAATGCTGGTGGCTGGACATTGATTTGTCTTATGAATTTGTCTGGTTGTTTTTCATGGGGTTCTTTGAATACAAAGAGTGGTTGGATTTTTAAAATTGCCTTCTGTTCTCGTGATCAGGTGGCAGACAATGATACACTTTACGGGGTTTGCTTGCATGTTACAGAAATCGTTCAAAGGCCACCTGGTATCTTAGGCAGCCATTCACCCCTTTCTCAATCAACTGGTCGATGCTGCCGTTTTTTGGTTTCTGCACCTCGCTGCTACTGTGTGCTCACGAGGGTTCCTTTCTTTGAATTACATTATGAGATGTTGAACAGGTTAATATTAATTTCATCAATTAATTAGTCGTTACTGACTTCTAGGGAGACGTTTTCCACATTGGTTCAGTTACTTCAGTGCAATTCACTACATTTACTTACATGGATGCAGTATCATTGCACAGGAGCGTTTGAATCGGATAACTCAGTTTGTTAGTGAAATGTCACTCACTGCTTGCATGCCTTCAGTATCTAAACAGCATGGGCAAATGAATGAAAATGTTGACTGTCTTGATAGAGAGTACGATGCTGATTGGATGGCTTCTGCAATACCTGTTGACAGTGCAGTAGCCCTTACTGCTGCTGCTGCTGGAATTATATCTGATGATGTGATTCCAACCTTATCACCAAAGATTTGGGAACCTCAATCTCCTGACAGTGTTACTGCTAGCGAGGCTTCAGATTCCAGCCAAGCAAGGGAAGTAGATAAGGATGGCAGGAAGTATTTGCAATATTTTGATGATTATGCTTCCCTGTCTCCGGAAAACCATTGTGATGCTTTAGAAAGAATTTATGGAGGTGATGAAAATGGTCATGTTTCTCCAGTACTTGGGATGTTTTCCTGCTCTAGGAGCCGCAGATTAGATCGTCTTGGAAGTTTTGATACCTTATTTAGGTAGTAGTTACATTTGTCACTTGTTAACTGTGTGTTGAGTTCTTGATGTGTCTCAACTCCATTAAGCCATGCAACTCCAAGGCACTTGTTATTTCGGTACAATAGTGATATATTTTTGTCTTTGACAGTTCAGTTAGAAGCATGGTATCAGATGACGATGATGACGAACTTTTCCCAGATCATGAAAAAGATTTTGGTGATGACTTGATATTGGAATGGGCTAAGGTTAGTTTATGATTGTTCCTGTTGTTTATTCATTTGTTCACCCATGTGACATACCGAGTTCCATTCCATCTTTTTTTTTTTCCTGAACGCTACCTCCTGGATCTTGGGTAGGAAAACAAAAATGATTTGCTACAGATAATTTGTGGTTATCATGCAATGCCTCTTCCCCAACGAGGAAACGGGATAGTTTTTCAGCCTCTTGATCATTTACAAGCTATCGAGTATAAGCGGCCTCCAACCTCTGACCTTGGATTTTGCAATAATTATCTAGCTTCATTCAAAGCAGCCGAGGTATTTCTTAGTGTTTTGATTGACATTAGACTATGTTCCTTGATAAATAATTAAAAATGCTTTCTTGATATTCTAATCTTGGTATTTTGTAAAAAAGGTCAATGCGAAGTTAGCTGCTGCTGAGGAAGCTCTTGCGCTGTCAATATGGACAACTGCAACTGTATGTCGGGTTCTGTCACTGGAAAATGTAAAGTCCCTATCATATGAAGTTATATTGTCTTGAATTCAGCAGCTTTCAATCTTTTTCCAACTGTCTGCTTCACCACTTGTAACATCCTTAAGCAAGCAATCGTATTTCTAATCAATTCCTTCGACGCTGCATAATTGTCGAAAAGGGTTGCTGTGTAATACGGAGGTGGAGTCTTGGTCTTGTAGATTCAGGCTAGGACTGTTTATCAGCAATTATAACCATTAAGTTTCTTTCAAAAATTTCTGTTTTTATGAAAAGGAATCTTGAGAAACTATGCAGGTAGTTAGGAAACAATTTCAAGCTTAACCCTCCATTGTAGTTGAAATCTTATTCCATTTGTTCAGGCAATCCTATTTCCATTTCTTCCATGTTGCATTTTCAGATTGGTGTTTGGAAGTCTGATATATGCTTCTTCTTCCAGGTTTTGGCACTGGTTGCAGGCGTATTACTGGAAAAACAAGTGGTGGTAGTGTGCCCAAACCTGGTGAGTTAATGTTGTTATTGGAGATAATTTTGTCAACCCACAGATGAATTATTTGTTCATGAACACGCTTGTACACATTTATAGAGTATGCGCGCATGTATATTTATTTGCAGCTCTGGACAATTTCTTATGCAAAGTAGCTGTTTTGAATTGGTTATCTGTCCTGACTCGAGTTCCATTTGTTGCAGGGTGTTTTATCTGCAGTCGTTTTATCCCTTGTCCCCATGATTCGTCCATTTCAATGGCAGAGTTTATTGCTTCCAGTAAGTTTCATAATTTTTATACCCCTGTAGTATCTGTTTTGAGCCAATGGAGAACATCATGGATTTAGCTAAAATAATGATGTTACTGTCACACATCCTCGATTATTTCTCCTCAAAGTGTCATTGAAAGTTCATGTAAATGAATGAGACATAATAAAAGAACAATGAATAACTAATCCTTGTTAAAAATCCTGATATGCAAGCCAAAAGGAAATGTTAAAAAGGCAGAAAAGATTGAAATATTACTCTCTGAATACACGTTAAGCTTAACAGGAGTTGGAATACTACATCAGATAATTGGTGGTGGTCTGTTCAGGATATGTGAAGTTGTGTTGAGATGCAGTAGCTTCTTGGTTTTGGTCAAAATGGATGCTGGAATTTCTTTCTTTCTTTGCTTTTTTAGGTTTTGATTTAGTAGAAATGGAATTTTAATATTCTTCACTTCTGCTTCTATTAGATGCTTATGGATCTGGCATGACTTTTTTTGGCTAAAATTTATGTTGATCTTTCGCAGATCTTGCCACGGCAGATGCTTGATTTTCTTGATGCTCCTGTTCCCTTTATAGTGAGTTTCAGATATTAACCTTTTCTCTTTTTGCTAAGACAGTTACCATGCAATTGTATTGGTCTGTGCCTTTTGTGTTTCTTCCTTTTAATTTGTACTGTGCTCTATTATTTTATTTATCTCCGGGAACTAGGATGTCATCATCTTGTCCTTTCTGTGATCACAAGTCAAATGGGCAAGCAACATTTTAAAGGATTGGAGATGATAGAAGAGAATTGAGATTTTAACGTTGAGTCTGGCATCAAATGGTGGCTGGAAGTTCTATTGTTGGCCACGTGTTGGGCTGTTGCCAGTTTTGGATGCTTCTGAAGGGAGTTTCCTTCCATCTCCAGAAAAATCCTTTGTCAGTTTGTAGCCGAAGAGCTCGCAAACTTTGAATTACTGGGAATCAATTACTTGTCAGTCTGGCAAAATGTCACTTCTTGGTCATTAACTGGGTTGTTTCATGCCCTAGTTTACTTGGAGCACTGAATAAGGGGTTCAATCGAAGGAAGAAGTCTGAAAACAATCCAGGACTGATCAGGTGTTGTGAAAGACCTTACAGCAACTTCTCTTTTTGGAACTGCTGATCTGACCTGCATGTAACTGGGTGTGATGAGGTTGGACTGGTTTATGTCAGTACTTAGGATGGCTAGAAGACCCCCCCCCCTCCCCCCCCAAATCTCTTCTCCATTAACTACAGGGAAAATTACAAGGTTTCGGAGTTGATGCATGCTGGAAAGTTGAAATGATGATTTAGCATGGACAAGCTGGCCTGGAATAAGGGTTGATATATCATGAGGCTGAAACGCAAGATTAACATATTATTTCATTTCTTCAGGCATAAATATGTCTTGCCATGAAGGTTTGGTTGAGTTTAACATTTTTGCTCATCTCTTCGGGCGTAAATTGTCAAGGTGTTGGAAACTTTTTTTATGAGCCTTACTGAACCTTTCAATCAAGTTCAAAATCTTCCACTCAAGATTGAGAAAAGCTCATTGCAAAGTGAGTAAGACTGTGATTCATTTTTTCCGGTAGAGGTCGATGCTTAAACAGGAGAATGTATCACCCAACAAGGCAGATGTCCTTGAAAAAAAAGACCAGAACGGTATATATAGATTAAGCACTGGGAGGTGGGTTTTTTGCCCCAGATTTTTTTGAGGGATCAGCTTAGTAGGACATGGGCAAAGGTGCATGTTCTCAACAATCCTGCTCCGATCATCGTTATCTTATCTGTTGTTATGAGAGTTTATGAGCTCTCCAGTATGTTTTGGTCTTGTTTTTCTGATCAACATTTGAAATAGTTTTGAAAAATATATCATATAAGTTCTAGTGTAAAGTCTACAATCATTGTCTTCAGTGAGAAGTTTCCAATTTCTCTGACATTGAACTTTTTATTTCAAACACTTGGAAACATGCTTTATGTAACTTTTTGCCGTCAAATAAAATTGGATATTGGAGGTTTGTTACATGAAGTATGATCCAAGAAATTTATGCTGGTCAAGACATTGAGCTAAATTATCCAGAACACTAAGAAATTCCTGTCAAATGTTTTAATATAGCCTTTTTCTCTTACAGGTTGGTATACAGCACAGACCTGCTGACTTGAAGATAAAAACCTCTAACCTTGTTCATGTTAATGTGCTCAAAAACCAGGTTGGGAAACTTTTTTGATCGTTCCCTTCTTTTATATACTAGAGCCTGAACTTCATTAAACATGATACTCCTCAAGTGTTCTTACTGTTTCCTCTCCACTGAAGGTGAAAATGTGTCACTTGCCAACACTTCCACGGTATAAAGAGCTTGTTTCTGAACTTCGGCCATTGCACGACAGACTATCATTAGAAAGCTCGGTTGCTAAAAGGCATCCTGTGTATAGGTGCAATGAAGTGCAGGTATTACTTGTAGCTGGACTCAATGCAAAACCTCTCTTCTTGCATGCCTATCTGTCTTATTCTTGGAAACTTAAGCTTCACAAAAGCATTGACAGGCATGGTGGCTTCTTTAAGCAAAGTTTATCCGGTCGTATTTTGATTAAAATTATTGCAAGAACGATGCGGGGCCAGTGTATACTGCTTTTGCACATCTTTACAGGGAAAATCTCTTCATTGTTTGCAGCCTTCTTAATGCTAATTATGTCGATAATCCGAAATAAACCTCCATGCATGATTTTTATGGAATAGTCTTCCATTACTATTTTTGTTCTCGAGAAAAGACTACCATCTTAACCATTACTGCTGTCATTTTCGACATAATGATCATCACTACTGTCATTGTTAAACTCACCACCACCATCATTATTCTGTTAGATTTCTTCCCATCTTCATCGAATCTTTACTGTTAGATTTCTTCTCATCCTGCACTCTTATATGGTAGCTGATTATATTTGATAATTCCAGGCTGAAGCTGCAACACGATTTTTGACTGTCATGAGACGCTACTTGGAGTCTCTTTGTTCAGATTTGAGATCTTATACAATAACGAGCGTGCAATCAAACAATGACAGGGTAAGAACACCTGAGGTCATCATTACAAAAAAAATTAAGTACCTTCAATTCCAAGTATATACTTATCTGGAATTGATCCTTTTCAGGTTTCTTTACTTCTCAAAGATAGCTTCATTGACTCCTTTAATAGTAGGGACCGATCCTTTATTAAGGTAACTTTCATTTTCTTTTAGTCCTTCGCCGTTCATTTTTCACACTTCTTCTCAACTTTTTTTCCCAATAATGCTGCTGCCTGTTTGATAGTGCAGTGAGGTATGAATGAAACTGAGATTTTCTCCAATTATAGTTTTTGAAGTGTTTAGTTAATCAACACACCATAGTTTTGCATGTATTCTATTGAAAACTCTCTTGAAATCCTGAATAAGAAAAAAGTTACAATTTATAATTTTTTTTAAATTTATTTTTTATAATTTTTTTTAAATTTATTTTTTCAAACTACAATCATAAAAGCTACTGTAATAACAAACACATACTTTGTCTTTGTTAATGTTAACGCGGCCACTGTATGGTTGGCTGCGTTAACAAACGATTATGAATCTTTAACTACATTTGCAATTTTATATTTGGATACATGCTTCTAGATTCTCAAACTGAGCTTAATATATGCAATCTTGATTTTTGAATTGGTTGATCACAAGACTTTCAATTGCTTTCGCGTATTGATTTTTGTGTTCTGCAGCATTTTGTAGACACACAACTATTTGCCGTTCTGTCAGACTCTCGTTTGTCGAGCTTCGAGCACGGGAGCTTCTAACTTAACAATTTGCAAGCACTGGAACAATTTTTCAAGGTGGTAATGACTAATGAGCATAATCTAAGTAATGCAGGATGATGCCCTCTGTTGCCATTGTTATTGACTCAGCAAAAAATTATGTCAAACGCAACAGCTTTCGGAGCCATCAACTGTGAACTGATATATGCAGCTGAAAGTTGCGAAAAAGAACTGAATTTTGTAATGTAGATAGAGATATAGCAACATTTCCTCGCATGCCTCGCATCAATGATATGTTTGTTGTATCAGTTGAGGACACAGGCAATATGATCACAGTCTTTGTCTTTCTTACATGGGGAGTATGATCTAGGGCTTTTTGGAACCCCATCTCCCTTCATCACCCATCAGACCACCTTCTTGTAAATGTCAACAGGGCAATAAAACACTTTTTTATGGCACTTCCATTTTTTAAAGCACAAGAATTGTGTAGTTGTAAAACCTGGATAGACTTCTTGGGTCAATTCCAGGTATAGATTAATTTGGATTAAAAAAAGAAGAAGGAAATAATTGATTTAATTTTATCCAAATGAAAACTCAAGTATAATCTATTTTAATATTAACTTTTTTTTATTCGAAATTCTAATCTTATCCTGAGTTAAATTTAATAACTCTAGTTTGTGTTTAGTATTTTTGGTGGATTGATTTTTTTTTTCTTTTCAAGAAAAAAAATTTGATGATGTTCCAAAGTAATGTTTTTAAATTAAAATTTTTTAAAAAAACAAGAAAAAAGTTTTTTAAAATGTAAATTTACACCTTGAGGACTCATTTGTGAAATGAGTTAATTATACCTTAGTCCTTGTAATTTTTAAAACTAATTAATTAGTTTTCATGGTTTAGAAATTTTATATATATATATATATATATATTAATCCTTTTTATAGTTTAATCTTTTTCCTCAATTCTATGTTATTTTATAATTTATTTAAAAAAAAATAGAGAAGAAAAATAATAATATGGAAAGATTAATGAGAAAAGAAACAAAAAATACCATCAAAATAAGTCAGATGAATACCCTAATTACTAAAATCATGATTCAAATTTTTGAATTGCATAATTTCACACATAGGTTGTGGTTTTTGTGTTCAAAAAGTATTTTTAAAATTTTTTAAAATTATTTTTATTTTAAATTAATTATTTTTATAATTTTAAATGGTTTTGATATACTATATCAAAAATAAATTTTAAAAAATAAAAAATATATATTTTAATATATTTTCAAGCAAAAAATACTTTAATCATTACCATAATCTTAAACACCACTTTAAAACAAATCAACCTTGTTATAATATTTTAAAAAATCAAACCTTTTTAAAATCATGATATCAGTAATATCGTTTAGATCTCTTGGCTTATTAGAATCTCTTTTTTAGGTAAGATTGAAAAAATCAAGCCGTCCTAAAAT
>Ga0307510_10007413_pt1 | contig 13082 bp, 13 predicted proteins | sample 12_EM_MG_FD_207224 | JGI IMG/M metagenome (GOLD analysis project Ga0307510, IMG submission 207224) | Populus trichocarpa ectomycorrhiza microbial communities from riparian zone in the Pacific Northwest, United States - 12_EM | ecosystem: Host-associated > Plants > Roots > Unclassified | place... | reverse complement strand
GGTCGACTCCCTCATCGACCGCATGGGCATGCGCTACGCCCCGATGGTCCTGCGCCTCATGGGCCCGAAGCTGGTCGCCAAGTACCGCCGCAAGATAGACCTCGCGGGCAACCCCGGCGGCCTGACCATCGACCGCTACGCGGCCCGCCGGGCGGTCTACGGCTTCCTCGGCGGCTTCGGCGGCCTGCTGATGCTGCTCGAAGGGCACTACATCGTCGCCGTCATCCTGTTCGCCTTCGGCGCGTTCTGGACGGAGGTCGGCATCTGGTCGGCGATCCGCATCCGCAAGGACGTGATCGAACGGACCCTGCCGGACTTCCTCGACGTCCTGGCGGTGGTGGTGAGTGCCGGGCTGGGCTTCCGCCAGGCCCTGGACCGCGTCGCCTCGAAGTACGAAGGCCCGTGGGCGGACGAACTCCGCATCACCCTCCGCCAGATGGACCTCGGCATGAGCCGCCGCGCCGCCTTCACGGAACTCCGGCGACGCAACGACAGCGAGCAAGTCGCCATGTTCGTCACGGCGTTGCAACAGGGGGAGGAACTGGGCGCGCCGATCGTCGACACGCTGGTGTCGTTGGCGAAGGACATGCGCCGCACGGACGCGCAGAACGCCCGTCGTAAGGCGGCCCGTGCGGTTCCCAAGGCCACCATGATGATCACCACGTTCATGGTCCCGGCCACGATGCTGCTGCTCGGCGCGGGGTTGTTGCTCGGCTCCGGCACGGACTTCAGCACGATCACGGGCAAGTAGGGGCGGACGGGGGCGACTTGAACGATGGCGACGACGGACGAACGTGAACGCACGGGACTGCTGCGACGGCGCCCCAAACCGACCGAGATCACGACACCGCCGGCCGGGACGGTGCTGCCGGACCATGTGCGGTCGGGGGCGACGGACATTCCGGTGACGACGGTGACACCGGCGTTGCCGGAGGGATGGGTACCGGTGGGGGCGAGGCTGGCGGGGGTACCGGCACCGCCGGAGCAGCCGAGCCTGGAACGGATGGCCGCCGATGGCGGGGAAGCCCCACAGGGGCCACCGGCACCCGACAACGAAAGCAGCACGGGCGGTGCGGGTGGGAGTCAGTTCCCGGCCGAAGGCCGGGAAGTGGCCCTGCCCATCCAGATCAGCGCGCTGCAAGCGATGTGCAGGCAGGTCTTCGGCTTTCGCCTCGCGATGATCGCCCTGGCCGCCCCCTCCGCCCTGGTCAACGCCACCCCCGGCGTAGCCACCCGCCTGGTAGGCGCAGCCGTAGTAGTCACCTTCATGGCCTCCTACGTCCTGTTCAGAGACTGGGAACGCTTCGGCCCCCTGCTCCTACGCCACCCCTCCCTCCTGGCCGTAGACACCCTGTTCGGCTCCCTCCTCCTGATCTCGGCAGGGCCAACCAGCACGCTCGCCTACGTCAGCGTCTGCACCCCCCTCCTCGCCGGCATCGTCTACGGCTGGCGAGGCGCCGGCTGCTTCGCGAGCCTCCAGGCGGTGATCCTCGTGCTGGCGCAGACCGCCGCCGCGGACGCCCACGAGGTCGTCGCGCAGACCTTCCTCCTCCCCGGCCTGTGCGTGATCGCCGGCGCGGTGGGAGTGACCCTGCGCAACCTGATGCTCCGCTTCGGCGAAGCCACGACCGCGTTGACGACGGTCCAGGCCCGTCTCGCCGTAACGGAGGCGGTAGGAGCCGAACGAGCCCGCCTGGCACGCGAGTTGCACGACTCGGTGGCGAAGACCCTGCACGGCGTGGCACTCGCGGCGGACGGCCTGGCCGGCTCGGCGGGCGCGGACCGCATGGACCCGACCCTGATCAGACAACAGGCGGAGCTGGTGGCCCGCTCGGCCCGCAGGGCGGCCGCGGAGTCCCGCGAACTCCTGGCGGACCTACGGCGGGAGTCGAACCCGGACGAGGGCACGGACGTACTGGTCGAACTGGCCGCCCGCACAAGGGACTTCAGCACCAGGACCGGCCTGTCCACGACCTACCGCCCGACGGGCGACCACGGCGTACCGCCGGTCCCGCCCGCCGTGGCGCGCCAACTCCTCACCATCGCGACGGAAGCGATGGAGAACGCCCACCGCCACGGAACCCCCACCAAGGTCGACGTGGAGGCCGGAGTCCACGACAGCCTCCTTCGCATCAGCGTCTACGACGACGGCCGCGGCCTCCCTCCCGGCACGACCCTCGAACAGCTGCGCAGGGCAGGCCACTTCGGCCTGGTCGGCATGGTCGAACGGGCGGCGTCGGTGGGCGCCCGCATCCGTATCGGCAGAGGCGGCCACGACACGGGCACGGAGGTCCGCCTGGAACTCCCGCTGGGAGCCCTGACGACGTAACCCGCACCCATATCCCCCGCCACCACCACAGACGCCCCGAGAGGAGGCAGCCATGCCGGACCAGACGACGCCCCACCCCGGCGCTCCCCAGCCGCCACCGAACCCCTTCCACAACTTCCCTCCACCGGCCCCGACTTCGCCCCTCAGGGTCGTCGTGGCCGACGACAACCCGGTGGTCCGGGCGGGCCTGACGGCTCTGTTGTCGGGCCGCGCGGACATCACGGTCGTGGCGGAGGCGGCGGACGGCCGTGAGGCCTACGAGGCGGCCCACTTCCACCGCCCCGACGTGGTCCTCCTGGACGTCCGCATGCCGGGCGTGGACGGCATCTCGGCGCTGCCGTACCTGGTGCGGATCGCGCCGGTCGTGATGCTCACGTACAGCAGGGAGTCGGAGATCGTCCAGGAGGCGCTGCGGCGCGGGGCGGGCGGTTATCTGGTCCACGGCGAGTTCACGGCGGACGAACTGGTCGCCGCCGTAAGGGACATCAGGCAGGGCAGGGCCCATTTCACGCCATCGGCGGCGGGCGCACTGCTGGCACAGCTACGACAGGAACAGGCGGCCCGGACGACCCCGTCCCTGCCCGAGGGCCTGGGCTCGTACGAGTCTCAAATAGGTGCAGCTGCAAACGGAATGACTCCTTCAAGGCCTATCTCTGGGCTAAATTCGCCAGATGGGCTTTCGCAACTGCAACCACCTATGAGACAGTCATCCTTGGACAGGTCACGGTTCCAACTGAGCGCGAGGGAGGCGGAGATCATGGACCACATCGCGTCCGGCATGACCAACCAGCAGATCGCCGCCACCTGCTTCATCTCCGAGAAGACCGTCAAGAACCACATCAACCGCATCTTCGCCAAGCTCCACAGCACCAGCCGTTCCGAGGCCGCGGCCAAGTGGCTTGGTACGGCGCCGGGTTCGGCCCGAGGGCTGGGGTGACGCGCGATGCCGCGACGGAGGACCCAACTGCCGGGCCTACGGCCCCGGTTCGGTGACGGGCGGGCCCAGTGCGAAGGCCGGGACTCCGATTGGGCCCGATTTTGGGCCCTGGGGCCCTCTGGCGTACCTGTAGTTCGGGCATACCGTTCTCATGTCGAAAGCGGCACCGGCGACGAGGAAGCCGGGATCGAGTCTCTCGGAGGGGAACACCATGAGCAACTGGATCAACACCACCGTGACGTACCTTCAGGCCCGCGCCGCCCGCAACGACAAGGGCCAGACCGCGGTGGAGTACCTGGGCATCATCGCTGTGGTGGTCGCGATCGTGCTGGCGATCACGGGTACGAGCATCGGTTCGACGATTCTCGACGCGATCACCAACAAGATCTCCGAGGTCACCGGCGGCTGATGCCGCCCCGTAGGCACAGCGACGCAGGGCAGGCCTTCCCCATCTACATCACGGTGGTGGCGGGTCTGCTCTTTCTCGCGTTCGCCTACGTCGCGGTCGGCCAGGCCGCAGTGAACCGGGGCGGCGCCCAGACGGCCGCGGACGCGGCAGCGCTCGCGGCGGCCCAGGACACCCGGGACCAACTCGCGGGCAAGTGGGTGGAGAACGTACTCGACCCGACCAAGTGGCAGGAGATCTTCGACGGCAACGTGGCGGGACTCGTTGACGGATGTGGGCGTGCCGATGAGCTCGCGGGGCAGAACGACGCCCACGTGACCAGTTGTTCACCGCCTACGGGACTCCCCCCGCAGTACACGGTCGCTGTCGAGACGGACAAATCGGTCGGGGATTCGATCGTCCCCGGCACGGAGAGCACGTACTCGAAGGCTCATGCCACCGCCGTGATCGAGCCGCTCTGCACGTTCCAACTCCCCGGCGAGGGCGCCGGAGACGACGTGCTGCCGAAGCTCACCTGCAAGGACAAGGACTGGGACCTCGACCCGACGGATCTCACCGATCTACCGGGACCCGAGGACCTCTTCGACGTCCACCTGGCCGACTGACAAGCGAACGACGAGTGATGAAGGAAGCAGAGTCATGAGCATTCGGTTCACTTCGACGGCCCGCAGGGGGATGGTCGCCATGGCTGTCGCGGCAGGTCTGGCCATCGGTGTGGCCGGCTGCGGGAGTGGCGGCGACAACGACAAGAAGCCGGACACGTCGGCGTCGGCCTCCAAGAGCAGCGGATCTGATCCGAGTGCTCAGGAGGGGCAGTCGGAGACGCCTCTGGCCGAACTTACGGGGACCGACGGACTGCTCCTCCAAATCACCTCTGCCGACAGGGACTCGGGCGGGTTCGTCACCGTGAACGGGGTCCTGAAGAACGACGGTGACAAAATGCTCGTGATTCCCTCGGCCCTGCGTGGCGACGAGACCGAGATCCTCCAGCACGGTACGTCGCTCGGCGGGGCCACCCTCGTGGACTCCAAGGGCAAGAAGCGCTACTACGTGCTGCGGGACACGGACGGCCGGCCGCTCACCACGACAGGCCTTACGACGATCAAGGCGGGCGGCACGGTGGCCGTCTTCATGCAGTTCCCGGCGCCCCCGTCGACCACCACCGAAGTCTCCTTCGAACTACCGACGTTCCCCGTCGGCACGATCAAGATCTCCGGATGAGGCGGCCGTGACCACCACTCCCCGTCTCGCCCTGGTCGTGACCGCCGCCACGATCATGGTCGCCGCGAACATCGTCGGCGCGGTGGCGGCGCGCGCCGACGACACCCCGAGTCCGAGCGTCCCACCGGGTACCGAGGCCTCGGCCTCCGCCCCGGTGACGGTCGACCCGAACGACCCGGACCTGAAACTCCCCGAGGGCGCGACGCTCGCCGACCCCAAGGTCCTGGACATCAAGTCCGTCGTCGAGGACCAGGGCGGCGAGGAACGCCGTGAGGACACCAACTCGGACGTGACCTTCGCCCTCCAGGCCGAGGTCCTCTTCAGCAAGGACAGCTCCAAGCTGAGCGCCGAGGCGAAGTCCCGTATCGACGCGATCGCCGAGGAGATCAAGAAGCAGAACGCTTCGACGGTCCGCGTCTTCGGCTTCACGGACAACCTCGGCTCGTCCGCACACGGCGACGTCCTGTCCAAGCAGCGCGCCGACGCCGTACAGGCCGTCCTCGACGCGGACCTGAACAGCCCGAACATCACCTTCGAGGTACGCGGCTACGGCGAGCAGTACCCGATCGCCGACAACTCCACGGAGGCCGGCCGCAAGAAGAACCGAAGGGTCGAGGTGACGTTCCCGCGCACGGAGAGCTGAACGACGGGCAAGCGACGGGCAGTTGACTGGCGATGGGTGACTACTTCCAGAGGGTCGTCGACGTCGAGGTGACGGAGGCGGATGCCCGCGCGCACGCGGAGCGCATGGTCGGGTGGCTGGTCGCCGAGGGACTGATCACCCGCGAGATGTCGGCGTACGGCGTGTACAGCCCTGGCGCCGGCGCCGGGTACGTTCCGGGGCTCAACTGGCGCCGGGCGGTGGCCGGTCCGTCGGATCCGAGCTGGCAGCCCGGGCCGGTGGCCGTCATGACCGGGCGCCACTACTACGTCGAGGGCCAGGGGGCGGACGAGGCCGACGCCGCGATCTGTCCGGCCTGCGCCGCGCGGACCGTGGTGATCGACTACCCGGAGCGGTTCGAGGCGGACGAGGAGATCTGGCGACCGTTCCGGGACGGCATCGCCGTGTGGAAGGAGACCGGCGACGGAAGCGTCACCTGCCCGGCCTGCGGGACCGCCGTACCGGTCACGGACTGGGACTTCGGGTCCGGCTTCGTCCTCGGCGCCCTCGCCTTCGACTTCTGGGGCTGGCCGCCGCTCACCACTGGCTTCCACGCCGAATTCCGCGCGCAGTTGGGGCATCGGGCGCGGGACCACTCCGGAAAATTCTGACGGTCGGCCCGTCACGACGCAGACTTGGGCACTGATTTGGGCCCACGGGCCCATCTCGGGCACCCGTCCCGTCCCTAACCTCTGGAACCTCTGGAAGGTCTTGTCGCGCTGGGAGCGACGTCGGGGGACGGGGGAGACACCATGGCCTCGATCGGAGGAGTGCCGGAAGTGCCAGGCGGGCAAGGTGGGTTGACCGGGCGTCAGGACATGCCCGTGCCGCTCGCCACCGCTCTGGTGTTGGTGCACGCCCTCTTTGCCATCACCCTCGTCGGCGGGCTCGGGCTGCTGATGACCGCCGGGGCGTACGACGCCCTCGACGGACAGGTGATCGCCCTCGTCGCGTACGCCGCCGCACCCGGCGTCCTCGGCTGGTGGCTCGCCCGGCGGAGTTGGGAGGGCGGGACCCGCGTCCGGCGTGGACTCGTCGCCGTACAGGGCTGGTTGATCCTCGGCGGTGTCGTCAATCTCGTCTCCGGGTCCGCCCGCGGAGGGCTGCAACTACTCCTCCCCATCCTCATCCTGTTCTTCCTGTCCCGCCCCGAAAGCCGTCAGTGGTACGGGCTCGCGGAACTGGACCGCGTGGAGCGCCGGCCGTTCTCCCTGTCCCGGCTGATCCGTTGGCGCCGGGACGACGGGCAGACGGCGGTCGAGTACGCCGGGTTCATCGCCATCGTCGCCGCCATCATCACCGCGCTGCTCGTCAGCGGCCTCGGCACCCAGATCTTCACCGGCATCCAGTCGGAGGTCTGCAAGGTCACCGGCATGGCCTGCTCTGCCTCGACGGACGGCGACACGGACACAGCCGCTGGCGACAACAACGGCGACAACAACGGCAATGGCAACGGCGGGACTTCAGGCGGCACCGGCACCACAGGTGGCACTGGCACCGGCACCGGCACGACCACCACCACCGACCCGGACCAGACCGACGACAAGAAGCCCGCCCCCGCCGACGACAAGGACGACAAGAAGGACGACGGCTGCTTCTCCGGCGTCGGTGCCTTCCTCGGCTGCGCCGGCAACCAGGTCAAACAAGTAGGCCAAGGCCTCTTCGTCGACGGCGTCTGGGGCGACCTCACCGGCATCTACGACATGGTCCGCCACCCGATGGACACCCTGAAGGGCATCGGCGACTACGGCAAGCAACTCGGCCACGACTGGTCGGAGAACTCCAAGGACGCCGGCAAGAAGTGGTCCGACGGTGACTACGGCGGCGCCCTGTGGGACTGGGCCGGTGCTTCCGTCAAGACCGGTGGCACGGTTCTCTACGACGTGTTCATCGGCGACGACGTCGCCAAGGACTGGAACAACGGCGACAAGACCCGTGCCGTCACCCACGTCCTCTGGAACGTCGGTTCCCTCTTCATCCCGGGCTACGACGGCGCGAAGATCGTCGAGAAGGTCGGCGACCTCGGCAAGATCGGCAAGCTGGGAAAGCTCGGCGAACTCGCCGAGAAGGCGGCCAAGGCCGCGGATGACGCCAAGAAGGCGGCCAAGGCCGGTGACGCGGCGGGCGCCGAGAAGGCCGCCAAGGAAGCCGACGACGCCGCCGAGGAAGCGGAGAAGAAGGCCGAGAAGACCGGCTGCACGATCGGCGCGCCCAGCCGCCGTATCCCGTACGACGGCAATGGCCCCGACACATCCGGCACCCTCACCGGTGCTCCCGGCACGGGCTCCACGGTCCTGGCTGCCGGCGGTTCCCCGTACGTCGTCCTCGCCGAGGACGGCTGCGACGAAGACGCCAAGAAGGAGGCGGAGGACGCCCGCAAGCAGGCGGACGAGGCCGACGCGGCGGCTCGCGCGGCCGACCTGAAGCACGCCGCGGACGAGGCGAAGAAGGCGATCACGGACGCCAGGGACAAGCAGAAGACGCCCAGGAACGAGCGGTTCACGCTCGACGAGAAGAAGATCGACGACCTCGTCGCCAAGGCCAAGGACAACCCGGACCTGAGCAAGGGGGAGATCGGGAAGGTCGAACTGACCCAGTCCCTCAAGGACTTGGCGGACATGCTGAAGAACACGACCATCGACAGCCAGAGCCGCGGTTCGCTCGGCGGCCCCGTGCTCAGGGCCGGCAACCGCTACCAGCTGGCTGAAGCCATGGCCGAGGTCAAGGCCGCGACGCGGGCTGCGGACGATGCCGCCGAGGGCACCAAGGTCTACGCCGGCGTCGGCCTGAAGAAGGGTCGCCAGACCGTGGACATGGGTGACGGCACCACCGCCGATCTCAGCGGTATCGACGACGCCGACGTGGTCTACAAGGGCAAGGACGGCACCCTCAACGTCGTGGAGGTCAAGAACACGGGACAGGCCGCCACCCAGGCCTCGATCCGTGCCCAGGCGCAGAAACTGGCCGATTGGCAGAAGGCCAACCCTGGTCGGAAAGCCCGCTACGAGATCGAGACGCAGGACGGCTGGGACAAGGTGTTCGACGGTTTCCAGAAGGACAAGAAGACCGGCACCGTCCCGGACGGAACACCCGCGCAGACCCTCGCCGAGAACGGTCTCGACCTGCGCGTCGCCGGCCAGGACATCTCGTCGCAGCAGCTCAGAGCGATGAACGACGCATGGAGCAGGAAGACTCCGGCCGAGCGGCAGGCGGCACGGGACTCGGGCAAGATGAAGGACCCGAAGACCGCCATGCAGTATCTGGGTGTTTCCTGACGTGGAGCGGACGAGCGGACGATCAGAGGAACGGAGCGGCTGGACAGTGACCGCGCATCACCTGCTGCCCGCGGACATGCGGCGGCTCCCCTCACCCTGGAACGACCTGACCTGGGGACGGAAGGCGGCACTGGAGGAACTGGCGCATACGGAGGCGACCGAGCGATCCGCCCTTGAGGCGCTGGCGGCCGCGCTCTCCGGGCCGCCGGGGCCGCCGGAGTCGCCCGTGCCGCGCGTCTGGAGCGACGAGTCCTGGGAACTCTTCGACCGGATCCGTCACGAGGCCGGGTACCGGCTGGCCCAGGTCATGCCGACGGCCGACCGGTTCACCCGCGAGGGCGTCGCCGAGGTACTGCGGGAGTGGGCGGGCACAGCGCGACCGTCGGTGCCGAGCTGGTGGCTGGATGATCAACTGGAGCTGATTGTCGGGGTGTTGACCGACCAGGCGCTCACGGGCTGGGCCCATGACGTGCTGCGCTGGCTCCAGCAGAAGCCGTACGACGAAGGAGGTGTCGCGGCGGCAGCCGAGCGCTGCGTCGAGAACGGGCTCGCCTCCCGCGACGCGGTGAACCTGCTGCATGCCCTCGGCACACCCCACGGCGAGCAGGCCCTGCTTCGCGTCGTACAGGACGACAGAGCGAGCGAAGAGAGCCGCTCACAGGCGCGGGACGCCCTGGTGTGGCTGCGCCGCCCCGGCTACGAAGCCCGTGCGCAGCGACCGGTGCGGGGAGAGCACCCCCTGCTTCCCCCCGCCGTACGGGAACTTCCCCACAGCTGGGGCGCCGGCTTCCAGTGGCCCGCCGAACTCCCGGAAACCGCCGACAACATCGACCGAGCCCGCGCGATCCTTGAGGCTTGCGCACCCACGGCCCCCGTATCCGACCCGGTCCCCGACCCGGACTGGACCGGTGGCGAGGACGAGGAACCGCCCGCCTGGCTCGAAGTCCGGCAGGTCATGCGGGAGTTGATGCCGTATGCCGGCCTGGTCACCGAGGAACGGATGACAGAGGCGACCCGCGAGTGTGCCCTGCTCAACATCCCCGGCGTACCCGAGGATCCGGACAGTGAGGAGGCCGCGCGCTTCGCCCGGCGCTGGGTGACGTGGATCAGCGGCTGGATCGCCGGCGAGGTCTTCACCTGGCTCGGTATGTGCGTCGACGACGACACCCTCGTCACCCCGTGGGCGATGGAACTCGCCGAGCGGTACACCCGGTTCGGGTTCGTCCCCGACCAGGCGGTCGCGATGCTGAACTGGCACGGCACGGTACCCCGCAGCCGCGAGGCCCTCGCCCGGCTGGCGGTTGAGGGAAGACTGCCGTCGTGACCCCGCCGGCTGTTCCTCGGCCCGGACAGCGCGGATGACGTTGCTGCTCGCGAACCTCTTCGTCGTGGCGGAACGGAGCCCCGCCCAACTCCGGCACGCCCTGGCCGACTTGCTGGACCTGCCCGACGACGCGGTCGACGTGGCGCACCAGGACGAGGACCAGGAAGGCCGTGACTGGGAGGCCCCGGTGCTCTGCACCTACTGCCCGCTGCCGCCGGGCGACCTGGCGCTCTCCCTCGACATCAGCGTCACCGAATCCGCCGCCGGCGACCTCACGGAGGCGGACCTCGCTCGCGGTATCGCGGCCAGGACGGGGAGTTCGGTCCTCCACCCCGCGGAGTCCTTCCCACCGAGCGCGTACTGGGCGGCGGTCCCCGACGGACGCGTGGTCAGGTGCAGCATCGAGCCGATCGAGACGGGGTACGGCGCGGACGCGGCCCTCTACCCGTATCGGGTGTACGGGGTGGCGGAACAGGTACCGGACCTGCCCCTTCCCTCTACTCCGTCTCCACCGACACCCGAACCCCCACCCCCACCCCCCACCCCGCCATGACCCCCGCCTCCGCCTCCAGCACATGCCGGGACCGAAACCGCGGCAGCCCCAGCCGCCCCGGCCTCATCGTGTGGACGGCGACGACCTCCAGGTTCCGGTCCAGGTACGCCACGTCGATCGGGAACCGCATCCGGAACGTGTGCACACTGCTCGCCGGCGAGAGCAGCATCGCCCCGTCGATCGCGTCCCGGCCGAGCAGTCCCTTCGTACGCGCCCGGTAGGAGGTCGCCAGCTCCAGCCGGACGGCGACCGCCCCCGCCGCCCCGTGCACGATCAGCTTCCCCCGACCGTCGCTCCAGCGTCGTCCCATGTCAGGTCACCTTCCTGCGCCACAAGCCACCACGGATCCGGTGTCAACCGACCGTATCCACACGGGAGTAGGACCTACATGGGCCCACGGACCCATGCCCCCGCCCGCCGTATCCGGATATCGTCCCGGCGTGCGCCTGATTCTGATCCTCGTGGGTGCCCTGTGGGGCGCGTCGTCGGGCCTCCTGCTGCCCCGCGCCGCCCACCGCCTCTCCGTGGACCCCGAGGAACCCTGGAACGGGGAGTGCCCCGACGGCCACCCGATCACGGGCCCGCTCGACGGCTGGCTCGGCCGAGCCAGCTGCACTAACACCACCACCATCGACACCACCAGCGGCGCGTACGGAAACCAGCGGCCGACCACCCCCTGCGGCTCCTACGGCCCCCGCACCCCCGCCGTGTCCGCCGCGACCGCCCTCGTCTGCGCGGCCCTCGCCGCGGCCACCGGCCCCCGCCCCGAACTCGTCGTCTGGCTGCTGGCCACCCCCGTCGCCGTCCTCCTCGCCCTGGTCGACCTCCGCGTCCACCGCCTCCCCGACGTCCTCACCCTCCCCCTCGCCGCGGCCACCCTCGCCCTCCTCGGCATCGCGGCCGCACTCCCCGCCGACGCCGGCTCCTGGCCCACCGCCCTGTTCGGCGGACTCGCCCTCGGCGCCGGGTACTTGGTGCTGTACCTCATCAACCCCGCCGGCATGGGCCTCGGCGACGTGAAACTCGCCCTCGGCCTCGGCACGGCCCTCGGCTGGTACGGCTGGCCGGTCCTCGTCACGGGCGCCTTCGCGGGGGTTCTGTACGGCGCGGTCTACGGCCTCGGCATGGTCGCCCTGCGCCGGGCGAGCCGTAAGACGGCGATCCCGCTGGGGCCGTTCATGCTCGGGGGAGCGTTCACCGGTGTGGTGCTGGGGGCGTTCGCGGTGGCGTGAGACGGTGGTGAACCCGGTACCCGGCCCGGGGGGCCGACTGTGAACGAGGTGGTGCACCCGTGCGGAAGATCAGCCTGATGATGTCCGTGTCCCTCGACGGCTATATGGAGGGCCCCGACCACGACATCGACTGGCACATGGTCGACGAGGAACTCCACCAGCACATGAACGACACCCTCAAGCACATGGGGGCCTTCGTCGACGGCCGCGTCACCCACGAACTGATGGCCGACTACTGGCCCACCGCCGACGCGGACCCCGACGCCCCCGCGGTCATCGCCGAGTTCGCCCGCATCTGGCGGGACATGCCGAAGATCGTGTACTCACGGACCCTGCCCAGCGGCCCCGCCGACTGGAACACGACCATCGTGCCCGAGGTCGTCCCCGAGGAGGTGCTGGCCCTCAAGGAACAGCCCGGCGGCGACCTGGGCCTCGGCGGCGCCGACCTCGCCGCGACCTTCCTCCGCCTCGGCCTCGTCGACGAGATCAAGGTCTACGTCAACCCGATCGTCCTCGGCCGCGGCACACCGATGTTCCCCGTCTCCGACACCCGCACCCCGCTCCGCCTCACCGAGTCACGCACCTTCGGCAACGGGGTCGTACTCCTGCGGTACGAGCGCGCCGACCCCAACTCCGGTCACTCGTAAAGCTGTTGTCCACCATGCTCCCGCCAGGTAGGAAGAACCCATGACCGGACTCGGCGCTGTATTCCGTCCCCAACTTCCCCCCGAGCGGCTGCGAGCCGTCGTCCGACTCGCCGATGCCGCCGGGCTCGAAGAGCTCTGGCTGTGGGAGGACTGTTTCCGGGAGGGCGGGATCTCGGCAGCGGCCGCCGCACTCGCGTGGAGCGAGCAAGTGCGGGTCGGGGTAGGGCTGTTGCCGGTGCCCTTGCGGAACGTCGCCATCACCGCGATGGAGGTCGCCACGCTGGACCGACTGTTCCCGGGACGCGCGATCATCGGCGTCGGGCACGGCGTACAGGACTGGATGGGCCAGGTCGGCGCCCGCGTCGAGTCCCCGGTGACCCTGCTGCGCGAGCATCTCGACGCGCTGCGCGCCCTGTTGCGCGGGGAGCGCCTCACGACCGACGGGCGGTACGTCAAGCTCGACGACGTCGGCCTCGACTGGCCGCCGGAGAGTCCCG
>Ga0307510_10007411_pt1 | contig 13083 bp, 8 predicted proteins | sample 12_EM_MG_FD_207224 | JGI IMG/M metagenome (GOLD analysis project Ga0307510, IMG submission 207224) | Populus trichocarpa ectomycorrhiza microbial communities from riparian zone in the Pacific Northwest, United States - 12_EM | ecosystem: Host-associated > Plants > Roots > Unclassified | place... | reverse complement strand
ACTCCTGCCATACCCCATCACTGATGATCCCCCTTATCGTTCCCTCCGGCGTAAAACCCGAAATGATCACCCGCGTGCCATCCGGAAAGGCACTGTTGCCCCTGACAACCACGCCCGCCCCTTCATTACCCAGGATCATCGGTGGCTTTTTAGCCTGCGGTACAAGACCGCTGCGGATAGTATTGTCCACAGGATTTACCGCCCCTAGCTTAACCTTAACCAGCAGCTGGCCGTCCTGCAACACCGGTATGTCCAGGTCAACCAGCTTTAATTTATCATAAGAACCATACTCGCTAAATTGGATCGCTTTCATAATGCCATTTTTAATTTTTAAACCCTTCTATCTCCTTCTTAAACACATCTGTTATTACCTTCATCTGCACCTTGCTATGTAAAACCCGACACGCCAGGATCGTCCCTTCCAACAAATTGAACATCTTTATCCCGAATTGCCCCGCATCCACCGAGCTCCGAAACTCCCCCGTTTCAACGCCATCAGCCACTATCCGGCTGATCTGATCCTGAATAACCTTTATCCCTCTTCCTACCCTATCCCTGAGCAGCGGATCAGTATCATCCGCCTCAACGCCAAAATTCAGCAATGGACAACCTCCCTGCTTCGCCATCACCAGCCTGTCATAATAATGATCAAGCAAGGCCATGAGCTTATCAGTAGCAGTACCCTTATCCTTTATGGCAGTATTAATGCTATCGAATAACCTTTTCACCAGGAAATCAAAGACCTCCAGCGTAATTTCCTCCTTGCTCTCAAACCGCCTGTAAATACCACCCTTGGCCAGATCCGTAGCCTCCATGATATCGCTGATGGACGTCCCTGCTATCCCCTTCTGATTGTATAAAAAGGCCGCCTTTTCAATGATGAACTGTCGCGTATCTTCTCCCTTGCTCATACCCGTATTTTTTCCGGAACAAAGATAGGACCGATCGGTCTCTTTTTAAAAATTATTTTCCCGCAATCAAAAAAGATGCTTGCGGCTCAAAAGCTGACCCGGACCCCCGTCTCCACCGAACGAACCGGCGGTAGCACCATCGGGTCCTGGGTCTCAGGATCAGTGACGGCATAATGAGAAAATGTCAAAAGGTTCTGAGCAAGAAGATAGATCCTGGCCTCCCGTATCACAGAACGAGCCAGTACCTTTTCAGGTATCCGATAAGAAAGGGAAAGACTCTTCCATCGGATAAAAGACGCATCGACCAATCTGGCGTCAGAGTTGATATAATTGTTAATTGCGGCAGAAGCAGGAGAGGAATAATCCTCCGTTACCCGCTGCAATACGGCATGATCCCCGGGTTTCTGCCATCGATCTAACCATTCGGAAGGAGCATTGTTCAGCATCCAGGACCCCAAAAAACCAGGGGGCATTGCCATATATAATGAGACAAAAGGATTAAACCCATTCTGCGACCGGAACTCGAAAAACATATCCATCTCAAAATTCCTATAACGGAAACTCTGACCACAGCCACCATAATAATGCGGATCAAAATTACCCCCTGCCACCAGGTCACGCGAATTGAGGACCCCATCCCGGTTGACATCCCTAAACTGAAAAAGACCCGAACCGGAATTGACACCCTCGTAATGAAAACCTGTTACCGTGCTAAGTGACTTACCTACCACCAGCGAGCTGGCATATAAAGAAGATGAAAGCCCTGGATATCGTGCAAGACGATTGACAGGCGCCGTCAATGTAAAAGTAGACGTCCACTGAAAATGAGGGCTTGTAAAATTGCGCGTTCGCAGGGAAAATTCAAGTCCTTCGTTGATAACACTCGCCGGTACATTGTAAATCACTGGCAGCAGACCCGGCTGGCCGGATAAGCTATAAACAAGTTGATTGGCGGTCCAGTCCCGATAGGCCGCCACCGACAGCTGGATCTTGTCATTCAAAAAACCCAGCTCCAACGCAAGCTCCGAGTTATAATTCACCTCCCAATGAAAGTTCCCATTTGAAAAAGAGGCCGGGGGCTTGCCAAGACCCGGATAGTCACGCGTGATATTGGTATACACAGGATCGTCAGCGCTACTGGCAATCTGATCATTCCCCGTCGTCCCCAGACTCCCCCTTAACTTACCAACACTCAACCAGCGCCATTTCCTGAAAAAGGGTTCCTCAGTAAAGACCCAGCCGGCGCCAACAGCACAGAAACTATTCCATTGATTACGGAACCCGGGTCTGCTGGACTTATCCCACCTTCCTGAAAAACTTATATTATAGCGATTGTGCAGCGAATAATTCATCTGGCCAAACACTGCCTGGTAATAATAACCGGAATTATCCCTGTTTAAGAAAGATGAAACAGCACCATCTCCCGTCGCTGGCAGCCTGTCACTGGAAAATCCAAAGGCATCTACCGCTGCATATGCAGTTCGCTGAGTCTGCCAGGAACCACCTAGCAAAGCTTCCAGCCTGCCTGGCCTCATCGGATGAATATATTCGATCAAACCTTCTATCACATCACTACTACTGGTCTTATAGTTCTCATACATCGCGCCAGTGGGATTGGTAGCAGGGTCCTGACCAGCAATCAATAACCGGCTGTTCTCAGATGAATGTATCCGATAGTCTCCCACATTACCCTTGAGCACCAGCTCTGGCAAAAGTTTATAGCTAAGCTGTAAATGGGTCAGCTGACTGCGCACATCAGCCCGATAGGTGTTCTTTCCATAAGCTGGAATATTGAGAAAGGAAAGCCCTTTGCTTTCCCACACAGGATGCCCGGAATTATCCTCAAATGACGGCGCATTAGGCGCCAGATACATAAAAAAAGTAGGATCCTGTATCGGTAACCGGTTTATCTCCCGATTATACAATGTCGACAAATCCATCACAAGCCGCCTATTACTCAGCTGATGATGCAGACTCCCATATATTGAGAATTGATCATCACCCGTCGGCTCCGGAAAAACAGCAGCCATATGCCCGAAATTACCAGACAGCAAATACACCGTATTCGTATCCCCACCGGAAACACCAGCCCTGGCACTTACCCTCCGTTGCATATTCCCCATCACTAGCTTTTTGAAATCGGTATACCGCGAGTCACCCCATTGATAACGCTCGGGGACTGTTGTTGCATTTACAGCCAAACCATCATTTCGGACAGCTTCTTCTCTTAATGCCAGAAATTGAGAAGTATTCAGCAACGAACTGACCTTCACAACGGCATCTGCACCGGAGCTAAATTCAGCCTCCCACTTCGGCCGACCGCTCATACCCTTATTCAGGGTCACCAGCATGACCCCACTGGCACCCCTGCTTCCATAGATCGATGTCGCCGCAGCATCCTTCAACACTTCTATCTTGGAAATGGCCGAAAGAGGAATAGTATTAAAAACACTGGCCCCCATAACCCCCTGGGCGCTGCCGGAACCTATCGTGCTCAGACTACCCTGATTAAAAGAGATCGGAACATTGTCTATAATGATTAACGGATCAGTCCCCTGGGAAATGGAATGACGCCCTCTGATCAAAAGCTCAACAGCGCTGCCCGGAACACCATTGTACTGACGCACGGATAACCCGGGAACCTTCCCTGTCAGCACCTCAGGCAAGCTAAACCCTGATCTGAGATCCGATTTCGTAACCAACCCCAACGCCCTTTCAGAAAAAGCAGATTGCCCCGTGTAGCCTTCATTATATTTATAATGCACTACAAAAGAATCCAGTACAGAAAGGGAAGGCTCAAGACAAACTACATGGAATTTTATATTACTGAGATTTATTTTTTTCGATAAATAACCCTGATAAGAAATTATAACGGTAGTATTTACAGATTTCACCGGGAAACGAAAAAACCCACCATTTGATGTCGTCTGCTCAGACATGCCCTTTACAATAATTGTTGCTCCTTCCAGCGGCTCACCATGAATGCTCTGCACCCGCCCCTTCAGTGGAACAAAAGGACTAACACCCGGCAACACGTTCCTTTGAATAATAATATTACGCCCTATGAATCGGAGGTCGAACTGTAAGCCGGCAAAATAACTACTCAACACTTCCAGCAGACTGGCATTCTTCCAGTCCACATCTACTCCCGGAATATCTTCCAAAGAACTGGAACTATATAGCAGGTTATATTTCGTCTGCCTGTTGATCGAATCTATTAAAGCCTGAATGGAAAGACATTTATTCTTTATAGTAATCCGCTGAGCCGTGCAGGAAATACCGATAAAAAGCCCGACGAGGGCCGGAAAAATGTATTTCATGTCCGTTTTTTCGGATTGGTGACCAATATCGTGTCATTCCTCCTTTCTAATCCAACAAGACCCGACTCCAGCATCTGGATCTGTTCTAACTTATTATCTATCGAAGTATTCTGAAGTAACATCCCCGTGATCGCAATTCCCTTAACATCGCTGGACTTGACAACTTTCAGATTATACCAGCGGGCAACCCGCTTGATGACCGTCTCCAGATCCGTGTCATGGAAAATAAAAGGATCAGAGCGGGAAATAAACCAACTTCCAAAATAATCTGAATCGGAGACCGCCCGAACCATTATACTGTCCTTCCGGACAATGGCTTGCTGAGCCGCGCGTAGTATCTGCCGACAGCTCCCATGAATTACCTTTACAGATCCATTGATTAAAGTGATCTCGCTGGTTGGTTCGCCGTCATAGCTGACAATATTAAAGCTTGTTCCCAATACCATGACCGTTGTAGTGCCGCAGTGAAGGATGAAAGGGCGATGGTTTTTACCCACATCAAAAAAGGCCCGACCATTTAAGTAGATCTCACGGGTATCGTGGCCAAACGGTTCCGAAAATCTAAGACTCGAGCCAGAACACAAGCTCACCCTGCTACCATCCGGAAGCATCAGTGCATATGGAGCACGATGGCCAACACTGTCTACCACCTCCCGGCTGCCATCATTCCTGGTAATCGTTTTTGTAAAATACTCCAATGACGTTCTTTGGAAATGCTCCGGAGCTTTTTGATCGACCCTATGACGAAAAAAAAACTGCGGTCCCATTACAATTATAAAAAAGACCGCCGCAGCATTTATAAGAAGTACCAGGTAAGGCATCTTTACAACCGCCCCCTTTTTCCTCACAATTACTACTCTTCTCCTTGCCGAATCCGCTTTCTTCCTGTTTGCCTCCACCTGGCCGTATATCAGATCCCATAATCCTCTCGACGACATCCCATCCGATTCTCCGGATAATCCCCCATGCTTTTCAGCCTGGCCTGACTTCCCCTTCCCGTAGTACTTCGAGATCATTTTAATGACAAGGCCGACAATATCCATAAAAATCGCTTTATGAATTCCCCCGAATGGCAGCAGTTAGAATGTGTTGGATCAGTGCATCGGACGGAAATGACTAATACATCATTATACGATCTACAAAGAAGAGTACCCAACGACGCTTTAACAAAAAATTAAAATTCACCTACGACAGACGACGCATAGGACCAAATGGCGATAAGCAAGGACAAAATGCCAGCCCGTAAGCACAAAAATATTATATGTCTATCCGACATTTTTTTTACTACTTTTATCGCTTACCAATACTAATTCCACCGATGGAGATCTTTCTTCCCTTTGTCGTAGACCAGGTACAGGTCACTCTTCTGGGAGTATTTCCAACTTTTATCGAATTGACAAACACCTATGGACCTTTTTTGGGAACGGTCATCTTACTGGTCGTTATTATACTTTGGCTGCAACATCACTGGTATTCCCGAGCCCTGAAAGCAAAGAATGAAGAGATAAAAAGACTTGTCGAAAGAGAAAAGGACCTCTTTGCCCGTGTAACTGTTCTCCTGGATAAAGCGATCGAGCAACTATAAATATTACGCATATGCCCTGGCCCGGTATTTTACTTGTTTTATTGATCCTCCTTATATCGGTATTGACTTATCAATATCTTTCCATCTCTAAAATTTATACCCTTGACAAGGTTCTTTACAATTTCAGGGAAATGCGATTTAGAGCAACAATATTCCTTACTGACAATCTGATGAACAATAGTGGTACAAAAGAGGAAAATATTGAGGTCTATAATTTTATTGTACTTACCACTAATACAGTCAACAATTTCGATAAGCTCAAATCCAATCTATTAAAATTCAAAAGCTTTGTAAATATCTTTACCAGCATAGACAGATCTTTTAAAACGATTGAAGACACAGGCCTCGAAACCAGCATAAAAACACACAAATTCAAGAAAGAATTTATCAAAAACCTTTACCTGGCATTCAGCACGGTTCCCTTTTTCAGGTCTCGCATCCTCGTATTTCTCGTCTCCTGTATTGTAAGATTGTTGGTTACTATAGGGCTCTCAAAAGTCTTTGGTGGGATCGGAACGCTAAAACATATGGTTCATATCTATACCTCGATCAAAAAAGAAAATGGCGCTAATCCGCGACCCGGACGAATTTTTGTATAAACGCCGGATGATCATACTTCATATTTCCCTGCGCCGAATACTGTCACGGCCACAACCAAAAAATACCCAGAAACCCGGTATTTTCAAAATGGCCAAACCCCGAAGATGTTGTAACTTCAAGCACCATTTACTCTCTCGTTGGTTTGACCATTCCTGCCATTTAGCCACAATCAGTAACCATTAGGTAATCCGCCCCTTTCGGTCAACGGCAACTATTTATCTTTCATCCTCAAAACATTTTTTTTTATGAGTAACTATCATTTCGAGACCCTGCAATTACATGCCGGTCAACAAATCGACCCCACCACCAAATCGAGAGCGGTACCTATCTATCAAACTACGTCCTACGCCTTCGACAATTCGGAACATGCGGCTAATCTCTTTGGACTAAGAGCATTCGGCAACATCTACACCCGCATCATGAACCCCACGACAGATGTGTTCGAACAGCGCATCGCTGCACTGGAAGGAGGTGTGGCCGCCCTCGCGACAGGATCGGGACAGGCCGCCCAGTTCCTGGCACTCAATAATATCCTTCAGGCAGGCGACAACTTCATCAGCACCAGCTTCCTCTACGGCGGCACTTACAATCAATTCAAGGTCGCCTTTAAAAGACTCGGAGTAGACGTGCGTTTTGCAAACGGAGACGACGTAGAAAGTTTTGTAAAACATATCGACAAAAACACAAAAGCCATTTACCTCGAGACGATCGGCAACCCCCGGCTGAATATCCCCGACTTTCAAAAATTCGCAGACCTGGCAAAAGAATACGACCTGCCGCTGATCGTAGACAATACCTTTGGTGCAGGTGGATATCTCTTCAAACCCATCGAATGGGGAGCTAATATAGTTGTCGAATCCGCTACCAAATGGATCGGCGGTCATGGCACGACTATCGGCGGTGTCATCGTGGATGCCGGCAATTACAACTGGGGCAATGGCAAATTCCCCCAATTCACCGAACCTTCTGAAGGATATCATGGTCTGAAATTCTGGGAGGTATTCGGAGAAGGTAACCCGCTTGGCCTTCCCAACATCGCCTTTGCCATCCGCGCAAGAGTCGAAGGGCTCCGCGACTTCGGCTCCTCTCAAAGCCCCTTCAATTCCTTCCTTCTCCTGCAAGGATTGGAGACCTTATCCCTTCGTGTACAACGACACGTAGACAACGCCCAGATCCTCGCCGAATGGTTGTCTGCTCATCCCCATGTGGACTTTGTGGAATACCCCGGCCTGAAAACAAATCCTTATCACGACCTGGCAAAAAAATATCTCCACAACGGCTATGGCGGAATCCTGAACTTCGGCATCAAAGGCGGCAAAGACAATGCAGCCAAATTCATCGACTCCCTGAAGCTGGCCAGCCACCTCGCCAACGTGGGAGACGCCAAGACACTGGTGATCCATCCCGCTTCCACCACCCATGAACAGCTGAGTGAAAAAGAACAGATCGCCTCCGGTGTACTCCCCAATCAGATAAGGATCAGCGTTGGCATCGAACATATAGAAGACATCAAAGCAGACTTCGAACAGGCCTTCGAAAAAGTTCGCAAGCCCCAGGTAGCAAGCTAAACACGCCAGCGGCACATGACAAAGGTATTTACATTCAACCATCCCATCGTCCTCGAAACAGGAGCGATCCTGCCCGGCTACCACCTGGCCTATTCTACACATGGCCGGCTGGCCGCCGACGGAGCCAACGTGGTCTGGATCTTTCATGCCCTGACAGCAAACAGTGACCCCAGCGAATGGTGGCCAGGATTGGTAGGCGAAGACAAACTCTTCGATCCGGCCAACTACTTCATCGTTTGCGTTAATATGCCCGGCAGCTGTTATGGAAGCCTGGGCCCACTCGACGATGACCCGCTTATAGGAGAACCCTATTATCACGACTTTCCCTTCTTTACTACCCGGGATATGATCCGCGCCTACCGGCCTCTAAAAGAATTTTTAGGCATCCAAAAGATCCACATTGGCATCGGTGGTAGCATGGGCGGCCAGCAGTTGCTGGAATGGGCCATCGAAGAACCGGAACTGTTCGACTATATTTTTCCAATCGCTACCAATGCCCAGCATTCACCCTGGGGCATCGCCTTCAACACCGCCCAACGAATGGCAATAGAAGCCGACAGCACCTGGAAGGAAAGGAATGAAAAAGCAGGCATCGAGGGAATGCGCGCCGCCCGGGCCACCGCCCTTCTATCTTATCGTCATTACGACACCTACTTAAAAATGCAACCCCGGTCAGCAGCTTTCCTGGCCGAGACCGATACAGGAGACGCAGCTACCAGCGAAGGAGCTGCGTCTTATCAACGCTACCAGGGTGAAAAGCTCGTCCGCCGTTTCTGCGCATTCAGCTATTACAAGCTCAGCCAGAGTATGGACTCCCACGATGTGTCAAGAAGCCGCGGTAATCTTGACAATGCCCTCCGGCAGATCACCGCCAAAACCCTGGTCATAGGAATACAATCAGACATCCTCTTCCCTCTACAGGAACAACAATTACTGGCCACACTGATCCCCGGAGCCTTCTTCCGGACAATCACCTCCCTCTATGGCCATGACGGGTTTTTATTGGAATACCAACAGATCGAAAGACTTGTAAGACAATTCCTGATCCATACCCAAGCCGGGGATCTTGGACACCCAAAAGATCACCAATGGTAGCTCTGCTACTTATCGAACCCCCAATTCCGCCACAACCACCCCATTTCCAGCTACCACATGCTGAACCGAAAATCTAAAATAACGGCTGGTCACCGTATGTCCCAATTGCACCACCTGCTCCAGCGGATTGGATTTGATATTCGAGAACTCCCCTTCGGCCACTTTCTGCCAATTCACCCCATCGGTGCTTATATAAAAAATATACTTATCTGCAATACCCTCCACCTTCTTATCCTGCCGCGGCAGATAACTAAAGGCCTTAAAAGTCTGAACCTTCCCCATGTCAATACTGATTTCCTGGGGAAACACAGCCGCCGAATCCTTCTGCAGGCTGCTCCACACCGTCTTCTCATTCTCATCGATAGCCAGAAAAGCACCATTACCTGCCTCCATCACTTTCCACCCCGATTTCGACAAACCAAAATCCCGCACAACAGAAGGAGCTTCGGCATGCGCCGGCTCCTTGAATAAACCCAATTCACTCAAAGCCACACATGCCCCCGACCCCACAATCCTCAACCGCACCTTGTTCGTTACAACGTTTTGCTGCAGACGGATAAGCCGCCCCGCTCCAATACTCGTACCCGCTCCGATCAAAACCCAACGACCCTCCTCAAATGCATCTATCGCAAATGAATCGATCCGCTGCCCCAGTTTAATATTCTCCCGCAATCGTATCACATTGAAGGTTACCTGCCTGCCCATATCCGCCACCAGCTGAGGGGTGGTAACAGAATCATCCGTTGCCCAGTAACTATACCTGTCCCCATCCACCAGCCGCGAAGGACCATACAGGGTATTATTCTTTCCCCGTACATTGCTCGCGGTAAAAGAAGCCCCCTTAGCCAGATTCACCGAAAAGATCTCCTTCAACAAGCTACCAAACGCCTTCAACGAAGCCACATCATGCTCATCCAGCCTGCCCTCCCTGTTGGGCGCCAGCCCAAGATCAAGATCAGCTCCCCTGCCTACACTCCGGTAATAAAGGTCCAGCAGTTGATACGGAGACTTGACCTGCAGATCCTGCGAAGCATGATAGAACCACCCCGGGCGTAAAGGGACATCACATTCCGCCGGCAGCCAAAACTCCCCATTCCGGGTCCCAACAGTCGCCTCCCAATATTTACTATAACCATTCGCCGGTTTTTTCCCCGCATCCGGAGCCTGTGGCGTATATGTCGCCCAGCAGGTCACCCCCGCATGCCCTTCTTCATTTCCAACCCACCGGACATCCGGGCCGATATCCCCAAAAATAGCAGCCCCAGGTTGCAGCTGACGGATCATAGCCCAGGTCGTATCCCAACCATAATAGCTGGTCCTGTCTATCTTACGCGTCTCACGGGTGCCCCCATAATAACCATCTCCACCATTGGCTCCATCATGCCAGGACATGAATAAAGGACCATATCCGGTATATAACTCTTTTATTTGTGCGCGATACGTCTTTACATAAGCCGCCGTGCCATACAACGCATTGTTCCTGTCCCAGGGCGAACAATACAACCCCATCTTCATACCCAGTTTTTTACAGGCCTGCTGATACTCCCTCACCATATCCCCCTTGCCACCCCGCCACGGACTCTTTGTGATATTGTGCTCCGTAGTTTTCGTCGGCCAGAGACAAAGCCCATCATGATGTTTGGCTACGATCACCACACCCTTAAACCCTCCCGCCTTTGCCGCCGCCACGATCTGCGCGGCATCAAAATTTACCGGGTTGACGATCGCAGGGTCCTCATCACCATAACCCCATTCCTTATCCGTATAAGTATCCACCCCAAAATGAATGAGACAATACATCTCCATCTCATGCCAGGCAAGCTGCGTCGGCGTTGGCAACACCCCATACGGCTTTGGCGCATTCTGCGAAAAAACCATACCTCCACTTATAAAAAACAGACAAACCAATAATCTCCGTTTCATAAACAACCTTTAATGTTTAAACCACGACGCAGGAATATTCCGCGGCTCCGATCCATTGAAACTATATTTTAATTGTAAAGTATACCCCCCACCGCCTTCGATAAAATCAAGCGCAAACTTTTGCAACCCCCTCTTCAAAGCCACCTGCCCATTCTTCTCTATCGCCGAATGATTGCCGTCATTATTTACAACCTCCCTATCCCCTATTGTCAAAGTACCACCATCATCACAGGTAAGATAAAAGCTATACACGCCATCCTGCGGAACATCCAGGTAACCCCTATACTTCAACCCAAAAGCAGGAGCCTCCAATACCGCCGGCACCACAACAGAAGCCACCGTCATCACCGTATCCGGCGCCCCCACCTTCTCACCCACCACATCCACCTTCTCATCCTTCGCAGTCACCTTTCCTCCCTTATCCGCCCCACCCTCCTTTCCGCCATCGCCAATCTTCCCATCTCCCGGCATCCCCGTCGTCATCTTAAACTGCCCCTTATACCGGCTGCAAACCAACCCCTCACTCACCCCCGTCACCACCACAGGCTCAGCCAACGTCTGCTTTTGATAATGCAGATCATAAATATCCCCCCTCGATCCATCCGGCCGAAAAGCCGCCACACGCACCAGCTCTGTTTGTCCGATAACCAGCGGTCCGGCCAAAACAGCCGAGCTCGCAACCGGCGCCGTACCATCCGTCGTATACCGGATCACCAGCTCATCCAGCGGTTTCTTTATCGATAGCGTATCCGCCTCCGTAAAAACATTCAAAGAGAGAAACCCCAAAAGATCAGGTAAGCGGTAATGTACTTTCAATACATCCAGCCGCCCATACCCCGCCTGAAGACGCCCCAGGTAAGAACCGTAATCCCTGCGACTGGACCACAATACCTCCGCCAAAGCCGTCATCCGGGGCATATACATATAATCCGCCCTGTTCTCTGTCGGAATATACTCGGTCCAGATATTAGCCTGCGCCCCTACGATATTCTTAGCTTCGGCCGCCGTCAATCCCTTCGGTATAACGTTAAAATTGTACACAGCCGGCAACGAATTCTTGTCCGGAGCTGTATCAAAATAAAGTGGACTGCCCGGCGTCATGATCACCGGATTGCCGTTTTTTGCCGCTTCCACCGGAGCCTTGGGAACCCAGCTGCGCCAATACATGATCATCGCCGTTTTGCTGATCCCCCCTTCCAGTATCTCATCCCAGCCAATAAGCTTACGACCCTTTGAATTAAAGAACCGCTCCATCTTATTGATAAAATAACTCTGTAACTCGGCCGTACTCTTCAACCCCTCTTTCTTCATCAGAGCCTGGCACTCCGCCGACTTCGCCCACAAAGAACGATCTACCTCATCCCCTCCGATATGTAAATACTTGCTGGGGAAAATATCCATGATCTCCGTATACACATCTTCTGCAAATTGAAAAGTAGAAGGCAGACAAGGACATACCGGTGTCGAGAACAGCTTCCCAAAAACACTCTGCCCGTCACAGCTCAAATAAGGATATTGATTAATTGCCGCCATCATATGCCCCGGCATGTCTATCTCCGGGATGATCGTAATATGTTTGCCCGCAGCATAAGCCACCAACGCCCGCATCTCAGCCTGGGTATAATAGCCACCATACAGCTTCTTCCCATCCTTCTCGATAATATGAGCCGGATCAATGGCAAAATCAGGATTATCTGTAGCCCTCCGCATACATGCCGAGTCCTGGTTATTCAACGTCCTCCACGCTCCATTCTCCGTTAGCTTTGGATATTTCTTTATTTCGATCCGCCAACCCTGATCATCCGTCAAATGCAAATGAAACGTGTTCAGCTTATACAAAGCCATCACATCGATGAATTTCCTCAAATAGTCGATTGAAAAAAAATGCCTCGATACATCCAGGTGCATACCCCGCCATGCATATACCGGCGCATCTTTAATAACCACCGCCGGCAGCACGATCCGTGCCCCTTTTCCACTCTGCCCCGTTATCTCATGCCCCGCCGCACCGGCTTGCCCCTTCGCTCCACTCAACCCCGACACTCCATCCAACTCCGGCGCTCCCGCTCGATCGGCCCCAA
>Ga0307510_10007410_pt1 | contig 13084 bp, 25 predicted proteins | sample 12_EM_MG_FD_207224 | JGI IMG/M metagenome (GOLD analysis project Ga0307510, IMG submission 207224) | Populus trichocarpa ectomycorrhiza microbial communities from riparian zone in the Pacific Northwest, United States - 12_EM | ecosystem: Host-associated > Plants > Roots > Unclassified | place... | reverse complement strand
CCCTTGTTGAAATAAGATATTGGATAATCTATGCCATTTGGTACGTGACTCTCCCCATTATCTTGATCAGTCATGCCTACTCCATATCTTAGGATCCAGAGGAGAAACACCATGTCGTCAAGATGACAGAGCACTTCTACTTCCAGAATCACCTCTGCATTGCTATGGAACTTCTTAGCATTAATTTATACAAGCTGATCAAGGCGAACGGCTTCGTCGGGTTTACGACTGCTCTCATCCGTCGTTTCACGAGTCAAATGCTCATGTCGCTCACTCTCATGCGTCATCACCGCATTGTACACTGTGACCTTAAACCCGAGGTGACTACGTCGCATAGTTGTCAACGATCACTGACATTATTGCATAGAATGTGCTTCTACGTCACCCTACCAAAAGTGCCATCAAGGTCATCGATTTTGGCAGTAGCTGCTTCGAGCACGAAAAAAGTGAGTCGACCGAACAATACTGGCTTTTGCATGTGTCTTAAGATACAACTTACAGTATACGCGTACATCCAAAGTCGGTTTTACCAGTCGCCAGAGGTCATCCTGGGTATGAACTACCACATGGCCATCGATATGTGGAGTCTAGGTTGTATCCTGGTGGAGCTGAAGACCGGTTTCCCCATCTTCCCTGGAGAAAGTGAGCAATAACAACTATCCTGCATAATGGAGGTCCTGGGTCTCCCAGACAAGGACTTCGTCAACCGGACTTCCCGTCGTCCATTCAGAGTCCCGTGCCGCCATTCAATCCACTTTGACCCACGTCCTGGAGCACATCCGCAAGCTGGCTTTCCGCAATGGCCCATGACTATTCGCTCTACACCGACGGCCAGACCACTGGTGACATCACCGCAGAGGACGTCCAGGACTTACACGCCCAGGCCATTCTCGGCACTGGCATTTCCACCAAGTCGCTGGCCAAACTCTTCGAGAGAACCTTCTCCTCTTACAAGGCCCCTGCGACACGTATTCCCATGACGCCCACAGTGCCAGCGACAAAGTACCATGGGGGTGCAGCCCGCATTGCATCCGTGCACAGCCCACAAGCGATCTTCGTTGGCTTTGGCAGCACCGCATCTGCTTCAGTTCCCGCACCGCACGCGCTCGCAGCACACCTGAATCCGGCATCAACGCTGGAGTGGGCTTCCTGTGCCTGCCCGCTCGCATCTGTGATCCCGGTCGGTGTCCGCGCGCACAGCGTGCTCCTCCCTTACTCAGATGCGACGCTCATCAGCGTTATTCCCAAGAGGAATGACGGCACTGCGCTCAAGGAGGGCGCCAAGGCAGTCGTCGGTGCGTTCAAGGACACCGCGGGGGGTAGTGTTGCTGCAACTCGGTTAGAAGTCAGCTTCCGGGCCGGAGCAAGTCACTTATAATGCCTCCGCTAACCGAGCCAATGCTGATTGCCGACTCGCCTTGAGTTGCGACTAGAAGTCGACCTAAGCCGTCCGTCCTCTGCCCTCTCCAACAACGCAGTTCCTTTTGCTGGCTCGCATTCTTCCCATGTATAGACCAGAGTCACCAGACACCATTGGCTCGAAAGAGGGTGCGGATTTTCATCACTACCCGTTCTCTGTTGCAAGTGCTAACGTTTTCACGGGATGGACCCCATTGACATTTGTCTTGTCAAGGCTCAACCACACCAAGCAGAAGCCCTCCCATCCATTCTCATTCCCACCGTCAACCCAACCATCTACCAAGCCCACTCCGAACCAACTTCTCAAGATCTTAGCGAATCCTGCGCAGCGGAGAAGGATCCGTGAAAACCAGACATAATGGCTACGTCCCCTGCTGATGTGCCCCAGGGATTACAGAGCATGACCAATCTTACAGGCGGCTTTGCCGTGAGCCTTCCCACTGCTTTTCAGTCTTCCGAAGACATGTACAAAGCGTCTATTGAAGACTGGAAACGAATCTTTGGCCAGAACATTGTTCCTCAATGCGCGAGCAAAAATTTACTTCAATTAATGTGGCTGGCGCTCAAGGACAAAGTTCTAGTACGTCGAATACTTTCTACCTATTCAGTATCTCTATTACTCAGCCTCTTCCAGGATTTTGGTCAACCCTGCCCCGATGGTGAACCCCCGGATCGAGGGCATTACCATCCTCATTGCCATTGTGATTGTCGTTCTCGTCGGGTCATGTGACAGCATCTTTCTCTGGTCACAATGTGCGGTGCGACGAATCTGGTACAACGGGTGAGTCAGACGCGATCAAGAAGCTTTCATACCGCAAGTGTATTGCACTCAGGGAAAGACGACTCGCCAAGTTTGATCCCAATAGTGCTCCTGATGATGGTGAGAGCACTCGCAGGTCATGAATGAATGTGAATCCTTCCGGCTTGGATTTACTTGGCTATACAGACTGCTTTGTCCGAGTCGTCAGTGGAAGTGAGGTTATCAAAGGGATTGGTCCATATCTGGTGATCGCTATCGGACCAAAAAGTTTCAACGGGCGTATCATGATGGGTACGTCCTCTGTCCGTCTTACTGTTTATGTTCACTGACAAGGCCACTTGTAGCGTTACGTACTGATTCAGAGAACACGCCTCTGCAACTGAAGTTGAATGACTTGGCCGATTGCAAAGATCGGAAGTATTGCTGAGGTGCTCCTTTTCGTGTCACTTTTTAACTGGCTCATCGTTCAAGAAGTACTCGACCAGTCATGGCAGCAGCAGCTGGCATGGTGACGGCCAATATGCCAGCGGTCCCAACGACGGTCAATACGCTGGCAGTCACAACGCCAGCGGCAGTCACGATGACATTCAATACGCCAGCAGCAGCAACCATGACGATGGTCAATATGGTGGAAGCTGCTATGGAGTGAGCGCTACTCCCCCCTCCGCTTCTCTTGCAACGCCATCCCCATGTGCCACTCCTGCCACTCCAAGTCCTCGCTGACATCTGGTCCCGCAACAACTTCGAATGCCCCAGCATCTCTTTCGCAGGATGTTTCTTCATATGCCCCAATTCCCTTTTCTGCATTGTTGCCTGTTATTGACTATTTGTCAGCTCTCAAATCAATACCGTGTCCAAGGGACAGTCCAACATCCCCAACTACTCAGCGACGGGCTGTTCATATTCCTACCAACTGGGGAGTATGACGGGCCTTGGCAGTACCAGCACAGGGCCCAACTTCCTTCCGAACACCGCCGGTTCTACGTCCACCGTATCTCCCGATCCAACAACAGGCGCCACCTCCAAAGGCTTTTTCGCAAACAAAGCCAGTGTCGGCGTGACCTTCGCCATAGTCAGGATCGTCGGCGCTCTCGCCCTCATACTTTCATACTGGGCGTCCACATGGTTCTCAAGCGGAACCGCAATTTGCGCGAAGCGAGAGAAGTCGACAAACTGTTCGAGTCACACAAACAACCCCCAAAGGTGATCCTCTGTCTAGTTCATCTTTCAACGACCCACTGACCTCTACAATCTGAAGGAATTTGAGTGAAAAGGGAATAGTTTTTGTACAAATCCTCGTCATCGCTGTCACTGTCGTGTCGCAGTACCTGAAGGTAATTCCAACAATCCACAATTCAAAATTTTTATTTTGACAACTTGTCAATCGCGGGACTTCCGCTTGCTGTCACATTAGCATTGGCCTTCGCAACCGCTTGCACTTGCCATCGTCCATCCTTGTCACTACGCGTCGCCACCTATGCCACCATCTCTTCATCATCACCACTGCCTTCCGCCACGTCACCACCTCGTCACGTCAACATGCCGATGCTTGCTAATGTCGATGCCAACACACCAGCATCAACGCTTCCCCGGTTTCTTTACCTTGTGCGTCCTCGCTAGTTCGGGAACGTGGCCCTTCCCTCTCTTCTCTTACCCACAAGATGGTCGTCTTTACTGGTTCTTTCGGTGTTCACACCAAGTTCGCACAGAAGTTGGATGAAAATCGGATAAGGGCAGGCAATGAAGAAAAGAGCAGTACAAATTCCAGGGACTTTGCCATCGATATGTCAAACCTTGATGTGACTCTTACGCTTTCACGATAAGTAGTTTGGAATTCCTGTACCCTGCGCTCTCAATGTGGATCCTGTGTGAAGCTGTATGTAGCTACTGTTTCTATTATGTTGTTTTTTCCAGAAATCGATGTGTCGTAAGTTTAAATCAACATGTCATGAGTTCCAATCGACGTGTCATGTGTTCATAAATAGGTGCTCCCATGCGCATACTTGCACGCTGGCACGCTCACAATAGACACGTGTCATTCTTTGACTCATTCCACTCTGATTCGTCTCAAACTCAACCCCATGCTTTTCCTGACAAGGTGCGGCCCCCCCATACTTTCCTGACAAGGTGCAGTCTTTCAAAAATGATATAAAGGTATGGCAACCTCAAGTCCTTTCCTAACCAACACTCATGGCACACTGTCGTACAGCTGTCGCCCATTCACGATCCAAACCCTCTTCGCCCAGTCCGGCACCTGCATCTCAACCTGCTGAGTCTCAAGAAAGCTTTAATCTGGATAATGTCTCAGGTAGCGACGAGCCAGCCCAAGTTGATCGTGGCAACAAAATAAAGGTCAACGATCCCAACACCATCGCCTTACCTAAGGTCCCCACAAGTGACGTTCTATATTTTTTCGACAAATCAGCAGTAGGAGAAAAGGTCATCTGCAAAGTGTGCCTGTAAGTTTCCTATGCGTGGAACTCTGCAGTTTTGTGACCTAAACAATACTTCATAGAACGGCCAAAGAGAAGGACCCAGCTAGTTGGCCTTCAAACACCTACTATCAGTATTCGAAGACCACATCAAGCTTGGGCCTCCATGGTCACATCAGAAAGTACCACTACAAGTTACACACAACCTTAGCCCCCCAATACGGTTGGAAACCTCTCGAGTTGCAGTCCCGATCCCAAGCTGCGAGTGGAGCCAAAGCCTTGCAAGTCGAACAACCAGATGAATTCACCATGGAGAAGTTCCACACGTGCCTCCTCAATTTCATTGTAGCGGATGACCAGGTGGAGCATCTTTTGTCTTTTTATATTTACCACACTCATGTTTCCCTGTTTCAAACTGCAAGTCTCTGAGCGTCGTCAGGTGTCCTGAGTTCAGGGCGATTCTGCTACTCCTACGACCTGGTCTCAAAGACAGTTTGATCCCCCATTGAACGAAGATACACCAGCTCATTCTCCAAGCCTGGAGAGGGTACTTTACAGAATTGCACGCTGACCTCGTGGCATGTTACCCCCAACCCCTTCCATAAATAATATATCTTCTCATTTCTTAAATCAAGGCCGCTATGGGGCGTGTCTCCTTAACGGCGGACACATGGTCTGATCAATCATACAATTCTTATCTGGCTGTCACCGCCCATTGGGTGGCACAGGTCGATGGAACCTCAGCTTTACAACTCAAGACTGCACTCATCGCTTTTCACTGTCTTGAACAGGGCCATACCGGAACGACGCTAGCAGCAACCTTGATGCACCTTCTGGATAGGGCCGGTATCACACTTAAGGTGAGGCAACGACATTCTTCTGGTGATTAATGGACGCTTATTACTCTACTCAAGGTGGGACATATCACCCTCGACAACGCGTCGAATAATGATACCATGATGAAGGCGCTTGAGACGATGTTGGCAGCGCGTGACGTTTCCTTTGATGCACATGATCATCGGATCATGTGCTTCGCCCACATTATTAATCTTTGTTCTGGACGGGTGATAGATGCCGCATCTGGTGTGGCTGGTGACAAGAACACTAACTCTCTGTCCGGTGACGACGCCGTCCCTTCTAGTCCTATACCACAAGCTCGGGCAGCGGTCCGAGCTATTCGAGGATCAGGTGAACATCGACACGCCTTCAATCATAATCTCCAAAATGGCAACCAAGAAGGGTGGTTCACAGATCAGTTGTCTAAGATTGTCAAAGTCCAACCCTTGCAGCTCCTGCAAGATGTTTGCACAAGGTGGGATTCCGTTTATCACATGCTGACCCAACTCCTTCAAATGCGTCCGGTAAGGCCCTACCCTCATCACTGTAATATCTGCTAACTAGTCAACTTAAAAGGCCGTCGATCACTTCCTTGCTCTCCCCAAGACTCAGGAGGAAATGGGTGAGTACCAGATCTCGTCTCATAGCTGGGAGGTGATAGGAGATGTCCAGGCCGTCTTAGCTGTAAGTCATATGCGAGGTATCAGCCATATCCTGATGAAATTACGCCAATAGGTTCCGCACCCTGTCCAGCAGAGCATGTCGGGTGAGAAGACACCGCTCTTGTGCGGTTCTATTCCCGCATTTGAGTTATTCATGTCAAAGTGGGAGAAGCTCGCTGACGACAACCCTCATTTGGAGGAATTGATCCGACCCAGGCTGAAATGGGCGGAAAAGTACTATTCTCACATGGATTGCACCAGTGCATATATTATTACGATGCGTAAGCGCTTTTGTCTTGCTGCCCCAGAAAATTAGGCTAATTGACACCTGTAGTCCTGAACCCCATTTTGCGTATGATGTGGATTCGCAAGCATTGGGGCGAAGATTTCATCGCTGCAGCCGAGAAAAAAATCCAAGAAACGGTGAGTTTATTTATACGCGACTCCCTGAAACTCGTCCTCACTTATCCCCTAAGATGAGCGATTACTACACACACGAGACACCCACTACTGATGCGGATACAGGACCAGGGCCAATTATCCCAGAAGCACAGGGAGAGCCAAGTTATATGTCACTTCCAGCCAAATACCAGCTAGACAACATGGAAATTGGTATTGACACGTGTAATCTGGGTCAAAATAGACCAACAGTCGAGCAAGAATATCTAAGTTATGTGACGCCGCCATTCTCAGTGCAGAGCAACGACCCTCTCAAGTTTTGGGAAGTAGGTAGTGGCATTAATGGTGGTTGAACTTTACTGACGAGGCGTGCTAGATCAACTGGTTGACGTATCCAACACTATTTTCGATGGCAATGGATTATCTCCCGATCCAGGCATCTTCCGTTCCATGCGAACGCGTCTTTTCTTCGAGCAGCGAAACGGATACAAAGAGGAGGAATCGGATTAGTCCTCTTACGATGGAAGCCCTTCAAATGTTGAAATTTCATCTGAAGAAAAGGCACCTTAGTTTCACACAGGGTTGGGTGACGTCAGAGAAGGAGATGCTTGATGATGCCGATGGCGCTGACCTCCTTGCGGGGTTACTCAAGGAAGATTTTCATGCAGATTTTGATAAGATTATGAAATTCATCAGTGACAAGGAGGGCGAACTCTAGTCAATGTGGATGATCCAGGAAACATTGTTTGTGATTGCATTGGAGTATGCTGTAGTAATCTTGAAGAATTGCCCTTTTTTACTGTGATCTGGATTTGAAATGTAGGCTACAAATGTAATTCGACTGTCTTTTGACCGCAGTGTCGGGGAACAATATTCTATCAAACCGCATGACTTGCAAATAATCTCCAACATGTGGGCTCAGCGCTTGTCTTTCGCTCTGTTGTGCTCCCTCAATCGCAACCACAGGTCCACAACCAATAACTCTGACCCTGTCCACCGTCCCTGACTATGACTATGACTCTGACCCCGACCATGATCATGACCATGACCACAGCCACCACCCCGACCACGATCCTGACTGCGACCTGGACCATGGCCACGACCCCGACTGCCTCCCAAACAGCCTTCAACTGGCACTCCTAGTTCTGCAGTTGGCGGTTTGTCCATCACTGCTGTAGAATCTGTTCATGTTCGCGACGTGTCTCTCAATGAAGACAATTCTCAGATTGCGATCAAACTCAAGTTTCTGTTCGCAGCAGAGGCGGAGCTCCTCACAGGCGTCCTTTTGAATGAGTTGCTGCAGTCTTCCACGCCCAACTTTATTGATCCACAGGGACCACCTCCAAGGCCCAGACAACCACTTGTCAACGTCTTCATCAACTAGTACGTCTGGGAATTCTTTATCTCTTCCGACCGACCTTGAGGCTCATGACCCTTATTCCTTCTTCCCCGCGGCTCCAACATTCTCATCAGATTCCTGACCTATTTGCAGAGACACCCACGCCACCTCATCCGCACCAAGGTCAGATGGATGTCTGATGCCACGCTCACGCTTATCCTGGAACGTCACACGACGCGTGCTCATTGCTTCTTCGCCTTTGTATCAGCCAGTGGAACCTGCCACCCAACTTGGATATGAAGTCCATATATATGCACATGTCCCCTATACCAGCAATGGCCCAGACAGGGTTTCATCTTGGCACCACCATCACTCCTGAGGGTGTAGTGGCAGTGGTAGTGGCAGTGGTGGCAGCAGCAGTGTGAACGCTGCAAAGGAGTACGCCTGCTGGTTGTCATCCGGTATCGCATTGGCAACCAACTCGTCCAAGCCAGTGACGTCCAGCGGCAGTGCAACCCCTGCCTCTGCGAATCATCCACATGCAGTGCAGGCACCTTTGGTGTGTGGCAGTGGTTGTATGCGCTACCGCAAACAAGACGTCAACAAACTGTTACAGCTGAAGCTGCTGCAGGTGGTCTCAACTGTGGATGTGCCGCCGCCTGGGTCGATGATCGTCCTCGTGACTGGGGATGGCAACGTCAGCCAGTTCAACAAGGAAGGGTTCCACAGTTGCATGCGCACTGTGCTCAAAAAGGGATGGCGCGTCGAGCTGTATGCGTGGGAGTCCGGACTCAGCCAGGCGTGGGTGCGTGAGTTCACAGAAGGGTCATGGGCAAGCCGTTTCTGAATCATGTCGATCGACGCTTTGGTGATGATTGACGAACAGGTACGATACCCTCATGCACCGTGATATACAGGCTTACTGACACTCAACAATATTTCGTCTATGCCTGTAGTCTATTGGTAATCTACTAGTACATCGTTTCTATTTTATTTTAATACATTCAAAAAGAAAATAAATGCTTCTTGATGAGGATCTGGGGAAGAATATGCATGGACCAACCGTTGACGCAACGATGACAATCTCTTTTTGAACCTGCTTTCTCACGCCACCGCAGTGACGCTGATGTCCATGGTTCATGTTCGTCTCCACGTTCGTCCATTTTCTACCACATTCTGTATTTTGTGAGCCACATCTAACGTTCAGTCCATGCATTCTGTCATCTCATCTGTCTATATCCAGTCCCACTCAAGGTCATACAAGCATGGAGCTGATTCGATTAGCTGGGAGATACAGGTTGCAAGAAAGGATCATGTCTGGATCATCTTGTATGTATGGAGTAATTGCATCGCACCATCTCAATTTACTCACAGGCTGGATACACAGATGAAATATATCTTGCATTCGACATTCTATCAGGAAACGACATCGTCATTAAACTCGAGCGAGTTGAAGAAATGGTTCACACCCTAGACAACAAGTTTCATATCTACACAAAACTGAAGGGAGGGACCAGTATCCCTCGGGTCCATTGGTTTGGTACAGAAACTGGTTTCGATGCGATGGCAGTCGATCGCCTCGGCCAGTCCCTTGAGGACCTCTTTGTTCAATGCCATTCTAAGTTCACAATCAAGACTGTATTGCTTTTGGCTGGGCAGCTGGTGAGTGAATTTGACTTCTGTGACCATGACTGATGGACTAATGTTTACTATGATTAGCTTCGTCGCTTGCAGTACATCCATTCTTGCAGCTTCGTTCACCGCGATCTCAAACCTAGCAATATTGTTGTGGGTGTCGGAAAGCACACGAACGTCGTACACCTCATTGATTTTGGGCTATCGAAAGAATTCCAGGATCCCAATACGCACCTACACATTCCATTCAAGAAGGATCTTGGCCCTGTTGGAACCGCCACCTTCACGTCTATCAATAGTCACCTCAGCTTGGAGCTAGGAAGGCGAGATGATCTGGAGTCCGTCATCTACATCCTATTCTACTTCATGTGGGGCTTTTTGCCATGGCAGGGCTTGGGGCATCAGGACATTCTTGAAAGTAAGCAATCAATCACCACGCTTGCCATGTTCCATGAGCTCCCACCGGAGTTTCGCATGCTCTTTGAGCACTGCCGCTCGCTCTCTTTCGAGGGCAAGCCCAACTACAATCACTTTTGCTGCCTTTTTGACGATCTCTTGGTGAAGGAGGGACTTCAGAGTGACATGACATTCGATTGGGACGTCGCTGGCGCCGAAATTTCAGGACAAGACTTCAAGACTGCAAGCGACTTCCCTCCGCATGAACGCGACCCCCCATACAAGCGCCGTCTGCGGTAGGTGTCAACACATCCATACAGCAAACTGTTCTTAATGATGAGATATACACAGATTACACTCCCAGGTTGGGAAATCACTTGCACAGTCTGCCCTCGCCGTCCAGTGATGCCTGCTCTGACTGGTCATTTATAAAATTTGAACATTGTTTCCCTAGCCATTCCCGATGTCCTGTCCTACCTGTAGCATTGTTGATATTATTTGTGGGCACTTGTGTACCATACATGTATGTGGGTGAAAGCTTGTACTGTTAATGGTATCAAAAAAAAAAAAAAAAGGCTTGAGTTGACTTTGAGCGTCAACTCAAGTCGACGCCACAGTGAGGCAGGCCATTTCTGGGCCAAGTTGTGACTTAGGTAAGCCGACTCGGGACTAACCGAGTCGCGGCAACACTAATCATAAGGGTCAAATAAATCACAAGTAAAACAGTGTCACAATCAAGTGTTTGAGGGTGAAGACCCTCAAAGATAGAGTGTAAGCATTAGCCAAGATAGGTGGCTTTTCAGATTAGGTACCAAAAGTAGAAATAGTATGAAATGTATTTAAAGGCTGTTGCTCCACACTAGAGAGACAGACTTCCTTTTTACATGACTTTCACAAAAGAATAAAACTCCCTTGTTTTGGGCTGGTTTAATTTTGTGTGAAGCCCTTAAGAGGATTTGTCTTTTTATCTTATTCTACTTCTCACACAAATCACACATTCACATGCAAGCGTGTTACACACCATAACAAGTGATGTCAATGGAATGCATCGCTGTCGCCTACAGATAGTTCTGTAATGAAAACATGTCTCTGTGGGTTTGTCTCTGTTTATACCTAGGTAATGACATGGTAAACTGAGGGTATTGAGAAGAAGCAAGGCATGTTGAAAAAGGAGCAGTCTGGTCATTCCTACCTGAGAAATGGTACAAGACAGACATTCTGCTCGAAGCAAGCGCATGGAGTACAAATACAATAGGAAATGAAGAGCAAGTGGGGAGAGACACATGCAATATTTCTCTTCTTCTCAAAGTACGGAAGAAGGGTCCGAGTCCGGCAGTAAAACCTCTCCAAGAAATTGGTCTTGCCAGTGACGGCATTTGTAAATTCATTCATGCTCCTCTGCCTGAACAAACCCTAATCCTAAAGTAGGGGTGAAAAGAATGTCACGTGCGTCAGTTGTCGAGCGTACAGCGCTCTCTCCGAATTTTAATGTCTTTGGGCATGCAATTCCGAGTCGTACCATGGCACTCCAATTCGCTCACCACCAGCTCCATGCAGACCTTCCTGCTCGCGACGTCCCACATGCAAAATGCCCTACCAATGGGCACGTGCGATACTTCCTCGTCGTGAGCGCTTGAGCAATCGAGTGAGACACTGCGACCTTGTTTGTCATTCAGATAGGAAATGCGCTCAGGAAATTTGGACCCCGCCAGTCATCGCTTCCATTTGCCAGTTCCACTGAAGTTGGCTCAACCAAAAAAGATCCTGTTATTCTGGAGGCTGGATAATACAATGAGATGGTGCACCATCCAGGAAATAAAATAAACAAGATGTCCCGGAAACATCAACCAAACATGCTCTCAGCCTTCACAGAACCGCAGAATCTACAAGTCCAAAACGTATGCTCCATACCCTGTTCCCCGCAAACCCTGCAGGTCCAGCCCGCAGTCGGGACAGGGTCGGCCGTCTGCATCTGTGTCTGGGAGGGCCGCCGCGCGAGGCATGCGTCGCACTGCTGGGCGAGCGGCTGATTGATGAGCGTGCACGTCGGACATGTCCAGGGGGACTCAGAGCCAGCCGTCGGCCTAGTTGCCTTCTTGATTGGGGGAGGTCGCGGCTTGGTCAAGACATTGACGCCAGGCGGACCGTGCTGATTCGCGCCTGGCCGTGAGCCAGACGGCTGGGAACCAGTTGAATTTGATGCACGCGGACCCGTGGACCCAGAAGGTTCGTCATACAGGATTATAAGATCGTCGCCGAAATCCAAATCGCCAATGTCGACGTCGCCAGTGAGATCGATGGCGTCGCTGTGGTGGCTATCGCGCCCCGCCTTCTCGGCCTCCTGCTGTGCCTGAGTTCCGGAAGCACACCTCTTCTCGTCCGCAGCCCGCATATCGGCGGCCTGTGTAGGAAGTAGGAATGAATGTATGAGGTGCATGCTTATGCGAGAATCGGATGCCAAGGCGCACCAAGACCGCCAATTCTCTTGGCGTTAATCCAAGCGTCACTCCCAAGCCGGCAAGGTCTCCTCCTCCTAACCTGACCGGGCCATTCGTCCCAGGAATTGTATTGGCCTTTCGTCTCCTCGCGGCAGCCTCGAGCGCACGTTGCTGCGCGACCCACGAGGGAACGGTTTGGGGTATACCAGCACCGAGTTGACGCCCGTTTGAGAAGAAGCCTTCGCCTGCGTATCCTGTCCGCTTGAGCTCGTAATATTCTTCTTCGAGACGAGATAGAAAGCTGTAGAAGTTCTGATCGTGGGGTCCATGTACGTTATGGGTGAGCTATGGGAAGGAGCATAACTGAGTGCCAAGACAGAGAACGGTCAACAAGAAAGAAAGGCATACTTCGTGAAGCATGGTGTATATGATATCTTCCTCGGGAAGGAATGTGTCGGCAGCAAACGCGGGCCTGAGTCGAAGGAATATCTGGCGACCCGCATCCAAATCTACCGCGGTCAAAGTTGCAGATCTACGGAATGACGAATAATTCTATAAACTTACTCATTCCTGGGAGGTCACATCAGTCATCGATACGTGGTTTTGGCGTACGATACCATAGGACATAAGAGGCGTAGGAACACGCACCCAAGAGACCTGGATTATCTGGAAAGAACTCGGCGAGGACAGGAAGTCTCCAATGATGCTTGCGCATGATCGGCTTGACGCGTGAGGCAATTTTCCGGAGAAGAGTAAGGGCCTCGTCG
>Ga0307510_10007409_pt1 | contig 13085 bp, 10 predicted proteins | sample 12_EM_MG_FD_207224 | JGI IMG/M metagenome (GOLD analysis project Ga0307510, IMG submission 207224) | Populus trichocarpa ectomycorrhiza microbial communities from riparian zone in the Pacific Northwest, United States - 12_EM | ecosystem: Host-associated > Plants > Roots > Unclassified | place... | reverse complement strand
ACTTGCATAAGAACAATTCAGATTTTATATGTCTAAAACATCTCGTTAAAAAATTAAAAAATAAATAAAGAAATGCTAGAATATTTTTTTAAAAAAAAATACCATGTGTGGAATAGTTTACAAATGCAACTTATTAAATTAAGTATTGAATCCCAGTTTATCAAATCTTAATTAGACTCTCAAATATTCTTCTCTTACTCTCTATCTATCTCTTAATGAGAGGTATTTTGGACATATAAAATTTGAGGTTAGTACTCATGTGAAAGTCACATGGTATATTTTTGTTAGTTTTAATAGTGAAAAATTAACATAATATATAATTTATTAGAGACCCATCAACTTTTTAATGATAGATTGGATGAAATTAAACATATAATGATAGATTGGACATGATTTTTAAAAATATAAGAGCATATAAAACTATTTTTTCTAATTTTTTTTACAGTAACAAACAAAGAGAGCATGTGAACTTGTCTAAAGTGGGTTGTATTGAATTTATAATCTACATTAAATAAGAAAAGAAATATTAAATATCTATGTTTTTTTGTCTTTTTTTTACTAAAATCATACTGTTCACTTGAATTAATTTCATGTTTCCTTATTTTCTATAACAGGAGAAAATGTCATTAGATGGAAAAGATAATATAGAGCCACTAAAAAACCACATGCTCATGATCAAAATCAGCAAGCATGAATGGTGTAAAGACCGGCATGCTCGTCAAAATCGACAATGCAAACTAGAGTCTCGCCCCCTTCTATCAAAGAAAATAATCTCAAAGAGCCAGCTAGGTCTTGAATCGGGTAATAATCTACGGCATGGGAATTCAATGTACGTAACAGCCAATTACCAGTGGATATATAGTTTTTCATCCATTTATATTTTGTTTGAATAGCTAGATGCATTGGATGCTTTAGCTCAGGCCCCGCTACTAATGAGACATGTCAGGTTTCGTTCTTGGGCTAGGCCTGCACATTTTGTGGGCCAGACTTGTTTCATCAATTGGGCCCAATATCGTTGATTTAATTTCACCATTTTTATTTTTTTAATATGTATAGAATTTCGATGTGAAGGGAAGAAAGAGTTGCTGCTAGCTCGTTCCGTCCTAAATGATGAAACAAGTGAGTTTCAAGTCTCTTTGGAGGGTTGAGGTTTGCTCCTAAATTTCCAGTTCCTCAGCTCGTGTCCTTCTCCTTATCCACAAAAGCGTTGGAAACTATATGATCCTCGTCCTTAATTTCTTCTCTTCTTTATCGTAGGTTCACCTCTTTATACTACTTAGATTTGGACAGAAGCGGTATCACGTTCTTACAAACCACACAAGCGAGCAGCCTCCTCCACGCCTGCTTTTGACCTAATTATCCCCTACTTGACCTAATTATGTATATAAATAAGTCAGCACTTTCCGTTTCGTCAGTCTACAAGAATCCCCATTTGTGATCAATAAACAAGGAAAGTAGTAGCACTAAGCTAGCGAACAGATTAGGGATTTGAAATGGTATAAATTTCTCTACATTCCAATATTAATGTGATGCTCAAGGGTCAGTTAATTATAGATAAGATAGAGCGCGACCACCAGACAGAATAGTTCTTGAGGAATTTTTCGCGCCACGTTTCTTTACGTGGTTGATAAGATCACAAGGTAGATGCATGGTAAGATTGTCTTACGGTTATTTTTATTCTTTCTTTTCTTTTTGGTAAATATAATCTGTCCTCGTTTTCCAGTCACTTTCTCCAAATCGAAGAGAATACTGCCTGTTAAAAAAATATATATTCTTCCCATTTTCCTTCTCGAGAAAATGCCTTGAGATTCGTGATTTCCTCGCTCCTCATTCTCCACTCTTCGAAACACGTTGTAGAATTGTAGTCGACAAGAGCTGCTTTTTTTTCTTAATATAAGAACGTACGAGCAAATTTATTAAGAAAAAAGATGAGACATAAAGCCGAAAATGTAGAAGAAAAGGCCAAAATCCCAAAGTGCAATAGATAAGAAGGGCATGGATCACCCAAAAACATTAGAAAAAAAAGGCACCAAGATGAATTTAAAAACAAAAATTCAGAAGGATTGAAAAACACAGAGCCCAAAAATATATAGGAACCCGGAGCGTCAAGCTTGATGACCATCTGTAACAGCGAGAGACTGACTGAGACCAGCTTTAAGGTTATTAAATGATAAAATGCAGCGAGACAAGTAGCTGAAAGGGAACACCATGATGAAAGCGCAGCAAGACAACATTAAATTGTTCTTAAGTATTGTTGGAAAAAAAGTCATAGTTTTCTTAAGTATTGTTTTCTACGACTACATTAAAAAGATTTAAACTAAATATATATTATTCATCACTCTCTTCATTTTATGTAATCGGATATTTATGGTAAAGCCGCAGATTAAATTTTTGCAGTACTTTTACCAATTTGTTCTTTTAATGGGCCAGGCATGCATTTATTAAATGATAAAATGTGACCGATATTGTGTTTTTCAAAAAACAAAAAAAAAATTATTCAATTTTGTTTCTACCACCTCCGTAATATACAAAAGAAATCCAAGCCCGAATTAATGCTTATTCAATTCCGCAATGCATGGATACATGGAATAGTGATTTGCCTAGCTAGTCGATGCATGTGAGTGATGGTGACATTCGAAGGACACTGATTGGTGGTGCTGGTCTACAGAGGGACCCCTGTTCTCTGTAGTTTTCTTATCCCTTGATGGGAGCTGAGAAGAAGAGACATCCATGCCGAGACAGGAATCGGGAGAGAAGCACCCTACCGTGAGGGAAAGGATGGTTATTGTCGGGTCCCAAGATAACAACAAAACCTTGATGGAGAGGTAACTTCCTAGCTAGTGGTACTATATTTCAGGGATGTGACAGAGAGGATTTCACGGGCTGGGACTTCTCATCGATAAAACCCGATGCTAAATTATGTCCTACCGGAGAAGGAGAGAGAGGCCGTTGTACACCTGATGATGATGCGAACAAATATCTTGTAAGATGATCTTATGGCCTGCCAGTTAACAACCTTTGTCTGCCTTCTCGGCTTCTCCATGGATTTCCCTGTTTGTCCCCACTGAAAATAACTCGAAAGATTTTATGCTTTAACAATCTACATATACCCTACAAGTCAGCCTATCCATGCTGCATTTCTATGGTACCTGTGGAAAATTCTCAAGGCATTGGCCTTACAACGCCTTGGTTTCTTTCCATTATTGCACCATCATGAACGAGTTTCACAAGTAATTGAGTAGATTATGATTTTATTCCATTGCACACATGCATGGGTACTGTTTATACATAGCAGTTTTTATTTATTTAAAACACTGCTGTTATAATTAATTAGGGTTATTTAAAACACTGCTCGTATTATTAATTACTTTATCACCACTGTTATCGTACCATAGCAAACATGATAATCACAATAATTGCATATTTCATTACCTTCGTAAGTATTGTCACTGCTACCTTAACAACAATTATTGTCATCAAATTAGGGTTATTTTGATTTCTTATTGTTTTGTTTCTTTAATTAAAATAAATATTAAAAATATCAAATTTCATTCTTTTATTTCAAGTTATGATTTCAAACAGGTTCTTCCATTTTCATCTCAAACTTTGTATCCCTCCACAGCCACGACCATTATACCTAATTTACCACTAACATTATCAGTAATTTAATTTGATTTTTATAACAACCACTATTACTATCTCTACCATTATTGTCAACAACTTTATTAGTATCATCACTATCTCTACAATTATTGTCAACAACTTTATTACTATCGTTTGATTTCTTATTTTTTTATTTAAAAATAATAATTTCTAAGAAATTTAAATTTCATTTGGATTGTGGGTTTACTATTGCAAACATATTCTTTCATTTTCATTTCAAGCTTGGCATTCCTCGTATCCAAATAACCTCCTCCTTGAGGAATTTAGCAAAACTTCAAATCATATGCTGCAACATGGTATAGAATCTTAGGAGGCAGGGTTAATTAAGGGACTTCACAAATTACCAGGGAGATGGTAAAATTGAAATACCTCTCTAAAGCTTTAGGAGAATCTAATTGAATTTCAAAAATGAAGAATTGAATGACGGAGGCCAAGTTTAAAGAAAATAATTTAAGTTTAGGGGTTAGTTCAGAGAACCCTCCAAACCTTGAAGGGCTGTGTTATAATATTTTTATCCAATATTTCACGTCTCCTGCCATTTTCAAAAGCCATTCTCTTGTACGTGCGTACGTCTTAGAATTCAGATCCATTCCGTAACGCAAGAAACTCACCATAGATGGATAAACTCCAGATCCATATGAACCCTGCCAAGCAACAGATTGGCTCCTTGCAGGCCGAAGCCGAGATTGGGGGACCGAAACATGAGATTGTGTGCACACAGCAGAGTTGGGTCCTGGGCATGCCTGCACTCCACATCTTACGCTCATCCCCTTTGCCACTAATGTCAATCCCATTCACTTGGCTGTTACCTTTGTAATATACAACACCACGGGATGGCAGAGGCTCTATCAGTTGTCTTGACAGGAAAGAAAACTAAGGAATATAGCTAGCTAATTTTATCCGTACCAAAACTGGAATATAAATTATCTCTTGTTAAGAGCCCGGAATTTCAAAGTAGCATTGGTTGTACATCTTATCCCTGTAGCATGCTCTCTTTTCCCATCAAGTCGTTATATGAGATCTCCGGCGGTGAGGGAAGATTAGTGAAACCGAAACCAGCATTCAATGGGAGCTTGTGGATTAGTTTGAAACACAATCCATGGGGTCAGCGTTGAAGACTGGTGAGTAAGAGAAATACAAGTGAACAATATAAGCAGACGATCTAAAAGTTGAGTTTGCCAAGAGATCTGTGGCACGTACCCAACAAGGCAACTAGCTTCACAGCATGGCAATGAAGTCATAAGCAACTTGCCTTTGATCAAATCATGTCTTAGTGGTACGTGACTGGATGTAAGAATTGAAGGGCTATTTACACCCATTAAAAATATAAATTATATAAATGAATCCCCCCCTCAGGTCGAGCCTAACTAATATAGCGGATAATATCATAGAAATAACGGGCAAAATTAAGAGTGAAAATCCCCAGATCACAGAAGACTGACGAGCTGTTTATCACTGCATTGCACACATCCCCAAAGCAGGGAGCACGCTCGGAAATGTTCTGGAGCAAGTCTCTGTGATTGCTTAGACTTTCTATACCATCAAAAGTGATGATAATATCTCCCCCATAGTTAACGTGTCTCCCTCATTATTTACCTCCACGCCAGACTCGAGCACTGCAGCATCCAACACTAGCTTCCGTTTTGCTATCTCATAAACATTCTCATCAACTGTGCCCTTGGTCACCAGCCTGCAAAGGATGGAGCAGAGTCAGAATCACACACCACATTTTTTGACATAAAAAAATTAAAATATGTAAAATGGTATGAGGGAAAGAAATGATGCACAGGGTTTGTCCGTAATTGTTTGCTTCATACTGTAATTCTCGGGGGAGTTATTAAGCACCTGTATATGGTGACAGGCTTTGTTTGGCCAATGCGATGACAACGATCTTCTGCCTGCCTATCAATTTGTGGGTTGAAATCCAAATCGTGGATAATTACAGTATCAGCTCCTGTCAAGTTCAAACCCTGACCTCCAGCTCTAGTGGACAGCAAACATGCAGATATGGAGGTGTCATTATTGAAAGCATCCACTATGGCCTGTCTCTCTGTCACCTGAGTACTGTCATTGGATGGAGCAACTGATTAAGCTAAAAGGAATTTCTAGTGGGCATATAAAGAGCAAATTGACAAACCAATGACCAACATTATGGAGCACAATTGAAAACAGAAAATGCTCAAAAGTCCAGGTAGTTCAAAAGGACGATCATTGTGGTTCTAGGATAATAAAAGAAATTTACTAAATGATGTAATAATCTGTGATAGACATAGTTCAATGATGGTAAATTTATTGCTATGATTATCACACCATAATTTGAAAAACTTGCCCAGATGAGTTTTCCACATTGATTTGTTCAAGGGATATAGTAAAAACATGCGAGTATCCTTAGCTAATACTCTGCAAATGATGAAAAAACAGTCGTTTTGCACGCTAATAAGGTCAAAAAAAAAACCCATCCTTCTCAACAAAGCTCAAAAGAAAAAGGAGAAATTCCTCCAGCTATGATCCCACACAAGCAGTAATTCAGGAAGAGAAATCATGTCAGTGGTCCAGCACATTGAAATGCATAGCTTATTGATGTGTTTTGAATTGTGCTAGCCACAACCATCCATTCGCTTACTACATTAGTCAGCAGAAAACTTCCACCGCATACACTGAAAATCATATTAACATGCCAGATGCAGAAAACAATTGCTCCCAGGAATGATGATGATGATGAATGTCAGAAAAGTATAGTGGCAAACCTTCCATCAAGTCTTCTATATGTAACCCCAAGTACATCCAAAGTCCACTCTAGGATGTCTAGCATCGAAGTCCACTGGCTAAAAATCAGAACCCGATGCCCATACTTCTTCAGGTCAGGAAGAAGTTCAGCTAATGCCTGCATGTTATATGAACTTTGCAAATTTTAGCTCATAAAAACTCAGTTAACAAAAACCTGGTGAAATTACTCGATCCATACCCGACATTTAGCTGAAAGCATAACATACTTGTCTGAAAGGATTCCTTTTTTCTCATTTATATCATGATAGAGTAAAAGCTGCAAGAAGTTGTTGGAGAAATGGTTAGAATTCCAAAATCAAGATATATAGCCGTGCAAGAGCAAGAATTTCACCAAAGAACATCTATTTCAAGTCATTATCGTAGCAATAAGAGTACAGCTGGGTATGACCCTGATTCAGTAACAGCTGTCAATATGCAATTCACATAACATGGTAAAAGAATTATGCCACACATACTAAGAGTCTCTTGCTAAAGTCACTTACGAATGATGTCTCTTTCACATTGATTTTGCTAAATTGATGGGAAATGATTTTATTATTATGAAAGATTTTTGAAACTCATATGATGGGTTGTTCCCTACCTTCCCCTAGATAACCCTGTCCAAGCTGCTTCAGATTAGGTTACCACTATGGGTGATCCCAATCATGTACCATCATATCCAGGATTAAGATCCAGATTGCAACAGCAGGAGTACTGCATTGTTGGTGGCTATGGTCCTAAATAAGGAAATCTCCAATTTAATCAAAAATTAACTAGGAGTTGAAGGAACAAAACTTGTAAAGACAGACATTCTTAGGCTTGACTATACAAACTGACCTCCCCTAAATAACCTGATTTCAAACTAAAATCCCACAAATTTATTTCAACCGACTCAATCTATATAAGAATGATAAGCCTTGCCTCCAATAACACTGACCTGCATACCTATTTGATAACAGTCCAAGAATTCTTAAAATTGAAATTTGAATGAGGAATAACAACTGCTTCTATACATGATTGTTAGAAAAACTAGGAAGAAATCAGCTAACTCTTATAAATTCATTCCACATTTCATTTTTCTCTCAAATCAAAGAACTGAACTCCTTTCCAAAACTAACAAATCCAAGAACCCTTCCAAATATGATGACCCACAATCAAATTGAAAGAATGTTAGCCCCTATCAAATCCAAAAGTATGATTGAAAAAATCCAGTAAGTGGTCCCTGACTAGACAACAATCCAAGAAAACTCTACCCAAAGCCTCAGCAAGCTCAAATCAAATATCTTGGCAGTCTCGAAGACAAAATGGTCACAGCTGCTGAACCAAGCAAAGGAGGCTGGCCATTTCTGAACAAATGCCAGCAGTCAGCATTCGCACTCCACATAAAGTTTCTGAACAAATGCCAGCATCAGGATTCGCACCCCACATAAAGCTACTCATCCACCTGAGTTATTACTAACACTCTCAACCATTTGTACAGAAAACTGATCCAAGTTTTGACAAAGACAAGATTCTCTGATGCTGAACCATGCACAATAAAAGTGCTCGGATCTGACATTCAGTTGCATGCCTCGAGAAGAGAACTGTATCTGACCCATCCCCAAAACCAAGGCTACTCAAGGGCCCTGAGCCTACTAGTGCACGGCTTATCCGCACCAATAACAATTAACTCATGATATCTCTTTCACGTGAAGTGGAATTGGAAACTCCGAAGTTCACATGCAATGACATGAAATCAAAAACAATGAGCTCTTAGTATACCTTACAGGACCTCTCAGAGAGAGAGAAATTACCCGGTGAATAGAAAAATCGTTGTAGCTTTTTAGTTCCTCTATTACCCTTTCCAAGGTACATTCAAAGCCAAATGCACCCATTGGATGTAACTTTTTGGCAAAACGAATGACATCCTCATCACTGTAAATTCGCCTCACCAATAATGGATGATTGGCAATCTGAAATAAACATGGAAAATATGATCGATTAGAATGATATCAAAGAAATAGAATAAATTGACAAAAAAAAATTAAGAGAAATGGCAGTACCTTGCGGAACTGAACAAAATAATTTGAGATCTGCCGCCGAGGAAGAACTCCAGCGATAGTATTTGGGTCACCATCTGAAACCTTGGTAATACGAGCATGCGAAACTGCACGATATTCCTCTATTGCTTCTTTGTAAGCATACTCCTGATGCTTTTCCATTGAAACATACTCAACCTGTGAAAGTCTTATTTAGCCCTTCTATTCTTCATAAAAAAACTTAGAAGGGTTGGAGATTTCATTGTAAAATCTCAACAGAATAATTGGAGAACAGAAGATCTAAGTTGAAATTTTATGATTTCAGCATACCCGCTGTATCTTTGGAACTAGTTGTTGCATGACATCAGATTTTAAACGCCTCAAGATGAATGGTCCCAAAATAGACTTCATACGACCAATTAAATCTCCATCTTCTGCATTCAATAGCTTTTTCAAGTCCTCGTCCTCAGTAGCAAAAAGATCAGGCATCATAAACTCCAATAATGACCATAGCTCCTGCAAAGATTAACATGAGTCAAGGCAAAGCACATAATTATAGCAGAAATATGAGCATATATAAAAGATAATATCTTCAAACTGTCAATTCATATAAATTTTAATGTTTAAGGAAATCTGGTATCAAAAATAAAATCGGCACAAGTGCTACTACCTACATGAAGAATAACTGATGGACTGTGTACAATATAACATAGAAATTCTGCCTCAAATAAAGTAGTAGCAATAAATTCGTAGAATTTTCTCTAACATACATCTCAACTCTGTAAAAATCTTTTTTCCTTGCTTCTTGAGTTATGGATACAGGAATTCAACCACCAAGAAATTATAGAAACAAGATCGTAAAAGAATAATCATATTCCAACAGAATTTTACATTTCACCTGTTAATTTAAGCTTTTCAAAGAGTATAAACTGTTTTTAGACATCACAAAAACTTCATTATAAGAGCGCAAAAAAAAGAAACCATTTGTCCTTTCTAGCATGAAGCTAAATAAATACAATGACAGTAATTAATAGAAAAGTAAGTTTAGAGGAAAAAAAATGTCTTTCAATATCAATACATGTAAATCATTCTGCAGAGGCGTCCCGGTGAGCATCAAACGCTGGTTTGCATTCCTTGCAACTGACATCAGGTTTTTCCACCTATAGCTGTTCTTATCCTTCAAAGCATGAGCCTCATCCATTATAACACAGCTCCATTGCCAACGTTTCAGAATTTTACGATCATCTTTCTGCTGAGCACTGTACAATCAATGATGAGTAATGTATGTGTGTTACATATATACATATTTTGGGGGGAAATAAAAGTACACAGATAATGACCTGTTTCAGAATAAGACACACCTATGCCGCTCAAAAAGTGAGTAACAGACAAGGAGCACATTAAAAGGAGGTGGCAACCCAGCTTTGGCCAATGAACCCAGCTCTTTTGAATAGGCAGATCTCGTAGCCCCATGATACTGGAGTACAGAAAATGATGGACACCACTTTTTCAGTTCTCTTTCCCAGTTTTCCAACAGAGAGGCAGGACACACAATTAAATGTGGACCAGGGTCATTGTGTAAGTATTTCAGCAACGTCAAGTATGTAATTGCCTGTCACACAAGATCAATCTTACATTGCAATAACAAAAAGGTTAACCCTATTATCACTGAAAAGGAAAAGACACATTGCAGGTACCTGAATGGTCTTCCCAAGACCCATCTCATCTGCCAATATGGCTGCATGGATACAAATGTGAGTGATTATTGATCAGAGATCTTTCCAGAGCACATATAATCCAATATCCATGATAAAAAAAAAAATGACACCCTAAACTGCAGCTAGAGAACATGCATTTGATGGAATAGAAATACATCAGCAGTATCCAAGAATAAATTAACTTCCTTCACTATGCTTGGACCATTCAGGTTTCACTGCTAATAACAAATGAGTCTCCTGAACAATCCATTCATGTTAGAATTTCATGGTCCTGGTTGGTATATTTTATCTCCTTCGAAAAAATGCTGCCAAAAGGTGCAATGTAATTTCAAAAGTACAGGTGATTCAACAAATCTCAAGATAGAGTAATTTCCCCATGACAAAAAGTACAAGAATACTTCAAACTATTCTCATAGTTTTGCCGATTGATTACCATTGTTAGCAATCTTGGATTATGAACTATAATGTCACAAAGCAATTAAACTATAGAATTTAGGGCTCCTGAAAGTAGATATGTAACAACACAATGATGATGACAAAGGAATAGTAGAATTACCTCCTCCAATGCCCTTTCGGTGCAGCAGAAGAAGAAAATTGACACCAACCAGCTGGTATGGCTTGAGGACAGGCTGGAAATCTGAATCTGCCACTGCACACGCTGCATCAATATCATCCTGCAATAATAAAACAGAATCCTTAAGACCAGACCAATCTAAGTGATAACTCTACGTTTACTGTTTGAAGGCAAGGAAATCAAAATTATGGATCATTTTCTTTTAGTAAGGGATCACGGAATGCACATGCACACGCATGCATACCACAGACCCATAGATGCAGGTAGTTAGCTTATTTGAAGTAAAATCTTGACTGCCTATTAAATAGAGAAAGATCACCATTCTGTTAGTTAAGCTAAACAATCCAATTTTAGAACAAAAAAATAAAATAATGCAAATCAGTTATAATTTCATTCAAAAGAGAACATATAAGAACACATCGCCACCCTTTTCTGGAAGGGATAACCAATACTCCTTCAATTTAAAGGACCTAAAAGACAATTATTGCAGAATAAAAAGAAAACTACATATCTATAAAAGAGAGAAGAAGAAAAAGGAAACTACATGCAACCTTGATACAACTAAAAATGAACAGAATTTCAGCTTTTTCAAAACGAATTGCTCCAAAATGAAAACAAGGGAGTACCTGAGTAACAATCTTGACTGAAGAAGCCTCCACCTCGGCGTACCGGTCGCACGAGGTCACTCCAGAGCCGTACAGCTCCCTCTTCAACTCCACCGATATTTTAGAGCATTTCTGCAATGCTTTGCCCACCAAATCATCATCTTCCACCGCCAATTCCTCCTCCTCCCACTCCTCGTCGCTCGATTTTATATCATAAACCTCCGCCAAATCCCCGCCGCGCTCTCGCTCGTCCACCTCTTCATCCTCATCATCATCATCGACCACGAATCGACGACCACGATTCACCGCTGATGGCCTCGTAGTCTCCTCCTCCTCCTCCACGTCATCGTCCTCCAAATTGAAATGCTCGGTGACTTGGACACAATCGTCGACAACGCTGCTAAATGAATTTTGTTGTGGTTTTTTGAAAGCGAAGGATTCTAAAGGAGGACGAAAAGAAGCGGAAGAAGACGAATTGGATTTGTGTTTGCCGTTTTGTGTGGTTGTGAGAATGCGAGAGGGCTTGAAGGAGTGGTTAGCCCACTCGTCGTCTGAAATTTCGTCGAAATCGCGCTTCATTGCGGAGAGAGGAGGATAACAAACCCTAGATTATTCTTATTATTATTAATTTGGGTGCTTCAACTTTGTTGGGAGTAGAGAAGAAGCGCCATTTGTAGTTAGGCAAGTCCGAGCGAATAAAAATAAAAAGAAAAAAAAGGCGGTATATGAAAGTGACGAGAGCGGACTTGGGGATATATTCGTTTTTTTTTTTTCCAATTTTTTGCGTTAATTTTTTTCAAAAAAAAAAGACATGATAAGTATGTGTACTTTAAAAACTTTTTTAAATAAATATATGAAAATTTATTTTTTTTCAGATTAATGTGTAGATTTAAAGTTATAACAGTCTAGTAAATTTTGAAAATATATTATGTACATGAAAACAATGGGTTATATCATTCAAGTGATGAAGTGCTAATATATTCTTTATATTTAAAGTATTTTTTCTTATTTTTTTAACTAATAAGTACAACTTTTTTATAGTATTTTTAATGAAATAGAAATAGAACTAATTTTTTTTAGTTACATTACCACAAATACAAATTATTATTATAAATTATAGTTTTATTTTTCTAAAGCTAGATGGGAAGATGTCATATGCAAAAAATATTGACCTGTCTTTGAAAATGGCCTTTCTTTCTTTAGCGAGCGATTATCATGTGTCTGGCAACAAATCATTTATTTTATACAACTAGATGCAGTTACTTCTGAAGCTCTGCGAGGTTGCTTTAGTTATATATGTGGTTGGAAATGGACTCACCATTTCATTCTGGGGTGATAGATTGTTGTTGGGTGAGATTCTACTGAAATTAGCGTTTTCAAAATTACACAAGGTTTCAATTGTGTCAAGTACAACACATCATGGTTGTTTTTTAAAATGTTTTTTATTTAAAAATATATTAAAATAATATTTTTTTTATTTTTTAAAAATTATTTTTAATATCAACACATTAAAATTATCGAAAAAATACCAAAAAATATTATTTTAAAAAAATATATATATTTTTAAAACACAAGATAAGACAAAACCTAACCCATTATTTGCTTGTTAAGCATATTTCTCCAACACAAATAATTAATGATCTGCACATTAGTGTTGACGAAATTCAAAGATGGACAAATACCAAAAAAAAAAAAAAACTATGACTGTTTGTATGGTTTTTGGTAACATATTGGAGGCCTT
>Ga0307510_10007408_pt1 | contig 13088 bp, 7 predicted proteins | sample 12_EM_MG_FD_207224 | JGI IMG/M metagenome (GOLD analysis project Ga0307510, IMG submission 207224) | Populus trichocarpa ectomycorrhiza microbial communities from riparian zone in the Pacific Northwest, United States - 12_EM | ecosystem: Host-associated > Plants > Roots > Unclassified | place... | reverse complement strand
AGCTTCGCTTATTATTTTTGTACTCATCACTCCTAAGAAAATTGCTTATCTTTGAATTAAGGATATTTTTATCAATTTCACAACATAAATTAGTCATTATAGGAAATGATGTAAATGACGTTCATGATACTCTAAAAGAGTTGAAGCAATTTATAAAATTTGCTGAGAGGTCAGTGTTAGCTATAGAAATCTTTCAGTGCTATTTATTATTATTATTATTATTATTAATGTGGATGTTTGAGTTAATTTGTGCATATTTCGACTAATCATACGGGTCTTAAAACTAACGAGCATGTAAGCCTTCAATGAGAAGGAAACTAACAAGACGGGGTATTTTCCATTGGCCACTTTCTCTATCTCTCTTAGTTCTGTGCCAGTTCTGTTGATGGCTATGTTCTAATTTTGCTAGCGGACAACCACCTAAGTTACATTTATGTTGTTTTCTTTTCGTTTCTTAAATTTCAGTTTCATTTGCAGTCATAACCTTTTGGCAGTTCATGTCTTTTCAACGATTGTTTGCTTGCTACGTTTCACCTCCATTCATTTTCTAATCTGCTGGGTGTCATGATTTGTTTTCTTGAGACTGCATCATCAGACAAATAATTGTTCCTTCCCTTCCTCTTTCATTGCTAAAAAAAAAACATGTCAGGGAGCAATGAAAATAAAAACTACTCTCTCTTTAAGATTTCAATCTCTCTGTTTCTTCTTTGAAAAATGACTTGAAATTCTTATGGGAAGGAAATTGTTTTTGAAGCTTGATTCTTCATGTAATCCCTTGGATTTCAAATTATCTTCTACCTTCTTTGTGATTGCCTGTCTCCCCCTGTCTCTCTGTATATCTAATGGGTTTTTGATTTTTAGGTTTAATAAAAATCTTGCATAAATCAACTTAAAAAAAATCCATGTAGCGTCACAACAATCGAACTTTCCAAATTCACAAGCCCAGTTGAAAGAAGGAGATCCACGGGGGAAGAGTTGCCGCTGCTACTGGCGTCGCCAACACACAAATCCACGACCAGACAGGCAAGATAAAGGAACCACGTGTTCCTGATGGTGGAGCTGGTGGTGTCAATTCTGTCGCAATTCTGTCGTCAGCCCACCATTCTGCGTCCTGTGGTTTCGGATGAGTCAAATTGAATTTTTATTGGATTTGAGATATATATATACATCACGTTTCTCTTTTTATTCATGATGTTTTCTTTAGAAGGGAGTGACAAAGACAAGGCAGTCGAGTATGGTAACTTGATTTGCTATATGGTCTTTTTATCAGTTGAATATTGACTAATTACCAGCAGAAGGCCTAAAATCACAAGTGCACAATTGTTGACTGGAGGCAAGTGCCCGATGTATAGTGATTGGCAGTTGGCACTTTCACTCCAAGGAGACAACGGCCCCCTCTTACAAATCAAGTCGGCAATGATTACAGGCATATCCCAATAGATAGATCAGAAAAAAAAAAATATATATATATATATATATATATATATATATTATGCACGTATTAGAAATAATATATAAAAGTAAATATTTTGTGTTTTTAAAATTAATTTTCATCTATGTAAAACAAAAAAAAAATCATATTTATTGATGAATCAAAATAATACCTTTGAAAATTAATTTTTAACAAGATAATTTTAAAAAAATTTGCACAACTCGTGGTCTAAGTCGTGAGACCATAATAAATCAATAAAAAAAAATAAAAATAACCATGTAACCAATTTTTTTAGAAAAATAAATTATATGAAACAATAGATTAGAAGCGTCATAATAGAAAAACCACGAAATTTAATCCCTGACAAATCAAACGATGAAAGATAAAACCGGGAAAAAAATTAATTATATAAAAAGACCCAAAACAAAAAATTATACTTAAAATAATGAGGTTGAAAATTAAAATAAAAAATAAATTAAAGAACAACAAAAAAAATTCAACCAAGAATTAAATTGAATATAAAAAATTTAAAAAGATAAAAATAATCCCTGACAATTAAAGTAATCAGATTAAACAGCAAATTTTAAGAACAAAATCAAGACGAATAACCAGTTGCTAACTCCCCGATGATAGAAGGAAAATGGAAGCACAGCAGCAATGGATTTCCCAATAAAAAAATCTTAATACGTTGGTAAAGGGAGGGGGCCCCTTTACTACTTTCATGATTATCATTTCATCGTGGTGATTTATTTCATGAACATCATTACAACGGTATATTTCTATTTATTAGCAATAACTTACTATCGTCACCTTAATCTTGTTTCATAAAAATTTATTATTTTATATTTTAAAATTATTTTAATTTTATAATGTTATAAATTTTTTTTTAAAAAAAATTTATTATATTATATTTTCAAGCAAAACTTATTTTAAAAAATAACTACTATTATAATATTAAATGTTAATTTAGTTTAATTTTTATAAATGTGTATGACAACTTTATCTGTAACTTGTAATAACGGTTTATTTTTTAGTTTTAAAAATATTTTTTTATTTTTTATTTTTTAAATAATTGATATTAAAAATAAATTTAAAAAATAAAAAATTATTTTAATATATTTATAAACAATTATTTTTTTAAAAATAACCTCCCCAGCACCATAAAAAACACAATGATACTTAGAAAGTGTTTGGAAACACGGTTCAACTTGTGTTTCTAAAAAATTTGAAAATTTTTTTTTTTGCTAAAATTTAATATGGTTTGTATGTTTTGATGTGCTGATGTCAAAAATAATTTTTAAAAAATAAAAAAACATCATTAACATGTATTTTAGCACAAAAAATTATTTAAAAAACACCCGCAACTACACTACTAAACAAGCTTTTAGTGATTATTATTATTATTTTTGCTATTGCGAAACTCGATTCCCAAACAGCGAAATTTGCCTTCGATCTTATCCAAAAGACATATCAATCCCTTCACAGTGCAAACAAAAAAGAAACTTAGTCACGAGAACGACAGCGAGTGATGGAGCAACATCTTTTCTGTCCTGGGGCTTACATTCATTCATTTTCGCAACCTCTTGCCCAGTTCCAGAAACCCACCAGCTTTTTAATGTCTTCCTCAGCTTCTCGCCCTCTTTCTGGTTTAGTAATCATGATATAAAGAACGAATATTAATTTTACTGCAAAGGTGATTTTTTGTTTCTGGTTAAACACCGTGTTCTGATTCTCTCTCTCTCTATCTACGAGTTGTTGTCGCTGGCTAGTTTTTTGTTTTCCTTTTTATCTATTCTTGCTGATGTTGTGAGATGATTGGGAAATGGGAACTCATAAGTCATACCCTCACATCAACTGATCAATAGGACCATTGGAATGATTGGTAGAATATTTATAGAACCTTTTGCTTGTGCCTGTGTTTGTATTTTGGAGCAGAACTGGCTGATCAGCTGTTGGTTAGTGAAATTTGATCTAGTATTTTTATTTGATTGATACTGGATTTAGATCGATCGGCTGAAATAAGACACGACCTTTATTAATTTTTCAGCTTTACAAAGTTGATATTTTTTCTTGAAAAAATAGAAGCTTTGGATATTTTCTGAATGATCATTTGAATATATTGTTGTGGTTACTAGATTTGGATTTGGATTTGCAATTTACTCTTTTTTGGTGGTTGTTGGAATTATAATGGCTGGCAAACTAGTTATGAGATGCGGTGCTGGTAGTTTTTGGCATGGTTGATTAGTCTATTTGTAAGTTTTGATCTCATTTGGAAGTTATGTTTCAATATAGTAGTTTTTTTCTTTTTCGGTGATTGATGATATGGCGAAATTGAGTCTCATATTGCAAAATTTTGAATTTTTTTCTTTTCTTTTCAGGAGACCCTTATATCATCCATGAGGGAACGGTGGATTTTTTTGAGACATCTTACTTGAGCTGCAAATGGTTGATTAGAATACAGAACAATGTCAGCTTACGCCCATCAAATGGAGAGGGAGTTCTCAGCTCAGAGTCTCTCCAGTAGAGGAGTTTCTGGTAAGTGCCCCCATTTCTTAATTTCCCTGTTGATTGGTATCTGTGATTGATTGTTGCAAGCATCCACACAAACAGCTCTGCATCACTGAAAATACCTCAATGATAGATCATGATCGACCTAATTGTCATATTTTCTGAACTGAGGTTGCAACCTTGAAGTGTCTTAATTAAATTCAGTGACTGTGTGGTTATCATGCTAAATCCAAATACCAGACTTCTTGCATGAAAAAAAAAACAGAGATCTATGACAGAGACTATCTTCTTCATAAGGAGGTACCTTAGAGAAGAGAATGCATGTGATGGAGACTGAGGAAAGTCATTTTGTGGATTTTGGAGAAGAAACCAATCATAGTGTATGAAAAACTGTTTATTGGTGCAAATGTTCTTGGGAATGACACGAATAAAATTGAAATTCCTATTAGGCTGGCTTATTCTAAGGATCTTCCATGAGTCCTTGACTTTTGACATTGCTCATGGATGAATGGAAAGGCATAATCACAATGATATCTCATGATTTGACACACAGGCTATTGATGTTTTGACGCAGAAGGGTAAGCTGATTCAAGAAGAAGAGATTCAGACCAGCAATGAATGTAGCTAAAACTTATAAAAGTTGTTTTAGCATCAGAGAAAGTTTGGATCCATGTAAAGTAGGATTTAGAAAAAATATTCATGTGCCCAACTCTAAGTAGTTTGAGAGGCAGCTGGAATGTAGTGAAGAGCTTTTATGGTAATCGGTTGATTTATATGAAACTTGCTCTCTGGATGGTGTACCCATCCTTTTCCTCTTTATACACTTACCACACGAAATAACATTTAATTGGTTGATGGATCTTCTTGCAGATTTTTATTGGTTGACCTGTAATGAGTCTTAAATTAGGACTAGCAGCCCTCTTCATTTGTTTTTCTCTTTTCATTTTGCTTGAGCATTTATACCTCTATCTTCTTTGACACAGAGATGGGAAGCCATTATGTGGCGGAATCAGGGTTCTACATGACATCCTTTGCAGCAACTATCTTCATTGCTTCCCTTGTAACTGTTGGAGTTTTATTGACCACCTTGCTGGTTTCTCTAGCCGTTATGTTACAATCCTGCCAGGATAGGAGTAAAGGAGTTATTGAGATCCAAAAATTAAGTCATGATTACAATTACTGCAAGATGTTTGCTTTGCATGCAGAACTCAACAGCTTGGGACCAGATGACTTCCCTTCAATGTGCGCGAGTCTTGCCGTTCAGCACAATAAAGGAGGAGCATATGAGAGAGATTTAAATGCTAGTCTGCTCATGATTGAGAGATACTTTGACAGTCTTCTGCCTTTACATGATGGTCTAGATGTGGTATTGATGGATATTGACGACATATTTCCTTCAAATATTCGTTATACTTCTCTATTGATGAACAGGTAATTTCATTGGAGCCTTCACCTGCGTGCACATTTCCTAGTGGTCTGTTGCAAAAACTCAAAAGGTGCTCTTGGGGGTTCATATATTGGCTCACTAACTCAGATAGCATTCCTTCTTCAAATAAGTTGGTCCTCCATAAGTGCCTGTTCAAGCTGTGATGTTTTCATTATGCCCTCTACTCATTCCTTTCTGATTCAAAGATATCGATTTCTGTAGTGATAGATACTTCCATGACTTCTCTTGGACACTATCATAGCATTGTGATTATCATTTGAATTGCCATTTTAATTTTTATGGTGCAGAGTCCGTGATAATGGCTGTATTGATTGTTTTCAAGAGGAAAAGCATCTGAAGCAAATACTGTGTCTCAGTTTATACACAAAACTTCAAGCTAGTGGGTGGTCGTTGATTTTGTTGTCAAGAAAGCCAGAGAAACTAAGGAATGCCACCATACAGCACCTAATTTCTGCAGGATACAGGGGTTGGTCCTCAACGATAATGAGGTACTATTTGTGTGTCTTCTCTGAATAAAATTAATTAATTCACCAACTAACAACCATTTAAAATGAAATGATTTAGCTACAATATTAAGCTCTTGTTTTTTGGATTTGTACCGCATCATCGATGATATGGTAGTATAGTACTCATTGGAGATGCTGAAATGTGTCAATATATATGTATTGTGAGCCTGAAGATGATAGGAGTGGGTTTCGTGTCTTAATCATGGTTTCTGTTTGCTTAGTTTCCAGGTGGGACGTCCACTTGTTTGACAACTTATGAAGACAAACAATTACTTCATCAAGCCATTTTTGTTGAACATTATCCATTTGTGGAATGCCTCTGTTTTGTTTAGGAATATTACTGTGTTTAATCTCATTTTGCAAGTTTCCTCTAGATGAAATTCTTTTCAAGTTAGTTTGCAGTTCGATCCAATATGACATGGTTTACAATTTGAGTCCGAATTTGGTTTCCATGTATAAAATTTGTTCAGAGAAGGCTTCCTACTGTCACTTAATCAAATTCTGAAAGACAGTCCGTGACTAATGACTGATTAAGCAGACCATGTACAGTGGTTTGTACTTGTACTTTTACATTTGACTAACCATATCACTTCATCACTCTTGCAGGTCAGATAATGAAATAGAGATTGATAGCCGTGAATATTTCTCAAGGCGAATGGTGGCAATGCAGAAAGCAGGCTTCCGTATCTCAGGTGTAATTAGCAGCCAGATGGATGCTTTAACGAGTGCGTCTTTAGGACACCGTGTTTTTAAGCTTCCAAATCCGGTATATTACAATTTTGAGCATCACACAGGGAACTCCCGTGTGCTGGAATAGATCATGGTCCAGGGTTGTATCATTTTACGTGCTATTATGTTTTGAAGGTTTGCCATTCTTTCATTGTAAAGTCAGGTGTCAGCCATATCGGGACTATTTGGTTCTGCTTCAGTGTTGTTGTATACAGATTTTTATATCGTCTATTTTTAGAACAAATTTCGTCTTTTTTTTTTCTTTACGCTTTTTTTCGTGTAACTGGTGAATTGCCGAGCTTTGGTTTCAGCTAAAACTGCCAGGATAAGCTGTTCTTGGCTAAAAGAAGATTGCTGAAATTTTTTTGCAGTTTCTGGGTTTGTTGATGCATCATTCATGTATGGGTAGAGCAGAAATTAAATGGGAACGGACCTGCTGCACATTTCTCTGAGGGCTGGAAGAATAATATTGAATAAATCTATTTTTTATTGAAAAAATATGTGTTCAGCTAAGAGGCATAGTCTAATTGTTCAACAACTTATGATCTAATTCATTAAACCAGGACAATGATTCCCGTGGAAACACAAATAATCGATGAATAATTCGAAAATAATATATGATTGATTTGTATATAAAATAAAAATAAAAGGAAAGAAAGATTTTTCTATTTCAACAAAATAAGGGGTGGAATTTGGTGAGAACTAGAATAGTTGGTTTACGCTTTGTTTCGGGTTGTTTTAATTTAAAAAAAAAGCATAAAATAATTATACATGTATTACTAATGTATTTTTTATTTGTAAATAAAATTTTAATATATGCAAAGTATTTTTTTAAACATCAAAACAATGATATATTTGATTAGCTTGAATTAACTTACCAAACCTCTTAAACCAACCTTTTGAATTATGGATCTGATTGAATTTAATAATATTGATTTTTTAAAATAATTTTTATTTAATTATTTAATAATAAAAATATACATTGCTAAGAAAACAACCAAACAAAATTTTAAATAAAATAATGATGGGCTTTTAAAAAAAAAAACTTGCTAATATTATTAAAGAAAAATGTTATACACTTATTTACAAACAAAGTAAAAATTGAATGACATTTAACATCTAAAATATATTCTTAATTAATTTAAAATTTTGATAAACTAATATATTATTAATATTTTAAATTAATTAATTTTTAAAAATATAATTTTAAACTAATGAAAAAATAAAAAAGATCAGGCATGAGTCTGAACTGAATTAAAATACTCAAGCATGCCTAGACATTTTATTTTATCACTTGTTTACTTTTTTTGTAGTCGCCTGTTGGTGTCTAAAATCCGTCATTATTGTGATGATCAGAAAATCAAAGAAAGAATTTTGTGGTTTAAAATTCTATTTTTTAAATGTTTTTCCTAAAAGATCATAAAAACCAATATTAACCTCCCAACAACTCCAAAACACTTAAAAACAAAATCAATTGAGTTTCAAAAATCAAAACCAAACTTGATCTATTGTTCCCACCATGTTTATAGGAAAAAACACTATAATTAAACTCCTCTTGTCGAATAGAACTTTTTGATACTAGACCCAGCTATTTTGAATATTGTCGGATCGTGATAACCGACAACTTTTTTTTTTTATTGTTTCTAGTATTATTTTATCTCTCAAATATAAAAATTGAAAAATAAATTTTTGCATCAAAATAAAAATTATAGTGAATTTAGAATGAGTCGTATATTTTCCTTATATTTTACTTTTCAATCATTTAGCTTTTAATTTGGTATTTTTTTTTAAAGCCTAATTTTATCTAATTATACTACAAAAAAAAAAATCAATTCCAAGAGGGAAAAAAGTTTGAAAATGAAAAAAAAGAGTATATTATATTAGTAATTCTACCATTTGAATCATGAATCTGCATTAAGATGTCCAAGAGCTTAGATCGATGAAAAACATCAATACAATTCCAGTCAGCTAGAATTTACGCATTATTATTTACATGAACTAAAAGAAAACCGTAATGATATTAAACTGCTCAATGCGATGCAATTACTCAACAAATCACAAGATAGTGAAAAGCCTTACCCAAATCCCATAAAACGTATAACATTGTTGTCAGGGAGATTAAATTACCGTCATTTCAACTGCTTTTAAGGTTTTTGGATGTGCTTTTGGAAAGTCGAAGATGATGTGCCTTTGTGTATCGCATCATCTAAACAAACAATCTCACGCTGTGCAGATAAATATGGCTGGCAGGGCATCTGTGCCCTTGGAATTGGTGCTTTAAGGCTCTAATTCAAGGTACTGATTAAACAAGCTCTATCAATTTAATCATCCTAATGAACAAAAATTTCCCATCACATGAATCATCAGGCATTCTTTCTCTGGTAGTAACAATAATTTGAATTCCTTTTGTCATGTATCTGATGTAGACGATCAAATGCTTATGGATTCCGGCACGATGATGCTGGTGAACAATCAATCAACCATTCTTTCTCGTGCAGTAACAAAAAAGTGCCATAGATCAACCATTGCATGAAACTCAACACCACTTTGCACTACAGCTTTCTAAACAACAAAATGTGTAGAAACAGATTATGGAATTCCAAATTTCCAGTCACTACAAATTTGAGATGTAGAACATTAAAGGCCTTGCAAGAAATCTTATCTAATCGAATCTACAACAACTTACACGTTGTGACTTCCCCTCCCAAAACACAAACTAAATCTCATGAAAAACCCATCATTTGTCAACATCAAAAGGGCTATTTGAAGAAATCTAAACTTCTTAGAATCAACTCCTACTTACTATTATCTCAACAACAGTAAACAAAAAACGTGTGCAGTACTAGTTAACCCTATCCATCCAACAGAAAGCAGAAACCAGGAACAAATTAACCCTATTTTCCATTTAGCTCTCCAACAGCAGTACTAAACAAAGCTGTTTACTCAAATCCCAGTACTCCACCAAACAAATCAGGAGAAATTCCCAGTCACCCAAATCCACTAAACAAGAAAGAAACCAGCCAATAACCACCATACCAAGCAAACACGCATCGAAAGCACCCTTCCCACGCCACTTCCACCACAACCAGAGAACTCAACATGATACTTCTTACTCATATTCGCATACAAAATCCCCCAACTTCTAGTCCCTTGTTTCACATTATCCTTATCAATCAACTCGAATATATAAGCCTGTGAAACCCCTTCTTTCCTTAACGGGGTGCCCACCCCAGACCTTAAATGCCCGACCAAACCCCTAATATACATCTCGGCATACTCTAGCTTCGCATCAACCTCAGTTTGATCTCCACCGGTACTCGGCCACCCAGTCTCCGCCACTATCACCGGAAGGTTCTCATGTCCGGCCACCGCAAGTGCACTTACAACCGCATCCACCATCATATCGAAAAGATTCCAGTATCTAACTCCAGTAATCAAATCATCTCTAAAATTGAATGGATGCTCTTGAAACAAAGCAAACCCTAATGGAATCTCAGAGTTGATCCTATACAAGTTATACGGATAAAGATTCACCAAGAACGATGAATTTGTATCTTCCAAGAACTGAAGCAATGGCTTTATCAATAATTCCCCAAGCGGTTCTTGGAAAGTACCAGAAGAAGGTGGAAATGGCGTCGTAATAACGTTCACGAAAGAGAAAGTCGTGGAGACTGAGATTTTTTTAATCCCGAGGTCACGGAGTGCCAGGTACACGTTCCTGATTGCAGGAAGTAAAAAGGGAGACAATTGCGAGACGGCATCGTCTCCAACTGAAATGAGAGAAATCTTCGAGCGAGGGTAGAAAGGGAGGACGTGACCGTAAAGCCAGCGGGCAGCGAGTGAGCGGTTGGCGGCGAGAGGAGGGAGGAGGGAGTTAGGGATGGAGAGGAAAAGAGAGGTGTTGGTGAAAGCGAAAGAGCGGATTAGGTTAGGATCGGGGTTTGGGAGGCGGAGAGAGTGGATGTTGAGGGAGGAGAGAGCGGAGAGGACGCGATCCGCTGGGAGGTAGGGTGTAGAGGAAGGGGAAAGCGGCGGCGGCGAGGTGTAGGTGACGCCCAATGTGGTGGTGGTGGAGACGGAGGGGGAGGGGGAGGGAGGGAGGGAGGTGGCGGTGGTGATGGAAGGGAAGAGTGTGAGGGAAAAGAAACAGAAAGAGAGGAAGGAAACGAGAGGATTCATGGTTTCTAGAGAGAATTTTTTTCAGGAAGAGATAAAGATCGTTGAGGAATGGAACGGGTGTTTGTTATGTGAATAAAGGCGGGATATTTAGTTGGGACTCTCGGGGTGCGCAACGCGCACCGATGTGGGTGGTAATGTAGCGGGAAAGTTTGAAAGGTGAGGGTAGAGGATGCCACGTAGGGGGGTCTGGAGACGCACCAGGCGAAAGTTAGTTGGGTTTGTTGTTTGTTACGGTTAAACTGGGCGGGTCAATTCATACTCTCTCAGTTGCAGATGCCAGATATTAGCAGGGGTTTAGATTGATGAAATCTGATTTGTACACGTGGTCGTTTTAACAGATTGTATCGTGGTTGCTGCTTATCACGGAGTTTCTTTTTGGGCGGAAAAATATTTTGATGATTTGATTTCATGGGAGCCCATGAGGCTCGTGGAGGAAGTAACTTAAGTCCATATATTACAAGGACTTAAGCCTTGAATCCATATAATATTAACCCATCCATTGTCCAATATATTAGTACTTGCTATTGGACCCGCATTCTGCAAACGAGTGAGATAATTTTTAAAAACAAATTATATATACAATTTTTTTAATATATTTTTATACTTCAAAAAATATGTGTAATTTAAAATTTTTATACATATATGTAATCAAATTAATTAATAACCATGTGTGTTAATAAAAAAAAATTATTAATGATATCTAAAAATAAAACTGGAAAAAAATCAAAAGACATGAATAAATCAGATTATTTAATCTTATAAGATGAGATATTTACTTGGTTGTATTTATTGAATTTGTTTAAATTGATTTGATATTAAAACTATACATACATGTTAAATTGATTATATAAAAAAAAGTGAAAAATTGTACCTATTATAAATATCATTTAAAAATAAATATTTTTATTTTAAAAAGTAAGGTTCTTGTATACAAAAGATGGAAAAGAATTATAGATGGTCTAGAAAAATCTTTTCAAAAATGAAATACACACAACACCGTAAAAAAAATCTTTATTTGTAAAAGGTTAAATAAAAAGAAAAAAAAATCACAAATGAGGGATATTAATTGAAAGATAAATTTGAACATCGTTAATATATATATAAATTAAAAAAAATCAATATTATAAAAAAAATAGCTACTTAATTTGTTAAATCTGTTACTCGAGAGATAACTGAAACAGATTCAATAATTTTTTTTCTTTAAATTTATACTCAATCTTTAAAAAAAAAGCTACAAAAAGCTCGAACTCACGAGCCTATAATCCAACGCCTGGCTCACTACGACAAAGAGCCTAAGAGTGTTGGTAGGCTTTAAAAGCCTAGGCTTGTTTTTAAATATTTTTTTTAAAGGTTTGTTAGTTTTTTTTTTTTTTTTTTTTGAAATGTGACATGTTATTTGCAAGTTTAAATTTTAATTATTATAATGGTGGCTGGAAAATCAAAACTACAACTCTTTTGGGCAAAAATATTTTAAATTTTAAGTTATTTCAATCCAAAAATACCTTACCAACACCCTCGTAACATCTACAAACCATTCCATTAACTCTAAATACTTAAGAAATGACCAGAAAATCAAAATCAAATAGGATTAGTTTAGACTTTCTCGGTTTATATATGTGTTTAATGCAACGTCGAGGGTCCAAACAACCACGATGAAACTTGTCTCATTTTTAGGAACCATTGACACACAAAAAAAAAACTATTCGTAGTCGAAAATAACACCAATAAACTTGTGTATCAAAAATAATTTTAAAACAATTCAAAGATACCTAAATTATACAAATTGATTTAATAAGATCAGTGGTGTTTTGTAGTTTTGAATTGTTAAGATTTTATATACCGTCCAAGTAATACAGAGTGTTCTCTTGGTAAACTACGACGAAGCCAGATCTGTTTATACACATCGTGTTTAAAAAGAAAGAAAAAAGCTTACAGGATTTTAATTAGAAAGTTGCACGTCCGTGATTCCAATTTATTTATTTTTATTTGATATCGCGAACAACATACAATAAACGTGTGAAAATCATGATGCAATTAAAAGTGTATCGAGCAACTGTAATCTGATACTATACTACTTAGGAAAAAAAAAAAATGACGTACTAGACCGATATTAGTAATCATGCATGGGAGCTTTGCCGAATCCATGGGCAGGCGAGAGACAACCTGGCAAGCTTGAGTAGGATTCTCTTCCGGCGACTCAATTGAATAATTCAAATAGATCCACCGGTGACATGCATAGTTTCCGATCAACTGAGCTCTGAGAATTCAATTCTTTAAATAATATAAA
>Ga0307510_10007407_pt1 | contig 13088 bp, 12 predicted proteins | sample 12_EM_MG_FD_207224 | JGI IMG/M metagenome (GOLD analysis project Ga0307510, IMG submission 207224) | Populus trichocarpa ectomycorrhiza microbial communities from riparian zone in the Pacific Northwest, United States - 12_EM | ecosystem: Host-associated > Plants > Roots > Unclassified | place... | reverse complement strand
ACTATGGCCAGGCGGGGAGCGAGAAGGTTCCGGTAGACAAAGAGGCATTCGGTGTAACCAAACATAGTTGGGGGCGTTAATAATGAGGTTGAGCAGACCCGTCGATTGTCGTGGAAAAAGGTATTTTCGCGTTTTGGGTACTGAAAAGAGTAAAAAGCCACTGGCCAGCGTGTCAAGTTAGCCGGAATCCGCGCAGGTCCCCACGCCTGGCCGGGTAATCTGTACATGTAGCGATATGCACAATTCGCTCGCAATCAGAGCGTCTTGACACTTTCTTGCTCCATAGTTCTAGCCAGCATTCGTCTCACCCTCATCCAGATACCGCCCCCTCTGCCGTGGCCCGTGAGTACATTCAAGTCATTTTTAGAAATAAACCACCCTCGATACGTATCTGCGCCAGGGGCAACTTCCCATTATATGGAATCTCTAGAAGCGTGGTGAAACCAGAGGCGTTTTGTAACACAGATGCGATCTCCCCATGAGGTGCGTGTTGAACAAAGAAGGCCCATAGGAGGTGTACTTGGGTGTACTGACCGCGACTTTGGTCGATGAGTCTGCAATTGTACGGGTTTGATTAATCCATGGCGATCGACTTGGGTTGCTATGTCGGTTGATTACCATGTGGGTGTGTGTCTTGACTGCGGGTGCAGAACACATCTCAGCGCAGGCAACGCGTGCTCTGGCCCGGGGTGTATTTTTCACGAGGGTGGTCGCACATTCACGGCTTCGACGGCCCGGGGAAGTCGCGTTACCAATAAAAAGCGATTGGTGCCCAAATTACCACGCCCACATCCATCACTTCCCAAGTCTCCAACGCTGATTCACCGTTGTCATTATGGCCTCTGATGAGTACGTCTAAAACCCCTCCCAAGCAAATGTCGTTACTTGACACTGACCAATATCTGCATGGGCATGCATCCAACCCCAACAGTCAATTCTTTTCGCAACCAAGCTTTTACTCGACTGACAATTCATCCAGTAGCACCCCTTTTATTCCAACCATCGAGGGGTCGAATGCAGGATGTGGTGTTCCATGTCGACAAAACGAATTTCGAGTCGGCGGTTATCAAGGTGAGCGCGCACTGGCAAGTCCCCTATCATGCCCCGATTAATGAGTTAGGAGGTACAGGGGTACTTTGGCAGCGCGTGACGATTGCAACACTCCCCGATGGTCCCCTCCTTGACATATTCAGTTTCTATGTGGAGAAAGCCTACGAAGGCTGTTATCTTGATGAAGTCCCCGGCATCAAACTGCTGGAGGCATGGTGTACATTGGTACACGTGTGCCAGAGATGGCGAGAGGTCATATTTGCATCGCCGCGTCGCCTCAATATACGACTTGTCTGCACAAGAGGAACACCCGTGAGGGAGATGTTGAACATTTGGCCTACCCTACCCATTGTCGTACAGACTCGATTCCGGGGATCCAATGCAGAGTTACGCGATGGGAAAGACTCGAAGAATGTAGACAACACCATTGCTGCGCTCGGGCATCGCGATAGAGTGTGTCAAATAGGCCTCATGAACCTCCAACATGACCAGTCTCCTCTCTTCGCTGCGATCCTGCAGGAGTCATTCCCCGCGCTAACACGACTGTACTTCGAAACGAAGTATGGTAGATTTTCGATGCTCCATCCGGATTCATTCTTGGGTGGATCTGCCCCACGTTTACGATCCCTCACCTTGAACGGAGTCCCATTCCCGGAATTACCCAAACTACTTTTGTCTACCAAGGACCTCATTGAACTTCGCCTTGATGTTCCCGATTCTGGATACATTTTACCCGAGGCTATGGTTACTTGCTTCCCCTCTTTAACCAGTCTCGAGAAAATTTCCCTTACAATCGGTTCCCTTCGACATCGCCTTGATGAATCGAGCCGACGTTTGCCTGCGTTGACCCGCGTTGACCTCCCCGGTCTCTGTCAGTTGGAGCTCAATAGCGATGACTGCTACGTGGAGGACCTCGTATCCCGGATCAATGCCCCTCGACTCACCCACGTCAGCATATCGTTGTATTACGCCTCGCAATACGACATTTCGCAGTTTTGTCAATTCATTCGTCGCGTAGAAAATTTTGAAGTACTCCATCAAGCACGGGTAAAACTTGAGATTGGATACATACTCACCGAATTTGGACTGTCTGTAGATCCAACTGATGGCACGACCCTCGACATTTCTATCTCGTGTAGCGGGTTAGAATGGGAGTTCCCGTCTCTGGCGTTACTCTCTACTTTATCCTCACCTCCCTTCCGACTCTCCTCTTTCGAACGCCTTGAACTATGGGAAGGATGCGCTCCGAGTGGATATTGGGATGATCCCATGCAGGACACACAATGGCTGGAACCTTTCCGACCGTTTACTGCTGTGAAGGATTTGTACTTGGAGGACGCACTTGCCATACCTGTCGCGCACACGCTCCGACAGCTTACCGGGAACAGAGCAACAGAAGTGTTCCCTGCGCTGCAGAATATTTTCCTAAAAAGTTTCCTCGAAGGGGATTTTAAAGTTCGTTCACGCAGGGACCAGCCCTTGGAGGTTGTGCTGGAAGCCATTGAGCCATTTATTGCCGCGCGGCAGCTCTCAGGGTGTCCTGTGGCCGTCCAGTATTGTAACTAAGGAACTCGAAAAGTCAATACTCGCTCCCGCATTTCATGTCGTTGATAGTCAGCACTCCCCAGTAGCTACTAACCACCCGCTCCATTACACAAGTTGTTCTCTGCTCGACTCATCCGTACCTCTACTAGTATTCCAGTGATCTGTTACTCATCTCGAACATCGGACGATCCTCTGTTGCACATGTACACTAGTAGGAGCGCGAGAACGCGAAATATGATACTGTCCGGACCCATCAACCATAATGCCGAGGATCCCTCATGCTCGGAGTATCGCAGGGCTCGGGACACTATCCACCAGTTTGGGACAAGCGCAACCAGCTCACTACCCACAGACGGTTTACAATGTGAGGCGCATATATTAGGGTAAATGTGAAAAGCAGATTATTATAAATGGTATTCGATAATCGTACAGAATTTTCCGAAAGAAAGAGAAAAAGAAAAAAAAGCGGGATTACTACTGTCCCGTAAATATACAGTACACCATCCGAGTGTTATTTGCAATCGCTGCGCTTCCATGTGTAGCGCGGCAGCTGTGCGGCAACGCATAGACCGACGCACACGACGCCGAGGAACACGACATACGCAAAATTCCCACCCAGAACATCGTTCGCCAGGGAAAATGCGAACAACGATGCCGCGGCGGTGGGGCCGACCGTACGCTGGATAGCGACCACGGTCGCCGCCAAGCCATTCGTAGCCCCGAGCGAGCGCTTGTTCGGGGCTGCGGCAGCTAGGAACATGAATACAGAATCTGTTTTTTTTTTCGCAAGGGGGGTCAGGGAAGGAATAGGCGCAGCCAAAGAAGAGGAATGGAACTCACTGAATCCCATGTCGGTGATGCATATCGCCACAAGTTGCAACACGACAAATGGCCAGACAGTTGCAGCTGCACCCCGGCCACCAAGGGCGGCAAGGCGCGCCGCCAGGTTCTCGAATGGGAACATCGAGTAGATGATCACATACAAAGCAACGCTGAGGAAGACAACACGCCCGGGACCAAGACGACCGACAACGCGTGGGAAGAAGACGAACTGGATGACGCCGTTTAAGCATCCATATCCAGACAACCACAGACCGATCGATGCGGGGCTGAAACTAAGTCCGCCCAAGTCGATTGGCGTAGACCAGACAAGTGGAACGAGCGCCATCGCTGACATGTCAAGCAAGGCTAGCATAGCATAATTGCTGATTGATACCATGACTGGTCTTGTAAGCAGCGAAAGCAACGGCACGGGCTTTCCATCATCCTTGAGAGAATCACGTGATTCATCCGCTTCCGAACTGGCGGTCTTTGAAGGTTTTGAGATTTGCTGCTTGGCTGAAGGGTTGCAATCTAAGGTCTTTGTGACATGTGAGCCTGGTTTCAATTATAGAATAATAGAACGCGCACCTCTTTTAGATACATCGTACTCAATATGAGAGCTAGTAATACATAGGCGGCGGCTACCAGGCATGGGAGGAAGTATGGGTATTTTGCCCAGAAAGGATGAGAAAAGAGGTCGGGCCATCGATCTTGTGGCCGTGATAACACACCACCGATAAAAGGGCTAACGTCATATCAGGATATCAGCGACAAGTTGACCACAACGGGGAAGATGCCCAACCCTATGATATAACCGAATGCCCGGGCCATGGGCATCAACGAGAAGCCGCGAGCTACATTGGTCTCGTCCGTGAGCTCCGCTATCATACTCTTGATGACCCCGAGGTTCCCACCGACCAAACCATTCAAGAGACGGCTGTCGTTGCAACGATCGATCAGCAACCACGGCTTTCCGACAGGGAAAAGTCGAACCTGAGGATGAGCGCCCAGAGCGAACGGGAGAGACCGAAGAGAAGCGTCGACACGACGGTCCCGAACAGGCTGAATAAGAGAATTGGTTTGCGACCGACGTGGTCAGAGAGACGGCTCCATTGGAGCACGGTGGCGGCTTCGGCCGCAAAATGCAACGACACCTAGAACAAAGAAATAGGTCCCTTGATGAGCACGCCAGGATCTTTGGGAATGGAGAGAGACAGACGCACTATGATACCCATGTAGTATCCAACCTTTCGCCTGTCACCCTCAGCGATGGAGAACTCAGTGACGAGCTGAAGAATATGAGCATCAATAGACGTTCTGGTTGATTGTTGGGGCGGCTGGAAACCAACGTACTTCGCTGATGTATGGGGTAATAGAATTCGCTGTAATTGGCTCTGCGAGCCGTATTAGGAGGACAAGAAAGAGCTGAGCCTTGGGGAGCGGCGTTGACTTTCGGGGAGCATTGACATGCTGGAGTAGAGGTGTTTCCTCATCCTGAGGCTTTGGCGAAGACATTGACTACGAGACAGGCGGGGTGTTGGAGGGTTCCGGTAAAAAAAAAAAGTGGTGTGCCAGCGGGATCCGGCATGGCTGAGGGAGTTTATAGCAAGGTCGAGCAGATGGCCGCTTGTGGTCGACAGCGTTATTTTCGCTTTCGGGGTCAGCTGAGGCAGGTGTAGCGCTTACATAATGTGCGCTTGTCAATTAGAAGCTCCTTTGAGCGAATGGCGTTTTGGTGCTGTCCGACCGATGTCGTCATATGCGCATCTTTGGCCAGATATCCCCTTGCCTCCCCGCCTTCTCTTCTCTCTTTCGACACATCTGCCCTATCTTCCAAGTAGTGAATTGATATCGGTTCACCCGATAGGAACCCTGCATCACTTTTTCGTGACGATAATATATATATCATCGATGTTACCTGTCCCGATGATCCGGGGTCACACGACCTGGTGGTCCGACGGATGACATACAACTGAGACAATAAACTTGCATGCCGTGTTCATGGCTATCGCCAAAGAATAAATATCACATAATTGTAAGCACCCTTTTGTCATTGTGGTTCTTCGAAACCATTGTTCCAACGTCTCAACCGGAAACCCCTACACACAGCGTGAGCAGAGTTTCCTCGGAGCCGTCCCGTACTACTGTAGTAGCGTTGTTTCCTTGAACCAAGCAAAGAAATTATCTGCGTTCTCGGTTCCGAGCGTTGGATCGGGGCGACACTCCGTTTGATACTTTCCTAGGTAACGATTTGTCGGTGTCATAAGAGATATGAACGCTGTTGAACATTGAACCTGAAAGCATGTGGGGGTCCATCAGTACTGGCACACCCCTGGCCCAACTTGTGCTCGTCGACGGCTGATATGGCTCAGATGAGCCGCATTACGAGAATACACTTACCCATGAAGCCCGATCTGTGACGCATACAGTCAGTTCTTGAACCGGAATAGGGTAGTATAGCGAAAGTCAGTGGTGCCCACAATGATTGATTGCATCACAAATAATGGCGCGTCTGGCGTCAATTCTCAATCGCATGTGAGAATGAACGGCACCAGTACGGCAGTAACCCATACCTGGATTGACGCGTGCCGAACGAAGGCTTCCTTTTCACATGCGCATCTGAACTGGGTCCTACACCAACCCCTACGCGCAGAACCACCAATCGAGAACCACTATCCGCTGAAGGTCTGCGAGTTTGCAACGAATAACCTCAGCTCATCCCAAGATAAGAACATTAACACCATTTCCTTCGGAAAATATCGCGACAACGGTGAATCCCAGGAGGAAAGTTACCCCGGAAGTGGGACCCGACCCAAAACAGTACGAAAGTGGTCTGGTGGGGGATTGCGATGCGCTGACAGTGCAAGTGTGAGATGAATGACAGTGGAATCCAAAATCTCTTTCATGTGATCCACGACTTGTCCCAATCATACGAGTCATACTGAAGGAAGTTGTCCGCAAAACACTAACCATGAATTATACATTTCGCCTTCACAGGGCAATCACTTCGCGAATGGGCGGAAGATCTCGAGCTCGTTTCCAAGAGCGTCGCCGAATGCAGCTCGACCTCCTCCAATATCGATGGGAGAGGGCATGTGGTCGGTCAGGAGGGGATATCCGACTTCACATTGAAGGAAGCGTTGTCGCCCAGGAATCCGCATCTTATGGAAACCCCGAGGAAGCTCCCCACGCGGTCAGTTTTTAAGAAGCCTCGCAATTTTGAGCAGTCGCTATTGAAAATGTTTACAGGGTACAAGTCAGTAAGAATGGGCAACGTACGGGGGAGGCCTCCATGACCAGGGAAGTTGTGAGCAAAAAAGTACTTTCAACCGATTTATGGGGATGCTAAACCGTTGATAGTTGGAGGTTCGAATGAGGGCACTGAGCTGGAGGATCGCACGTTACGCGATGATGACGCTCTCTGCTCTGCTAAGTGTCGTAAAATCGGCATTGGCCGAAGGCACGTGCTACTCCTCGCACAACTGGCCCGAGGCAATTGTGCCAAGTTACGTATAGTACCGTAGTGCGGCACTGGCCGATCAATGACCGCCCTGCCCCTGGCAAAAATTCTACATCTAGGGTTCTACATGTAAACCAGAGGCTACTATAAACAGATGTGATGTCGTCTCGGTGTTTGTAGCCTCCCCCTACCCCCCACTCCACAATGAGGCCTCCAGCGAGGCCTGAAGATAACGACAACGAGGGAACACCCCTTCTCCCCAATCATGATCCATCACATAAACCAACTCCGCTCCCTGCCGCCCAGGTCTCAGTGCTCATTCTCCCTTGGATAGCAGAAGCTGTCGTGGCCCTCTCCATAAGTCCTTACATCAATCAGGTACGAAAAGTCGTTTGGCCGGGTGAGACACTCAGACACGTCGGCGTTGATCTACGTTTAGCTTGTTCGAGATCTTCCAATCGTGGGTGGAGATGCGCGAAAGGTAGGGTACTACACGGGAATCATAGTACGTTTCTCGACCACACTTTATGAGAGGAGATACATCAGATAGCGTCATAGGTGTCCTTGCATTATGTTGCAGAGGCTATCACCGTGTTTTTTTGGAACCGCCTTTCCGATCACATTGGCCGCAAGCCCGTTCTTTTGTGTTGCCTCGCGGGTACGACTGCTTCAACGGTCCTGTTCGGACTCTCTCGTTCCTTTTGGGCAATCGTCTTCAGGTGCCCTCACCTCCCCTTGCACACCGTTTTAATTGTGTGATTCACTCACTTGTTCCTCGCAGCCGTTGTCTACATGGCGCGCTGAAGGGAACTATTGGCGTTGTGAAAAGCGCGATGGCTGAACTCACAGACGAATCCAACATGGCTCGAGGATTTTCGTCGTTACAAATGGCCTGGTCCGTTGGCTATGTGATTGGGTCGGGCACCTTCCTTATTGTGCTCTGGCTTCGCTGAGACGTCAGGTTCTCTAGCCCATTGGTTGGCGGCACCTTATCGCGGCCGCAAGATCGCTGGCCGCTCCTCTTCACTCACCCTTTCTGGGCCAAGTATCCCTACTTTCTGCCATGTCTGGTGGTCGCCGTTTATTGTGGCATGTCATGGGTCATCGTTGCCATATTCCTGGAGGAGGTTCGTCCTCCTTACTTTGAAAGAGCGTTGGAGAAAAACACGATACACAGACAATGACCTGTACTCCTCGGCTTGTAAGGATCAACTCAGATATACCTCAGGAGGAGTCGAGCGACGCCGTCGGTGCATCGCAGAAGGACGCGCAGAATCCACCTCCCCTACGCTCGTTGCTCACAAGACCAGTACTGACCTCGATCGCCAATTATGCGATGCTTATTCTCCTCGAGATGGCGTCTCTCGCACTCATCCCGCTCATATGGTCGACGCCTGTCAAATTTGGTGGACTCGACATGAGCCCGGCGTCGATCGGCATGTGTATGTCGGTGTTCGGGTGCATGGATGGCATCTTCCAATTCACTGTCTTCCCACACGCGGTCAGATGTTTTGGCTTACGGCGCGTATTCGTCACCTGCATCGCAGCGAGTGCAGTAGTGATCATCATGTTCCCATTGGAAAACCTCGTGCTACGCCACGCTTTCGGAGGCTCAACCACGGCCGTTTGGCCTCTGATATTTGTGCAGCTCCTGTCGTACAGCACCAATAGGATGGGTTTTAGTAAGTCTTTGACTTTCATCTATCAGCAGGGCAACGCTGAGTATGACGCGCAATCGGTTAGGTGCCGGAATGATTTATGTCAGTTCTGCAATCCCCAGCAGGCGGTCATTAGGCGCTGTCAATGGTTTCTCGCGCATAGTGGCTGCTGTTCAGAATGCGATCGGACCGGCGGTTGCTGATTCGCTTTTTGCGTTCTCTGTTACAAATAACGTATTGGGGGGAAACTTTGTGTATGTAGTACTGCTCACCCTGGTGTGCGTCGGGCTGTACCTCGCTGCGAAACTTCCAAGACATATGTGGACGCACAGCAGCAGGTAGAATAAAACTTTGCCCGTAGGACAAAGCACGAGGCCTATTTGAATCGACTACCAGTCGCTGAGGGCCTTGAGGCACGAAATGTGACGTGAATGAATCCTAAGTCAAAATTTGTAATTAGGGTCTTGTTCCCATTATTTACATAATTATAATAAGTGTCCATTATTAATCTCATTATTTTTCAGAAATGCGACAATTAATGGCCATTTTTCAATTATGGACTACAATATTATCCTCATTTTGTTGAGGTCACAGCCATACATTTATGGTGAGGTAACTTTGAATGACCGCACCAGCTAGGATCCTTCAGATGATCAGATCGCAGGATTTCGTGTTGTTTTTTGTGCGATAAAGGTCGACCATCATATTAGCACGTACTACTGACTATAGTTACACCTCACTTTCATTAGGAGTTTCCTTTTGTCTTCCAATGACGGTGAGCAACTCGAATAGCCATCACGACTTATCTTATGGGTAAAGACCAAATTGGTCTTGGTCTTATGAGGCCATAGAGACTCGGTTAAATTGCAGTTACCAGGATCTAGCTAGTAGTGTGCGTCCACATATGTTTCGGAAGACGCACGGCGATGGACAACCCAACGCACAACAGGGTGAGCAGTACCACATACACAAAGTATCCTCCCAAAATATTGTTAGTAACGGAAAAGGCAAAAAGCGAATCCGCAACTGCTGGTCCGACTGCGCACTGAGCTGAGGCCACCACCCGCGCGAAGCCATTTACCGCGCCCAGTGATCTCTTGCTTGGGCTCGCCGAACTGACGTAGAGGAACACAGCACCTGGAAGATTGCACATTAGACTCAGGGCCAACGTACTCACGGGTGAATAACAAAATCTTACAATAACCCATCATAAAGACACTGAGTGATAAGAGTTGTAGAAAAATCAGCGGCCATACGGCCATGGTCGAGCCTTCTGTGGCGTGTAGTAGCACGAGGTTCTCCAATGGGAACATAATGACCACCACGGCATAAAAGGTGATGCAGGTGATAAGGACGCGCCGCAGGCCAAAACGCCAGACGACGCGTGGGAAGATGGCGAATGAGAAGGTCCCGTGCATGCATCCGTACACAGACATCCACAGGCCGATCAACGCCGGCTCAAAGTCAAGCCCGCCAAACTCAACCGACGTCGACCAAATCAACGGGATGAGCGCCGTAATTGCCATCTCAAGAAGCGCAAGCATCGCGTAATTGGCGATCGAGAGCAGGACTGGTTTTGTGAGAAGGGAGCGTAGTGGCGGTGGCTTCTGCGTGTCTTTCCGTGGTGCATCCACGGCGTCGCTCGACTCCTCCTGGGGTATATCCAAATTAGTCCTTGCAGGCCGAGGAGAAAAGGACATTGTCTGTGAATAGTGTTTCTCTCTGGGCCAGTGCTCTTCAAAACAAGGAGGACGAACCTCCTTCAGGAACATGGCCGTAATGACCCAGGCTATACAACAATAAATAGCGACGACCAGGCAAGGGAGAAAGTAAGGATATTCGGTCCAGATTTGGTGAGAGAAAAGGTGTGGCCAACGGTCATGCGGCCGAGATAAGGTGCCACCAACCAATGGGCTAAAGGACTTGAAGTATTAGCTAAGACATGGCACCACAGGTAAGGCTCCCAACCCGATCACATAGCCAGCGGACCAGGCCATCTCCAACAACGAAAATCCTCGAGCTATGCTAGTCTCGTCCGTGATTTCTACCATTGCGCTTTTTGCGACGCCAATATTTCCCTTCAGAGCACCATGCAGACAACGGCTGTAAAGAACGAGGGTGTGAATCGAACACAAAGGTTTGTGTATAGGAAAGGTGGCACCTGAGAACGATGGTCCAGAAAGAACGGGAGAGTCCGAACAGGACTATTGAAGCGGTCGTACCCGCGAGGCAGCATAACAGGACGGGCTTGCGGCCGATGTGATCGGAAAGACGATTCCAGTAAAGTACGGTGACAGCTTCCGAGGCATAATGCAGGGACATCTATGATACCCACTTAGCAGATGCGACTCATCTTGCGACAGTATGGCCAAGAGACGCACTATGATCCCTGTGTAGTACCCCACCTTCCGCTCATCTCCACCCACGACCGGAATATCTCGAACAAGCTAGATGTAGATCAACACCGATGTGTCGTACGCAGATGAACTACATTCGCACCTGATTGATGTAGGGGCTGATGGAGGACGCAACTATGGACTCGGCGATCCATAGCAAGACCAGAACCGAGACCTGAGCGGTGGGGAGCTGTGTTTGCCTATGTGTTGCGTTAACGCCGTTATGGCTTTGGGCCCTAAGGAGTGACGTCTCCTCGTCGTAGTCGCCGTCGTCAAATTCTGCAGGAGACGTCATTGGGGAGATCTAAGCTGGAAACACCGCATCCGGGAACTTATGGAGCCCCTTGACTGGTTTAGATGAAGAGTAAGATAAGGAATCCTCCGATGTGCCATCTGCGCCCTTATAACTGGATGAGGAACTCTGGAAAGCGCCAGCATTGATATATTGATACGTAATCTGGTTACTGGGCCAAGCAACCATGTTCGGCAAATGCCAGTGGGCAATTAGGCGAGAATTTCCTTGATGCTTCCACCGTTGCTACAAGAGCGATGGGATAGGTGCAATGGCAAAAGAAATCGTGCCATATCTATAACCCCGCATCCGCGCCGTACAAAATTCGTAGTGAGATTGCATTAATATTAATTGTGGTTGAGTCTGTCCCGGTATTTACCGAGCAAAGCAACACCCAAGTCACGTGTAGTGTAATGCAGAACTGGTCGCTGGCCCATCAAAGCTCTCCCTTTGCAGAACTCCGCATTCAGAAAAATGATCCCCGTGGCGCATCGGGACAGGGCCTTATGTTGATTCTTTCGTAACGATGGGCCACTATAAACTCTCGGATGCAGATTCGTAGAAAGGAATTCAACTTTGGACCCCGCCATGCGGTCTCTTGCAAGACCCGATGACACCAACGACGAGGAGACCTCACTTCTCCAGGCCCAAGGTGACGATACATCACATAAGCCAACACCACTCCCTATCACTCAGATCGCCATTCTCGTCCTCCCTTGGATCGCTGAGACCATCGTGTACCACTCAATAAGCCCTTATGTCAATCAGGTGTGACGATGGATGGTCGTTTGCGCCGCTTTTGACATCGGTGTTGATCAGTGTTAGCTTGTTAGGGATCTTCCCATCGTAGGTGGGGATGCACGGAAGGTTGGGTATTATACGGGAATGATTGTACGTCCTTCGCCTGTACTTTGCAAGAAAGTGATTCATCAGATAGTGTTCAAAGTCATCGTTGCACTTCGCCGCGGAGGCGGTGACCGCATTTTATTGGAATCGCCTTTCCGATCGCATTGGCCGCAGGCCTATTCTCTTAATGTGTCTAGCGGGTACAACAATTTCCATAATCCTCTTTGGCCTCTCCCGTTCCTTCTGGGGTATCCTGTTCAGGTGCCTCCTTCACAGACACCCCCACCCCCCGGCTGTACGACTGATCTCGCTCTTGTCCGTCATAGCCGCTGTCTGCACGGCGCGATGAAAGGAAAAATTGGTGTGATTAAGAGCACGATGGCAGAACTCGTGGACGAAGCAAACATGGCGAGAGGATATTCGATCTTGATGCTGACATGGTCACTTGGTTACGTCATCGGGTTGGGCATCTTATCATCGATGTCCTGTCCTGGCTCATACCATGTCCCTTAGCCCGTTGGTCGGTGGCAACTTAGCACGTCCGCAAGACCACTGGCCAAACCTCTTCTCCCACTCATTCTGGGCAAAATATCCATACTTTCTCCCATGCCTCGTAGTCGCTGTTTATTGTGCCATCTCCCTCATAATCGTGGCCCTGTTCTTGAAAGAGGTTCGTCATCATTTTTTCAAAGAAGTGCGTTGCAGAACAACATGGTTCACAGACAGTGATTCGTCAACCCCCGCTGTCTGTAAGGATTGACCCGGACATACCCCAGGAGGAGTCGAGGGTTTCTGGGGAAACATCCATGAAAGATGCGCAGAAGCCGCCACCGCTGCGCGCATTGCTCACAAGACCAGTCCGGAACACCATTATCAATCATGCGATGCTTGCGTTCCTTGAAGTGTGTGCTCTGGCGCTTATTCCGCTAATTTGGTCAACACCTGTCGAGTTTGGTGGACTCAACTTCCGTCCCGTGTCGATTGGTTCATGGATGTCGGTTTACGGATGTATGAACGGA
>Ga0307510_10007406_pt1 | contig 13089 bp, 10 predicted proteins | sample 12_EM_MG_FD_207224 | JGI IMG/M metagenome (GOLD analysis project Ga0307510, IMG submission 207224) | Populus trichocarpa ectomycorrhiza microbial communities from riparian zone in the Pacific Northwest, United States - 12_EM | ecosystem: Host-associated > Plants > Roots > Unclassified | place... | reverse complement strand
CCCCCCAAAAAGCAATTGGCTCTTTTACTACTAGAAGAAAGGGTGAATAAAAAAGATAATTAATGCATTTAAGTACGAAAAACATGATGATTAAGTAGATTACTTGTAATTGGCTTTGTTTAGGGTGTTGAGACGGTGGACAATGGCTATTTTATAACGGAGGAAAACTTGGGGATGTTGAAGTTAGCAAAAGAAGCCAACTCCATCCTGGTATGTTGTATCCCTATGATGCTTTTCATTTGATGCGGTGGGCCCATTAATTGACTCTTTTCTTGGTGTCCCAAACCAGTTTGATTACAGGATCCCAGCCGTTGGATTGGAAAGCTGCAGTGTGGGGCCCCCTGATGACAATCTCTTGGCAATGAACGGACTCCCAATCAGCCTGTATGCGCCAGAAACAGTGGGGTGTGTGGTGGTGGACAGCCAAGGGAGGTGTGCTGCAGCCACGTCAACAGGTGGGCTCATGAACAAAATGGCAGGTCGTATTGGTGACTCGCCCCTGATTGGTGCTGGGACCTACGCTTGTGATCTTTGTGGGGTCTCTTGCACAGGAGAAGGAGAGGCCATCATACGTGGGACACTAGCGCGCGATGTAGCGGCGGTGATGGAGTACAAGGGATTGAGCCTGCAAGAAGCGGTGGATTTTGTTGTGAATGAGAGGCTTGATGAAGGGCGAGCTGGTTTGATAGCAGTATCCAGAAACGGGGAAGTGGCGTGTCGTTTTAACACCAACGCGATGTTTAGGGGATTTGCCACTGAAGATGGTTTCACGGAAGTCGGTATCTGGGACTGAACTTTTTGCTGTGAACTTGGTGTTGCTGTGTTTTGCTTTTGACAAAGGGATGCTTTTATGCCACCCAACGTCGCGTGGCTGTCAAGTCGGAGCACAATCTTATTCCATGTTACTATCAAACTTATGCTATTAGAAATAAAACTGAATGCTCAATTAGCGTTTAAAGTCTCTGTTTAAATTCGTGATCAATTAATTCCTTTGAAGAACTTTCTTGATGAGTAGCAGTACTCGAATTGCCCGCGACAAGGAAAGAATTTCTCGAGAAAAATAAGGAATTTCGTGAGAAATATGTGTCAAATTTTCAAGAAAGGTAAGACAACACGTGTCTAAAAATTGTTTTCTCTAGCTAGCTGTAACCTAGCCTAAGTGTGTGTTTTGCAGATATTTTTGTTACTTATCACATGGAAAAAAAATATCACAACCAAATTTTTTTTAATAATAAATGTTATTTGTGGATTTTATATCACATTTAATATCTACATCACCCACCCGAGTAGCAGAAAATATTTACAACTCAATCAAGAAATATTTACAGAGAAAACAATTTAATCTCAATTAATATAATTATACAATTACCAATTAACATAACATAAAATTTTATTAAAATCAAATTAATTAAATCTAAATTATTTATTTATAATTTTTAAAATTTAACTATATTTAATAATCACTTTAGCTTATGAATAGACTTGTATATCTGATAATCACTTCAGTTCATGAATAGACATGAAGCGCTGAAGTGTTCATAAACAAACCTGAAACATGACCCTAATTCATCTAATATAAGGATGAGTAGTAGCATAGATGTAGGGGTGATGACTAATATCATCCTAGCTTGTAGACAAACTTGTGATACTCGTGGATAGGGGTGATTATTTTCGGTTCGGTTCGGTTTTAATAAAAAAAAATAACCAAACTGAAATTTTTTTTTTTGAAAGAAAAACCGAAACCGAACCGAAACTGGATCAAACCGACCGGTTTCAGTTTGGTTCAATTTTTTTAGGGAAAAAACCGGTTCAAACCGGTTTGGCTCGGTTTTTCCGGTTTTGACTCGGTTTTTTCCAGTTTTGGCTCGGTTTTTTTCGGTTTGGCTCGGTTTTTTTTCCGGTTTTTTGTCGGTTTCGGTTAGGTTCGGTTCGTTTTTTTGATTTTTTGTTTATAAAACCAAAACCGAACCGAACCGGCCGGTTTTTTCAAAATTTTAATCGGTTTTTTTTTTCGGTTTTCTCGGTTTAATCGGTTTTCCGGTTTTTTTACTCACCCCTACTCGTTAATATACCAGTCCTCACCTCAACTCGAGGACATGTCTGTAACGAGAATATCTAATACAAGTTGTATCTAAGTTGAGTTTATGTTAATAAAACTATATTTATTTTTGCAATTCAATTATATTTTAAAAATAATTTATTAAAAAACTAATTTTTTTCAAATACTAATATAAAAAAAAATATCTATCACAACCTCCAACACTCAACATCTAAGTTTTACTTTCTTTTGACCATGCACTTCATCATAAAAAGAAAGCACAAACTAGCACCACCGTTCTAGCACCGTTAAATTTCACCCAATTTATAAGCAAATAGCTCAAAACTCTACCATGAGGTTCAAGCAAAGATTTTTCTACAAAATGCTTTTTTCCGAACGGGATACTTCAAAATATCTGCATAAAAAGATTCCGAAGTACGGACTAATATCCCAATTAAGAAACATGAATTTCTGCATAAAAAGATTCCGAAGTACGGACCAATATCCCAATTAAGAAACATGAGTTTATTTCTTAAATTTCATTTTCTACATATATCTCACACACATACAGAAAGATGGTGATATCATGATCATTTGGTGGTGTTATCTTTGCCACGACCGCCCATGATGGCATCCTTTGCAGACTTGAAGGTGTTAGTCACTGCAGCAGCTGCGCTAGACAAAATTCCACCACCACTGCCAGAATCCCTCGTGTTGCGCTTAAGATGAACCACCCCCACTTTCTCATCGGTGGGTTCGCCTTGCCCCGCTGATTTCCGGTGATCGACAGTCTCCACCCTGGTTTCAGCTTCACCTTCTTCGTTTATCCTTTCAGTCTCCTGCTAAATACAATGAAATTAACAATATATATATAAGTCAAATAAACCATTCGATAATTCAAGTTAGATCTTGGAAAATGGACTCATTTTGTACCTGTGTCTTCATGTTGTGGGAGTTTCAGATTTGTTTTTTTTGTTACAGCGTTTCAGATATGTTTGAAGCAACTATATATAAACTTATCCTGCTTTTGCTCCTTCCAGATTTTTATGATCCCGTGAGCATATATAATACTCTCCATTTCACCTAACAGCATGAGGTATGGACACGTGTTCCAAGCGTTGGCGCACACTGCTTCCTCTTGGTTGAAAAAGGTGGACACGCGGCTTATTGTTGTTTCCTGGCAACCACCCAGTAAGGGCCGGCGCAAAAACAAAATTTTAATTTTAATTTTTTAAATCATTCCAAATCAATGTAGTATCTTGATGGCATTTTAATTTTTTTAAAAAAACTTGAAACATAAACATTAAAATTTATTACATTTCTAATTGTTTTATTTTAGAGGAGATATTTTGTCATTGTCTTAGTAACCCTTGTCTCCCTTGAATGCGGATTTGTAACATTTTCGTTGTTCATTTTGGCTAACTTTACTAGCATTTTTTTAAAAATCATTTAAACAAAAGGATTTATAGAATTTTTATCCTTGCATGTAAATTAATTTACTGCTGAGACAAACATCTGAAGTGCCGAAGAGATATGAAAGACTAGACTATCGGAACGCATGAGCAAGCATGGAAATTGATTAAAAAATGATCACTCGTTTAGGGGAAAAAAAACAACAAGAACAAAATCAACATTGGCCTATTGGCATTGATCTCTTCAATGTTGGACATGAAATACACTTCAAGAATGACGGAATTGTGCGCCCTACAATTTAAGAAACACAAATTCTTCAACTGCTGGTATCTCCCCGATCCTCTTTAGCGCTTCCTTGCTAGGTTCCTCGTCCACACCAATGATCATTACTGCTTGTTTTCGTGGAGCGATCCTGCCAACGCTCATGAAATTCACATTTACATTCTCCTCACCAAGGATATTCCCCACACTGCCAATCATACCTGGTTGATCTACCTGCCTGCAAAGTACGAGACTGCCTTCCATGCTCACATCAACACCAAATGAACCTACCTTGGTGAGGTGGGGCTTCCCGTCTTTCACTCTTCCCTCGACTTTAATCTCACCAGAGTCAGAAATTGCAGTGGCAAATTTAGATTCCACATTGGCAATTTGGACCTGGATGAACTCAAGTGGATTCTCAGGTGAACCATCCAACAGAAAGCGCTCTTCTATTATCCTCAGTCCTCTCTGCTTAGCAGTAAAGTCAGCATTTACCAAGTTAATATAAACACTGGCGATAGGCTCAATCAGACCCTTGGTAATCATTGCACGAAGAAGCCGAGTGTCGAGATCATCCGGACCTCTGGCAGAAGCATAAGTCACCTTTACTGATTGTACACCACTTCCACCGGCAACCAGTTGCGCTGCCAGTCTGCCAAGCTTTTCTGACAGAGTGACAAACGGTGCAAGTTCTGTTAGAACCTGTAATGAACAAAAATAATCAGAGGAGAAAAAATTCAGACTCTCCGCCTTACACTAAGTAAATAAACATGAGCAAAGGGAACAAGTCCTCTACACCATGATCAAAAGCAGAGAGGTCACAATCCTTCAACTAATAATATCATATCCATAAACATCACATAAAAATGGTGGAAAGCTAAGACTTGAGGTATTTCCAATTTGATTCATCAAAGGCATGCATAAAATATCCGTAGTGAAATGCTGGTGAGGGATTAAAGGTTTGAAAGAAATGATAACCTCAGCAGTAACCATTGGCGCGTTTACCGCAGTTGCAGCAAGCTCCCCTTTTAAAGCTCCAATAACAGCTTCCGCTACTTCAATGGCTACACCTTCCTGGTTAAATCTCATAACCATTATGCAAGATGATGAAAATGAGATGTAAACCAGATGCCTAAATAGATGGTCATGCATACTTGAGCTTCTGTAGTGCTAGCACCAAGATGAGGAGTCACTGTCACGTTTTCATGCAGCACCAACCTGCTGTCTTTTGGAGGGGGCTCTTCTGTAAAGACATCAAGTGCTGCCTGCACGAATGAGGACTTGGTGAAGAAAACAGGAATAATGCAATGAGGACTTGGTGAAGAAAACAACCTGAGCAACAATCCCAGAATCCAGAGCTCTAACTAGAGCTTCCTCGTCGATCACTCCTCCACGAGCAACGTTGACAATTCTAACTCCTTTCTTCATCCGGGAGAAAGCCTGATCGTTGAAGATTTTTGATGTAGCAGGGGTAAGAGGCATGTGTAGGGAGATGAAATCTGCTATCGATATAGCTTCTTCGAAAGTCAACAAATCCACACCTATAGCGCGGGCACGGTCTGCAGGGGCATAAGGATCATGTGCAATCACATGCATGCCAAGACCTTTGGCACGCCGAGCAACCTCTGAACCAACCTTTCCAAACCCTATGACAGCAAGCGTCTTCCCCACAAGTGAAACCCCGACATATTTGCTTCTTTGCCACTTGCCTGGACAGATACAATAAATTAACAAGTTATTTTATTAACATGATTAATGTTCATGCAAAATGAGTCATTACCATAAAATTTGAAAAATTGGTTGATACAGAGACATGATAAGCTATTGTTTGGAAATTACTCAACTATTGATGAAGGATATGGCCAAAACACAACCAATTTGCTAAATCTCAACAATTTTGTGCATATCAGAAAACAAGATTTGATGGATGCCAATTCTCTAAAAAAAAAATATCAAATCACATTATCCTCCAAATTTTCACTGACCATGCAGTACGGTTTAAAACTTTAAATAAGCAAACCCACATTAATCATTATAACAGAAACAAATTGAACAAAGAATTGAGACAACATACCGAAGAACAAAATTCAACCTACAATGGTAAAGCAAGCCACCTGCTCGAATAAATGACTAAATGAAGTATGAAAAAAACATAATAAGAAAAAATAATAATTTACAAACCGGCTTTAAGAGAGGCATCAGCTTGAGCAATATTCCTAGCCATAGCGGTAAGCAAAGCAATCCCATGCTCAGCAGCCGCAATCGTATTAGCCGTCGGCGCGTTAACCACCAAACACCCATGTTCCGTGGCAGCCGACAAGTCAACATTATCAATACCAACGCCAGCCCGACCCACAACCTTAAGTCTGCCGCCTGAACGTTCAAAAACCTCGCGGGTGACCTTAGTCCCACTTCTCACAATCAACGCATCACAAAGTGAAATCTTAGTACATAACTCCTCAGGGCTGAGGTTGTAAGAGCAGTCAACATTCGCAAATGTCTTTAGTAGCTCGAGACCAGCTTTTCCGAGTTTTTCGGCGACGAGAACTGTGGGCTTGGGGTCAGCCAATACAGTGGCAAAGACAACGAATCTATATGCTTTTCTATCTTGGCGGCGGGTACAGTTGGCTGTTGTGAAAGGTGAGGGAAAAGAGTGTTTCCATGAGAGAGATGTCGGTTTTGTGGGAGTAAACACCAAGTTTAAAGAAGATGTAGTCACCATTTAAGGTCCTCTTTGCCTCGGCCTGCTGTCTGTGTAGGAGTCGTGAAATCAAATGAGTGTTGGATTCACGTTGACACTGCACAGTAGTACAAGTGTTTGTAAAGTGGAGGGGAATCGAGTGCGAGTTTGATGGATGGGTATATGCAATAGCGGCTATTGATTGGCTAGGGTCTTTGAAGCTGACAAGTGAGCAAAAAGAGAAGATTGGATTGGTAGGCAACCACGACCCACTATTTGTGTATTTGATTAGGTTTTGCCCTATAAAAGTAGATTGAAATCCATGAATCTTGTTGTGATTCGTTTGATTTACTGTTTTTAAACGGATTAAATGTTTCTTCAAGCTTGGAAATAACTTTATAGAAATTTTTAGAATATTTTAAAATTAAAATAAGTTAAAATTGAGATTTTTGGAGTTTAAAAACTCTAATCACAGAATTGTGATTTTTTAGAAAAAGAATTAATATTTTTATTTCTTGAATTGTTTTTTTTATAAATTCTAATCGTTGACAAAAAAAAAATTCAAATAACAATTGAAATTTGATAGAATTTCTAAACACAAAGGAGATCCAATGAAATTAGATTGGTTGAAAAAGAAAAAAAAATGAATTATAGCTATTTCTTAATAAAGTAGCGCTTGGTTGAGAAGCAAGATGAGGAGGACGAGACTTTAGAGACAAGATGGTACGAGATGAAGCGTGAGGGGCATGAATGCTTTGTGTTTGGTTTGGTCGACATGAAAGAAGGTCTTGTCTCTACCTCCACTTGATTCTATAGGATAAGGCAGAATAAATTGCAATAAGATAATATCTAGTTTACCCTTATACAGAGTTTGGTGCATGCTATGCCTAGGATACAAACTTTTTAGTTTTCACTACATTATACATATTTTATATGTTTTTTATTTGTTCTAATATATTTTTCTTATCCTAAATTTTCCATTAAAAAAAAAATGTTGTTGGGCTTGGAAGTTTTAAGAGTGCCTTGCTCAAATCCAAGCCCAACTATAATAATAATAATAATAATAATAATAATAAAAAGATGTAAAAGATGCGATATTAATAAGAATAACGTGTTATCTATTTGTTATATTTGTACATCGGAGTAATTGTGTTAAATTATAGTATCATTGTAAAAGATGTTGAAAATTATCATTTTTTTATTTTACTTATAGTTTTAAAACCTGGTTTGGCTTAGTGGGTCGACCCGGGATTGACTGAGTCGGGTTTAAAAAAAATAAAAGAAGTCAAAAATTCAGTTGCAACCCGTTGATTATTTATTTATTTTTTATCCAAAACGACATTGTTTTGATTTATAAAAAAATTATGGTTGACCCAAATAATCTAGAAAAAAACTTGTAACTCAAGCCTTGAACCGATTCGACCACCAGGGTTTAAAAACCTGATTTTACTATTTTTCACACACACTAGCACTATTTTTCAATGGTTAGAAGCAATGCTGGACCTTTTTAAGGGTAGAGCTTTATCCAAGCCTTTGATTACAGCCTTTGATTACATATACCTCCATTGCCATCTGACAAATTAAATAATAAATCGGAAAATGAAAGTAAGAACCTATGTGTTTAAATTGTATCTAAGAGCGATTTTTAAAATGAGTTTGAGTTTTCAATTATAAATATCAAGAAATTATTATTTAAAACGAGTCACGACCACGGTTTTTCTATCATTAGATCATCCCTTCATATAAATCTTAATACTATTTGACAGAATTAATAGTATAATTAATTGGAATTTGAGAAGAAAATCGATGTGAGAGAAATCATACAAATAATTTATCAAACATCACATCTTTGATTCGCCTAACAAGTGAGACAAATTATTCATATATTTGGGCTTCTGTATTTATGGGCTTTTGTGTTCATGAAAGAGAAAGCTAAAACATGTAAAAAAAATATTATGTATTTATTTATTTACTGTGGATTGTATATATTATATAATAGTGACTTACTTGAAAAAACTCTTAATAAACTGTTTTTTAAGGGTAAAATGATTTTTTTTAATTCATTTACTATTATTCTCTTGCATAGCAAAATGACTTTGTTAACCTTAAAGGCAAATAATCATTTATTATGGTCTAGGGTCTTTTTAGATATTTTATGTTTTTTACCATAATATAACTATTCTATTACTCTTAGTTTCAAATTTTCAAAAATTTAACTTGAGGGGTTAATTCATAATTTTAAAATGATTTTTTTTAATAATATTTGGCTCATAAGGGTAGAGTTGTGTTTTCAAAAATAAAAATAACAACCGCAAAAGGTTATGCATGCATTAGCCACTCCTCTGCTGCGTAATGTAGTTGACTTTGATGGTCAAAAATATTATTTCACCACATCATTTAATTCATCTCGGTCTCTTTTTTTATCTCTATATATGAGTGTATAGTTATCGGACTTCCGGTTCGTCACCGCCATCTTTTTTTCTTTTTTTTCTCTTTCCTCCTAGAAATTCATGTTGGCCTTCCATATTTTCGTTTAAGCCCTTCAAGTTATTTTTCTTTTGATTGTCCCTCGTTTTTTATTTTAATTTTTTTATCAAATTTTTTTTTGTTTTCAATTGCATTCTCCTTTAATTTTTTATTTATCAGAGTTAGTCCTCATTCTTTTGATTTTTTTTTGTTTAAGATAGTTTTTTAATATACTTTCCTTTTCAATTTCACCCCTTTATTTTTTCTCTTTTCATCGTTGATGCTCATTCTTTTATTCCTTTTTTTTTTACCTCGGTTAGTTTTTCGCTTCGGGAATTTTTTTTTCAATTTCATCATTTATCATTAAATTAGTTGACAATTAAAATTCTTAACTAGACCCGAGTTTTCAATGTCACGGGTTGCGAATTTAAAATATTAAACTAGGTTTAGAATATCCACCTGGATAAATTAGTATAGTTTGAAACAATAAATTTACTGGTTTTTCCTACAATTAATTGATCGAGGTTGATGTTGTTTCATTTTTTTTTGTAAAGTTAAGTTACTATAATGACCATAAATGCAAAACAACATTTAACTCGGGTTTAATTGAAAATTGATACTAGATAAGAAGTTAGTTCAAAGAATTTCAAGATTTAATTACTTCTCCAAATTTAATAGCATTGTAAAAACATCTCCCACTCTTAGTGTTTGGTTTTACATTTTAAAAAAAGCGCAACCAAATATACTGGTTTGAGATATATCTAAGCTGAAGTATTTTTGGACTCTGAATGCCGTCACTTATTAGTTGCTTTTAAAATTGATGAAATGCTAAGCTTGAGGGAAAGGATCACAATGTCGTGGGGTCATGGCCTCTTGGAACAATAGTAGAAATCATCGACTTACTCTCTCCTAGCATTAGAATTCGACTAACACCATTTCCCTCCTGTACGTAGTTTTGGGCTGTCCCAACATTAAAAGCCCGTGCTACTAACAACGAATAATTAGCTAGCTACGTCCTCAAATGTCACGAATCTCCTGTTTTTTGCACTCTACAGCATCCAAATCAAAATATAGAATATGAATATTTCTTCAACTGCAGCAGAGGACAAAGATTCGGAGGAGGAGATATATGTAGGTTCATGTTCAAAATGGACAAAAATTCATCTTGGTTTAACTGGTCTTATGCGGCCCATTAAGATTTTGTCTTTGTGGGCTAGAGCTTTAACTTGGGGATAAGGATGGGCGGGCTCACCTAGGTTTAAAATACATTATCAAAGACAAAAAATAGAAAGAGGTCATTGAAATGAGTCCAAACTCGAACGCATAATTCCGGTTTATTCAATTTAACAATCAAATCCCTTCTGGTGTTAGTAAGTAAATGGACAGACTCGGAAAACTTGAGGTTTGCAGTACGTTTTATTTCTCGATTCAATCATTGAGTCATTTTTGCTGCTAAACAAAGACAACAGAACCCTATTAGAGCAAGAAACTAAACGTGTTAAGAAATTGAGGCCGTATTTGGACAGACATCCAACTGTGGCCCAACCAGCCGCTGGCCAGTGTTGAGCCGTGATACCCCATCCCAGCAAGCACAAGCATGCCTCGCCTTCCTGTGGATGGTTTTATCTCTAGCGGGTCCACCTATCAAATTATTGGCCGCTCTTTGACCCCCAATGTCCGTAGCCATCATGGCAGCAAGTGGCTCCAGTCCAAGCCCTCTTGACTTGATTCAAAATTGTCTAGTTTCTGAAGCCGAGACGCAACATAATTCTAGAAGATGTATAGTTGCGAAACTGCATATTTGGTGGGCACCCAGAAGACTTTTGTTGATTTCAGTAGATCATTCGCTTGATTGAACTATTGAATTATAGCTAAATATTTGATTAATAAAACCCAGGATGTTCACAAGGTTAGTTGTAATCCACTTGGTTGATTACTGTATTGACCACGTGGACAAAGATGCTCTCCCAAGAAGTCACAAAACTAGCAAATAATTTACAATACCAGCGATTACAAGCGGAGTCAAATGACGTTTAGCATCAACAAGTTGGATGATTTCAAAGGACGACCCGAAATGAATCCATCTTTACTATTTTTCTCCTCGTAATTTTCAGAGTTTATTTTGAGCAATCAATTCCTAAATGGGACCCTCACCCCTTCTAATTGGATTAGAACTTGAAGCACGATAACCACGAGTTATCACTCTTAATCATTCTCGACCTTTCTCTTTGTCCTTGTATTTCGTTTTTTCTCGAGTGGTCATTCGGAAAAATGATGCAAAATGCTAGCTTAGATCGACGTAAAGGCCAATATTTAGATTTGTTCAATGCAAAAAAAATTCAGAGAGTTTCAAAGGGCAGGCATGAGATTCTATGACAGCGAATGCTGGAGTCTAAATGTTAAGACGGGGCGGTGAAAAGTGGACGCAACGTCATTGAATTGAAAGATCTGCCTCTGCATCGGTGGGTTGTTGTCGGCTAGAGAATGATGGCCCGTGATCACAAAGAGTCAAATGACGTGATGAAATTGAGAGTCAATGTCGAACACGTAGTAGAGGCTGTCTCTACATTGCTAACTACCCGATCGGAAGTCTAGAGATTTTATAGATACCCAGTTACGTGAATTGCATATCAAAGAGCATGTTTATCTCAAAAAATTGTTGCTTTCCGAACCATCTATGAAATGGAAGAGAATCATTCAATAACTAAAAGCATCAAGGGATAAGCTTGATTTGGACAGCTTTGTAATTCTAAACTGAGTTTCGATGCTAACTCCCAAGTACTTAATTCTCTTTGAAAAAAAGAAGAAGCTAAACACTCGCAGAACAGAACTCCGATTAAATCTCAATAATCACAGACAAAACCAGGCACTTCATGGTGGTCTTGTACATTTTGACAACCTAAACGTACCACCAGCTACTATAAAATTAGAAAACATCAATGGAGTGTTTCGATGGAGTTTAGGAAAAACTTATGTCGGTATTTTAATTGCCAATAGAATTTTGAATGAAAACCTGTCGCCGGTAAGTTTCTCGTCAGAGATTGTCATTATAAATCTTTAATTCATAATTTTATTTTCAAAGTTAAAATTTATGGTGATGGTCTCTTTAAAATATTTACAAGAACTTTAAAATGCTATAAAACCTATTTCTACTATAAAAAACAACTATGAATCTTGAATTCTAAAGGGAATAATTATAAATTTTGAATTAAAACATAAAATCCAAAAAGATATTGAAAAAAATTAAAAATTATTATATCAGGAATGTCAATGTTTAAAATATAATTCCGAGAAATCCAATGATCAATTCAGCAAAACAATTGCTAACCTAAAAAAGATTTCTTTAAAAATTTAAACTTGATTTAATAATCAGATTTCCTATTATCATAATATTAAATAGCTAACCAGTCATGGTACTTCAAACCCTTTCTTGAAACTACAATTGTTTCAATGACCTGTAAATATATCAGTTACACCACACGCATAATTTATTTAGGCTATATCTTTTCCAGTAATGTCATATCATCACAAAAGTACAGTGGACAGGACATGGACATAGGACAGTCCAGAGAGAGAGAGAGAGAGGGGCTTGTAATTTCGAAGTTAAAAAAACGAGAAGCAGTAAAACAAACAGTTAGAGGGAGAACAATCCGTACGAATAAAACAAGACCACACGCTGACAATGCAGACGTGATACGCATCGTACGATGGATGCATGCAGCGGAAAATCATGGTTGGAGGACCCCACCCGACGCCCCTTTACGAATCCCAAGAGTTTGATTCTCTTGGAACTCGGGTTTGAATTTAAGTGTGTTCTAGCTGGCATGCTATTGACGTGGCAACAGATTTTCAAATGCTTGCACTGAGCTCCGTTACCGTGTTTGTTTAGTCTCATGTGCAACGTCACACAAAACCGACAAAACTAACCCCTACCCCACTCCTAACAGATCAAGCGTGGCACTGTCAGCCATCAGCTGTCGGACGTTTAGTCATCATCGATTTGTCTACGTGTCCGCGCTAGGTTCCACACGATTTAACTGCCCGGCTGAGAATTAGAAATATAGAACTCTCAATGTTCTGGGCGGCACCCCAATAATTCATAAATAGATTAAGCAAACGGTGATTTTAATTTTTGTGTTTTAAAATAAATTAAGTTTTTTATTTTAAATTAATTTTTTTGATATTTTCAAATTGTTTGAATGTATTACTATCAAAAATAATTTTTATAAAA
>Ga0307510_10007405_pt1 | contig 13089 bp, 10 predicted proteins | sample 12_EM_MG_FD_207224 | JGI IMG/M metagenome (GOLD analysis project Ga0307510, IMG submission 207224) | Populus trichocarpa ectomycorrhiza microbial communities from riparian zone in the Pacific Northwest, United States - 12_EM | ecosystem: Host-associated > Plants > Roots > Unclassified | place... | reverse complement strand
TCGTGAAAGTCGAGGCCAGCGAACGATGGCACCGATGTTGAACGCTCCCTAGGTTGGGTTGAGGAGGGACGTTGTGCTCACCATTGGGGGCTATGGTACCTTCGACGACGGGACCAAATGCAGGGATTTTGACATGCGATGCGTGTGTGGCAGTCGAGGTTGTATACCACTGTGATTTTTTCAGTCTCGGACAGCAATCTGTGTAAAGTGTGTACGTATTGGCTCGACGCTTTGGGGATTATACAAGCTACCTGTGGCACATCGGGGGAGGGCGCTCGGTGAGGATGGAGTCAAATGAATGAGGAGAATGATGTGGCGTACCTGTCCATTAAATAACTTTTCGTCGAGCGTTGCTTCCCGTCTACGCATAGTCCGGTCTCTGGAGCCGGTCCCACATGTGAAATACGTCCAAGCCAAGTTCGTCGGGGTCATCGATATCATCATCGTCGCTATTCTCCAAATTGAAGGAATGGCAAGCTACTTGAGCGCGTCTCAAAGCTCAATTGCCAAGGTTGCTTTTCCGGGGTTTCCCACACACACAAAATACACGACCACGTGATGGCGACGCGTCCGTTCGTTCACGCATCCAATCACGGAATCCTCACTGTAACTTGGTGCTGGCCGGGTCACCTTCCTTTTCGGGCAACCACCACCTCCGCGGCAAACCTTTTCCTTTTTGCCAAAGAATGTGGCAGCCAGAAGTTGGGAATACAATCACTGATTGATAGGGATAACGCTTTGTGACCCCTTTATCCAAGAACATGGCTGCTTACCTACCCCCTGACCCTACCCCACTGGTCATAGTGGGGACCCTCCCCACCACTCTTGTTGAAACTGGCCCCCTCCATCCCATTTCCACAACTGACGCCCCAACTGCTATTGACTTCCCTGATACACAAGAAGGTAGAAATGCCTCTGGTGCCTTCAACCAGCTCTGTGCCTTCATCTATCAAGGTTTCCAATCCTGCGATACAAATTCCCCCACCTCTTGCCAGCTCTGGCTCTGTATGTTCTCCACTTTTCTGATTGATTTCCATAACAGTATTCAAGTCACCCACAGTGACTGACCCTTCCCTGCTGCTTTTGCTGATCTCCTTAATACTGAGAAACCCCATCTGGACCTTGTTAACCAAACCCTCTCTTCTTTCTCTCATTTCTTCACCAACTACAAAGCTGACCCCAAAGCCTGGGACATCTGCCTCTGCTGTCTAGAGGAATGTTACATTCTGATAGACAAAGCCAAGTGGGAGTCTGTCTGCAAGTCCTGTTCCCAGAACATTTATGCTGCTCATAGCACCATTGTCAACAACTCTATTTGCACCCTCTACCAGGAGGCCGAGACCTGGTGTCTTGATCAATCAACACATCTTTGCAATGATTTCATCCTTTTCCTTACTAACACTGAGGATGATGTCCTTGAGATGTCTGCTGACCCTTGCTTTGAAGCATGGACCAAAGCCCTACACACGCACCTTCAAACTCAACTGCGGTCTACCCTTGCAGACTCTGCCATTGCCGAAATTCTAGAACCCTGGGCAATGGCTGCTTTTGATGATGCTAAGGCCCAACAGGTTATCCTTCTTGACCAATGCCAGAAAGAACTAGAGCGCCTTACTAAACTCTTGTGGGCCAAAGAGGCTGTGAGAACCTGTGCTGCCTTAGAAGCCAGGGCCTTCTATGAAGCCCAACATGATGCTTGTAATAAGCAATCGGCTGCTGACATCCTTCAGCACAAGGCTGAACTTTGCAAAGCAGTGGAAATTGAAATCTCTGCCTTCAAACATGCCCTGAAAATTGAAGTGGTAGAGTGTAAGGATAAACTTCGCGCCAGTTCCACCCCCACCCCCTCCTTCTCTATCTCTGAGAAACCTGTTGCTCATACCAACCGATCAAAGAAACATGTTGACCCTACAGCATGCCCTCTTCCCCGATCCCAATCTCACTCTCAAGCTCGCACCCCTGCTCTGGAGTCTCATCCTCCGGGCTGGTCCCCAGACATGACAACCCCATGCACATCGCCAGTCATGGAATTGCTGCTCACCCAGGCTCTGATGGAGTGGGCTCTGAGTCTCCAACCCCCTCCCACAGATGTGTCCGTCGGACCTCCTGAGGGCAGCTTTGAACTCTGTATGATGGAGGTTAACACCTCCCTGATGTCTGCTTATGAATACCCTCTTGCACCCTCCACCCATGAGGTCCAGGGACCCTCTAACACAGCTTTTTCCGCTTCCCCTTCTCAATCCTTGCCCACTAACCCCCCCACATCAGATGTTATGGCCACAATCATGGCCCTTTCTTCACAGGTTTCTAGCCTCTCATCACAATTCTCTGCCTGCCTTGAGCACCTTGAGAACTTGGCCCAATCCTATTTGCCTTTGGCCATAGCGGCCCTATGGCAACCCAACCCACTGCGCTTGCATGAGCCTGATGTCAGCTTCTGAACCAGCCTCCCTGACCCCAAGGTCCCTTCCAAACAGGTAGACTTTGTATGGGATATGGACAAGGTGGCAGATTTCGATGACCATAGCCACAGTCACCACCAAGTGGACTATGTCTTGGCCCAGGAAGCCCGCGCAGCCCAAACAGAGTCCAATGCCAAAATGGCCCAGTCCATTCCCCCAAATGTCCATGACATGTGGGCATGCCTTGAAGGGCTTGACCCTTGCACCAAGAACCTCACCTCTTCTCAATTTACCTCTCTTGACCAATTCTACTCCTTCTTTGACCAATTCCTTTCAGAGAATTATGCCCCAGACATGCACCCTGAACTCACAGGCGAGTTTGAATCTGCTTTCATTTCTCACTACCATTCCTTTGTACAGATGTGTTCCTTCGCTGCTGCAGCTGGAAATGCAGCCACCGCCACTGCCCCACCTCCCCTGCCAACGAAACTGGCCCCAACCAGTGGATCTTTTCAACTCTTCCTGCCTTGGGCCCCATCTCAACCCCCTTCTGCCACCCTCAACCCCCTACTGCCCCTTCCCCCCAACAAGCCAGTTGACCCCAACGTCCCCTGGACAATTATTGGGGACAAAAAGAAGGGACGAAACAAACTGCACTCTTTTGCTGTGGCAGTCTCTGGTTCCAACAAGCCATCCAACTCTACTCCTTCCAAATCTTCTCAGCCTCCTCCAATCACGACCACTAACTGTCCTTGAGACCTCTCTGAACAGGAACTCCAGAATCTTACTCACGACCAACTCATCAACGCCTATGAAGTGTGTTTCAACTGCAGAGTCACATTGTGTAGCGCCAGCAAACTTGCGCTTATTATCGCCTATAAGAAAGCGCTTGCAACTCAAGTTTCAGTCGCACCTACAGCCCCAGCCCCTCCCAAAACTACCACCACATGCCCATGCGCGCGGCCCCTGATCACAACGGAGTTCACCATCACATGCAACCTGTCCACACATGCGCTCCAGGGACCTAAACCTGACCCAACTACGATCGTTCGCTCCCTGCAGACTGTGATTAGACAAGCCTACCAGGGCTCTAACCCTTCCATATCTCTTCTTAGTGGGCATTGGAGCTTGCAGCTCTTGTCCAATTTTGTACTGATCTTTGCTGGACAACCATCCAATGATGAAATCTTCTGTCTCCAGGACACGCTGCTCCAGCCTTTCCAGCCAGGTGCTTTGTTGTTACTGCAACATGGCTTTACCTGCATCATCCTTCATTCCGTCCCTGTCGTCCGTACTAACGGAGATGTTCCCTTATCTGATGAACTTCTTGCAGAACTTCGTTCAAACCAAGTCTGCCAAGGGCTTTTCCTTGTAGCTCCCCCTAAATGGATCCGTACAACCATCAAACTGGAGAAGACTCACTCCTTGGTAATCTTTTCCATTATTGACAAATCTGGTGCTGCCCTTGAGCGTATCATCAAGAACCCCCCGTTCCTTTTTGGGGCTCAATCTGTCACTAATCTCTTCAACTCCCTCCCCCTAGCACACCAATGCAACCAATGCCACTGCCTCAGGCATTCTGTTGATTGCTGCTGCTTCTCTAAGATGTCGGTGATCTGCCCAACCTGCAGTGGCTCCCACCACCTAGAGGATCATGTATTCAACTGCCCCACATTCAATAACCACATGGGCATGTTTTGCAACTGCCCACCATACTGCCTCAACTGCTGTGGGGCCAAACTCCCAGACACAGGCCATCTTGCTTGTGATCTCTCTTGCCCCCTCTGCAAGCAGTTCCGTCAACAGGATACCCAGATTGGAGTCGCCTCCAATAAGGATTTCTCCTGCCCAATGACAGTAGATAAGCCCATCCCACCTACTCACATTCCTTCTTCCCAGCCAGGTAACAATGACATCGTCATGTCTGCCCCTCACTCACCAGCAAGGGCAGATGGTGTCGGGCCCTTGGTGTTCAACATCCCAACTGACAAACTGGTTCCCGCAGTACTTCGACCCTTCCTCACTGAGCGGGAGAAGTGGATGAGGATAGACTTTGAGTCTGTTAAGGTCCAAGAACCTTAAGGCGTGATGTGCGCAAAGATACAAGTGGCGGCAAAGTGTAGTTGCAAGGGGCTGCTAACCCTTAGCACAATGTAGGGGGTAAAAGGATGAAGTGGAACTTAATCCAAGGTCTGGGAGATGAGCAAGAGGAAAGGAGAGTCTCAAAGGGGACTTTGAGACGACTCAAGAAATGAAGGAAAAGACTTAAGAGTCTCACAGTGGAAGCAACAAGATTGGGTATTAAACCAAGTCAGGCTTAAGGCCCAACTCTAGAAATAAGACCAGCTTATATACATGAGGGCAGCTACCATGACTAAGGAATAATACTACTAGTACCTGTACTAGTAATGACGGAAAACAAGTACAGTAGTTAGTAGGAATGACGAATAACTAGGAGAGTGATCCTAGTTATGAGCTGGCAAACTAAAGATGGTGGAAACAAGTACAACGATCCTAGAAATGAGCTGGCACTTCTAAGATGACAAGAAAGCAGTCAAGTAAGCAAGAAAGGGGTCAGGTGATGTATCAAGTAAGCAGTCACGTGATGGGAACGGATTGGTAAGCATAGAAAAGAAAAATAAGTCCTCAGAATATAACATGACGCTCCTCCTATGGTGGTCGTTACCACACGACCCTAAGCCTCCCACTGGTAGAGGTTGTTGTCATAATCGGCACAAGCCAGCTCCAACTTGTAACACAAGGTGGGGGATGACATAGCAGCACACCTATCCCCAAAATGGGGGTGAGTAGTGGGAATGGCACAAAACTTGGCGTTGCACTGCTCATGGGGAGTGGAGCAATCATCATGCGCATGCTGGGTACTAAGACACCAGCGGCATGTCTTCCAGAGGGGACACTCCTCCTTGACGTGGTTGGGGTGCGACTCGTTGCATTTGAGGCAATAGGGGAACTTGGGTTTGCCTCCCCAACGCCACTTGCCTAGGACAGCGTGGCACTCAAGACTGTCTTCTCCTTCCTTGACATTGGGTGGCCCTTGAGCAGCGAAGATGCAGGGAATGTGAATGGCGTTAGTGGAGGGAGGGCGAATGCGGTTAAGGTGAGGGGTAAGTCGGATGTGAACGGCAGCATGGGTGAGGTGGCGCTCTACCATGTTGAGCTTGCTTTGGGCACTTTCTTCCCTTCTGTCAAGCTTGACTCGCTGGCGCTTTACCGCCTCAAGTTCGCTCTGGTGTGCCCGATACCTATAAATGTCAGCGACAACACCAGGATCTTTGAGGTCTATGATGGCGTTGTTGATAAGAAGTTGGGAGGTGGAAGAGGGGTGAAAGATGTTGAGGTTGTAATCCTTGACCCCAGGGTGATTGAAATTGGGAGAAGGGTATGTGCATGCATGAAGGGGGATGGAGTATTTGGGATCTCCCCACTTACAAACTCCTACAATGTGAGTGTCAACTCCAACCTGTCTGAAGGTGACGTATTGCACTATTTTGTCCTGCCTGTACTCATTGAGAAAGACAAGGGGGTACTGCTGTGTATCACCACAGTTGTACTCACTCCATCCCGCTCCTGGATGGTTCGGGTCATCAAGTTGTTTGGTGAGCTGGGGAACGTTGGGGATGGGGCTAGGAGTAGAGGAAAGGGAGATAGTGGGATTGTACATGGCGAACCTGACTGGTTCATCGTTTTGAACATCTTCCTCCAACATGTAACCTTCAATTCTGGTGAGGATTTGAGGGACAAGGAAAAGATGTTCAATGGCGGTATAATCATGGAAGGTGGTGGTGAAGACTTGGTCATTGAGCTCAGTGTTCCCTAAGATGTTAATTGCTGGGAGGAGATCCTCCGTCCAAGCTGAAAGAGCCCCAGTTATACGTCCCTGAGCCTCCATGTATTTCAACAAGGCTCTGCATTGCCTTCTTACAAGGTGAACCATTGCCAAAGAGGGGATCTGCCCTGCCAGTGTGAGTATCTTGCTGTCTGGGAGTATGTCCATGGTGACATTTGAGTGGATGCTGGATGGTTGGGGTGATAGAGGGCGATGGGACTGGCGTTGGAGTAATGGGGTTGGGGGTAAGGTCAACAGGGGGGAGAGGGATGGTGCTTGAGCCATATTGTCCTCGCTCTGATGGGAGATACGCAGTGGGATTGGGATAGGGGATGGTGAAGTGCAGCCAAGTGTGGGGGTGGGGAAGGATGGTGGTTGACCTCATGATGCGCCTGGGAAGCTGCTCAAAGCTGTCCTCAGATTGGAGTAAGTATCGGTCGCCATAGCAGCGACCCCTAGTCCAGCAATGATAGGTAGATCTGGTGATGGGGACGATTGTGGAGAAAAGGGTAATGTCCCCATTGCCAAAGATGGACTGCTGTGTATGGACTGTGGTACCTCCTGGTCCAACATAGACATAGCTGAAGTGTGCTGGCTGAGTGAAGTCGATGGGCATTCAGCGATGGTAGGGACAATAGTGCTCTTTACAAAAACAGGAGTGTTCAAGGGCATGAGTGTGAGTGGGGTGGATCGTTCTGTACAGCGATGAAGTCTTCTGGGCAGCTGGGGTGAAGACGTGAAACTTATGGCTGGGCCAGATGGTGAGGTCTCTGAAGAGGTGACGGAACGAATTAAAAGGGGGATCAATAGTGAAGGTGTAGAATGCCTGGTTGGACATGCTGGGGGTGACTTGTCAAGGGGAAGGGTTCTTATACTGCTCGAGGTACTTTGAAAGTCCGATAGTAACTCCAGAGCATGGAGATCCTTGGTGTTAACCCATGAATCATGAGCTGGCGAATAGTCCTTCCAGTGCATGAGGTATTGCTTCTTCTTCCAACAGCCAAAAGACCTCTCTTTGAGAATTTTCTGAATTTCCCATTCTGGTTTGCCATCTAGTATTTCCGGTGGAGGTTCCAGAAAGTTCAGTCCATGTTGGTCAGTTTCTTTGTAAGGTGTGAGAAGGGAAGCGTGAAAGATGTCATGGATTTTCCAGGTGGAAGGGAGTTTGAGTTTGTAAGCAACTTTTGATATCTGGGAGACTACCTTAAAAGGTCTGTATCTCCTTGGGGAAAGCTTGGGCATGATGTTGCTGGGTAATTTTAGATTTGTTCCTTCTAGCCAGACCTTCAATCCCATGGGGAATGGTGTGAACCATGGACGTTCTTTGATCCAGGATTCTTGCGCTTTACATTGGGCCTCTTGGGCGGCTTTCCTGGCTTCTTCAATGGATGAGAGTTGTTCTTCTAGGGATGGGATGGTGGTTTTTCTGGTGGGTTGGTGTACTTGGGGGGTGTATCCAATAAGTAAATTGTATGGGGTTTTCTTGGTAGTTGCAGATGGCCATGAGTTTTTGGTATATTGAGCGAGTGGGAGCCATGCGTGCCAGTTGTTCTGTTGTGTTCTGCAGAATACTCGGAGATATTGTTCTAAGGTTTGATTGGTTCTTTCACTTGCCCTATCGGTTTGAGGGTGATATGCTGTACTAATGTTCTGATGGATGTTGAGAATTCGACAGAGTTCTGTTGAGAATTTCAAGATGAAGCGGATGTCTTGGTCCAAGATGATTTTATGGGGAATGCCGTAGTGAGGGATGATGTGATTGAGATAGAGTAATGCGACTCCTTCTGAGTCAATGGTCTTGTGACAGGGGATGAAGATGGACACTTTGGAGCAATCGGTGTCTGTGATCGTGAGAATGGTATCGAAACCACCTGATTGTGGGAGTTTAGTGATGAAGTCCATTGCGACGGTCTCAAAAGGTCGCGTGTTGTTTGCAGGGGTGATAGGAAACATGGGTGGATGGGTAGGATGGGTGTTGACTTTGGTCATTTGGCAAGTAGCGCATCCTTTGATGTATTCAGTGACGAAGAATTTCATGTTGGGCCACCAGTAGTAGGGTGCAATTAGTTGGAGGGTTTTGGTGATCCCGGGATGCCCGGTGGTCACGTGGTCGTGAAAAAGGGAAATTACTCCCCTCCTAAGGCTGTTGTCTGCCACAACAACCAGGGCGGTCCCGTGATACCAGTGGGTGCCATCAAGTAGGGATAGATTATGTAATGGTGCCCATTGCTTGAGTTTTGGTTGATTGGGGTATTGCGCTAGTTTGACCTTGCTATCCAGGTTATCGCCGATGCTATCCATATTGAATACGCGGATTGTGGTGTGGTTTTTACAGAAATATTTGTCTGGCCAGACAGTGACATCTTCATTGGCAGGGTTTATTCCTTCATAATTGGGTCATCTGGATAGGGCATCTGCACGATTTGTTGCTCCAGGTTTATATTCCAGAATTATGTTGTATTGTTCCCTTTCTGGTAGATAACCAGCAACCCGCAGACCAATTTTTCTGGGGTCCCTGTAGTATTGGAGGTTGTTGTGGTCTGTGAATACCAAAACTGGGATTGCTGTTCCTTTGAGTAGGTGGGACCAGCATTGTAGGCCATGCATAACTCCTAGAAATTCACGATCATATATGGGATAGTTTTGTTCGGTTGTGGTGAATTTCTGGGAATGGAATCCTACTGGTCTTCATGGGCCTAATTTCTCTGTGCCGTCAGCATGTTTGGTTGGGGGGTCACATTGATAGAGTATTGCTCCTGTGCCAATTTGTGACGCATCCGTTTCAAGTTCAAATTGGTGATTTGGGTCTGGTTTGACAAGTACTGGGGCGTTGGTGATGAGGGTGATAAGTTTCTCTTGTGCATCTTTCTGTTCTTGACCCCATTCAAATGGTACGGTTTTTCTGGTGAGTTTGGTGAGTGGTGCGGCGATAATGGAGAAGTTTGCACAAAACATGCAATGATAGCTGGCGACTCCTAGGAATCCTTGGACTTGGTGTTGGTCTTTGAGTTCCCTTGGGTAATCCCTGAGACCTGCGACTTTAGCTGGATCAATAGTAGCTCTGTCTTTAGATATCCTAACGCCCAAGAAGTCCATTTGGGGTTGCATAAAGACCGACTTTGATAATTTGAGGTGAAGTCCATGGCGTGCAAGGAGGTTGAATAGGTAGTGAATGATTTCGACATGGAGCGCTATATCTTTGAGTAAAGTGCCAAGACCACAGTCGTCCATGTAGTTTTGTATCATGCATTGGATATTATGGATACCTTTTTGCTCAAAGTGCTTGTATAATTCTTCCAGTATGCCGTTCATGAAGTGTTGAAAGCTGGCGGGGGAGTTTGACATTCCAAAGAACATGACTTTTGGTTCGAAGAGACCTTGGTGTGTCTTGAATGCAGCTTTCCATTGGTCGCCTTCTTGGATGCGGATATTGTTGTAGCCCCAACGAATGTCAATTTTACTGAATAATTCCATTCCTTGCAGGTTTTCAATGCACTGCTTGAGATTTGGGAGTGGGGTAACATCCTTTCGAGTGACATTGTTGAGGGGGCAGTAGTCAATAATATATCGTTTCTCTTTTGAGTCTTTCTTTGGGACCATGAATGTGGAAAATCCATATGGGAAGTCTGAGGGTGCGATATATCCTTTGGCCAAGTTTTCATCCAGGAATTTGTCTTCTGCTTCTTGTTCGTCTTGTGATAATGGGTAGACTTTACAATTGAAGCAGGTGGGGGCAGTGTCCAGGAGTACAATTTTGTGATCTCCTTCACCCTGAGTTGGTGGGAATTTGTTTGCCTCTTCATCTGAAAATAGTGCCGTATGACATTTGAATTCTTCAGGGAGTTTTACTTCCTCTTTTCCATGTTCCGATGTGTACTTATGGGCCATTTCTACTGCTGTATGGGTGCAGTTGACCTCCACTGGGCCCCCCCTCATTTCTGAAGGGGTTACTCCCATCCATGGAGCACACCTAGTTTGTTGTGCTTCTAATATGAGGTCTTTATTTGCTGGTGCTTTTTTGATCCATGTTTTAGTGCGTTGAAGGGTTCCAAGGAGTAGGGTTTCCATGTGGATTGTGGGTCCCCTTAGCATGCTGTTAGCCCAGTCGATATCTGGTTGAAATTCCCTGAACCATGGGTATCCTAGGATGAACCTGTTGTGCCCAAGGTTGGTGACAAAGAAGCGTTGTCATGTTTTCTTGTTTCCTTTGGTAACTAGTAGATCGCAAGCATGAGTAATGATGCCATGTCGATTAAGGGTTCCATCGACGTTATAAACAGGTCGGTTATAGGGGAGTTTCTTGGTTCCTAGGCATAAGCGAGCAACAGTGGTGTGATCGATAAAATTTTCAGTAGCTCCAGTGTCTAGTAATGCAATTTCTTCTACCTTCCCTTGATAGTGTGATAGCAAAATTTTAACTTGTATTGAATTTGATTTGTTTACAAACACACTATCAAGTCGGAATGCCCTAACTATGGCAGCTAGTTTTGGGCTTTGGTAAAATCCTTCGGCATAAGTGATTCGACAATGCTCAGCTTGGTATCTTCATCAAGCGAGCCCATGTTGTCTTTCAAGAAGTTGGAAATATCTCCAGGGGTCATGTCTGGTGCGACTGGTGCAGCGCAGTTGGTGGTGGGTTCACTTTTCCCAGGATAATTAGTGGACCTGTTATTGCTAGGACTGTTATTAGTTCCGCTTTTATAATTGTGGCGGTCCACTTGTTTCTTGCGGCAGTCCTTGGCACAGTGTCCTCGGATTTCGCAATAGAAGCATTGATTTCCTGCCATTAATTCATTTTTCTTTGCTTCAGAGTGTTGTATGCCTCTGCCAGTTTTTGCAGCATCAACATCCATGTGGTATCCTCCTTGAGAGGTGGTGCGGCGTCCTGGTCCATTGGTATGTCCTCTGCAATTGTTTCCTCCACAGTTTGGGTTGATTCCAAACACTCTGTACATTGCCTGTCATTGTGGATCGATTGGTTTAGTATATTGCATCCCAGTTTTCCATTTGAGATGCTGTTTTCTGGTTTCTGTTTCCCATTTCTTGAAAGTCCAACCAGGGTCAGCACTAACGTTGTATCCGGGGAGTTGGATAACTGATTGGGTAAGTGGTCCTGCTAAGGTGTTTTTCAGGAGTTCGATGGTGCCATGATCATTGAGTACTACATTAGCGTCTCTGGCTAGCCTTTTGAAGTCAGCAAAGAATTCATCTAGGCTTTCTTTCTGGTGAAGTTTGCATAGTGCCTGGTATGCTTCTTCTCTGAGGTTTGTATTGGTGTATGCTTGTTTGAAGTTTTCTATGAAGTTGTCCCAGAGTGTTTCATCCATTTCTTGGGTTCTATCATCTATTTCTTCGATAAGTTTGTCAAGCTGTTCTTCCTTCCAAGAGTCTACTTGTGGTCCACTCATGTAGGAAAGGAGGGTGGTGACATGTGAGTAAGGCTTCCTCATAGTGTCGTTATGTTTGTTGGTCAACCTCCAGAGGTAGAAAGCAGTTAGGAAGGTTCTGCTTTTGGATCTGTCTCCATCGAAGATAGGTGGAGGATTTCCTTTGAGTGCGCCATTGGTGTTATGGTTGATGACATTAATATTGGGTTGCAGTTGCCCTTCTGGTCCTGCGATAGTGGTGTCGATTTGTTCTGTCATTGTGGTTTGAATGGATAACTGGGGTTGAACAGCGCCTGCTGGGACGGTGTCAAGAGGAATAGGGATTCCTTGGTGAACTGCTGCTTCAATTTGGGGAAGGATATGTGCTTGTTCTGTGAACAGATGACTTCCTTGGAGGGTTGCGATGTGATGAACTCCTCCTGCAAGGATCTCTTCTTCTGGTTGTTTGATAGCGGTGTGAAGTGTTGGGCTAAAGTGTTCTGGGCTGATATAATGTGGGTGCTGAGGGTCTGTTACTTTCCAAGTGTCAAGCTTTGAGGTATGAAGTACTCCTCCTTGGTTTGTGATCCACTGGTCGTTTTTCCAGAGGAGTTTTACCCAGTAATCTTCGTCTTCTACTTTGACAAATTCAACGACTCTGTGTGTTTTCTTTGGGAGGTCAATGTAGTATCCAGTATCTCTGTGTCCGGATCTGTGGAATTCAAAGTATGCTTCGCCTTCGACATGTGCTGGGAGATCATCCTGTTGTCTCCTGTGAACTCTCTTGTCTTGATCAAGAGTTCTGATGAGTACTACTGCCGCCAGGATTGTGCTGGTATTTGTCCTGTGTTTCAAGGACGTCTGAGGAAAGCCTGACTTGTGTTAAGGTCCAAGAACCTTAAGGCACGACGTGTGCAAAGATACAAGTGGCGGCAAAGCATAGTTGCAAGGGGCTGCTAGCCCTTAGCACAATGTAGGGGGTAAAAGGATGAAGTGGAACTTAATCCAAGGTCTGGGAGATGAGCAAGAGGAAAGGAGAATCTCAAAGGGGACTTTGAGACAACTTAAGAAATGAAGGAAAAGACTTAAGAGTCTCACAGTGGAAGCAACAAGATTGGGTATTAAACCAAGTTGTTACGTTCTAAGGACTTATTTTTCTTTTCTATGCTTACCAATCCATTCCCATCACGTGACTGCTTACTTGATACATCACCTGACCCCTTTCTTGCTTACTTGACCCCTTTCTTGTCATCTTAGAAGCACCAGCTCATTTCTAGGATCGTTGTACTTGTTTCCGCCATCTTTAGTTTGCCAGCTCATAACTAGGATCACTCTCCTAGTTATTCGTCATTCCTACTAACTACTGTACTTGTTTTCCATCATTACTAGTACAGGTACTAGTAGTATTATTCCTTAGTCATGGTAGCTGCCCTCATGTATATAAGCCAGTCTTATTTCTAGAGTTGGGCCTTAA
>Ga0307510_10007404_pt1 | contig 13090 bp, 10 predicted proteins | sample 12_EM_MG_FD_207224 | JGI IMG/M metagenome (GOLD analysis project Ga0307510, IMG submission 207224) | Populus trichocarpa ectomycorrhiza microbial communities from riparian zone in the Pacific Northwest, United States - 12_EM | ecosystem: Host-associated > Plants > Roots > Unclassified | place... | reverse complement strand
AAATATGGAAATAGCATTACCATATATGGATAGACGCCCGCTTACATACCTAGTTAGTCCAAGGCCAAATGTCATTTCGGTAAAAAACAACCCCGGGTCTTTTTTTGCAATTCCGGGACCCCCTTGCCCCGATGTTGCCTTGTGCGTCCCTCGTCAATCCCGGATTCCACCAATATGTCACGAGTACAGAAGCCATTCCCGCAACCGACATCTCTTGAGCTTGCGGCGAATAATGAAATGATGGGAATCGTCCCTTTCCTGACACCACGTCTATAAATAACCAACTAAGGGGCGGAACTCAGCATAAGAAGCCCGAGGCGAAGGCACGCAAACGAAAGAAGAACGGGAAAGTTGGGCTATATCTGCTGGCATTTGGCAAGGCCGGGTTTATGTACCAAGACAAGTATTCCATGAGTCAGGCACGTAGAGGGGAGGAGGGAAAGAGGAGAGCAAAGGCGGCCGTGCCGGCGACAGACCCGCGCGGCGACGTTGAGGAAGGAAGATTTATTGAATGGTTTCTAGGAGCGCGACAGGGAGCGCGTAGACGACGAGAGTGAGAGGGAGGCTGCGACGTTCGACCTTAAGGCTTTACTAAAGGGCTAAGCCCACCATTGGCAAACCGAGAAAAGGAATGCAACATAGTACGGCCTGTCTTTACACAACCGTCCCTCTGGACCGGGCCCTCCCGTCTTCAAAGTCGATCTATTAACCAACATCCACCGATACATTGAAGAACATTACTAACTGTAAGGGGGTTTTTCATCTTAGAACACCCTCTCTTCCTCGCCACCAACCCAACAATCGGACTAAAAAATGAGGGTTGACGCGACGCGTCTTTGCCTATGCATCATAGATTTGGCCAAGGTATCGCTGCATGTGTTAGGCCCTGCCCGATTCGCGCCGTATCTCGCGGTGCACCTACGCCCGCGGTACGCGCACCCCAACCCCGCGTTCATGACCCTAGAGCAGCTGCGTTGGGCGCGAATAGAGGCCGCGGTTTCCGGCCGCGATGAGGCGGCGGCGGGCCGTAAGCACGCGTTCTGGCGCGACGGAGCGGAGAAGCGGTGCGTCGAGATCGAAGTAGCGTGCAAGGGGGGACTGAGACGGCACAGTGGCGCAGGTGGCTGATGGCTTGCTGGACGTTCTCGGTGCGCGAAGTGCCTTTTATTGTGACATCTTTCTGGTGGTCCACACACGCACCCTCATCAAATGGATTTTCGCCGCGTTCGTTGGCGTCATTGTACGGTGATCAAGTCGACGGGATGGGTGTTTGAGAAGGTCGTGGGAGATGAGCACGCGACGGTGGTCGAGGTCGATGATCGGATCTTCAGCACGTCTGTGGACTTGAGGTACGCATACGGCGAAGCGTCGGTGTGGCTAGTACTAGTAATCGGTATCTCCAGAGTCGAAGGACGGGATGTAAACGGCATGGCAGGCTGGAGGTAGGCGGCACCAAACGCTGATGGCATGAAGGCGAAAAAAACTCATCTGTCATGGTTACTTTCGCATATATGCTTCCCTCTCTCGTTTCCCAACGAAGGACAGCTATGGGTTAACCGATGTGCCGTCGCACAGCAACAAACTGCCTTAATGGTTTCCTGGAAAGGTCCAGAGTCTGAGGGCTGGGGTCCTTCAGAGGAGTGATTTTGAAGCGGGGGTAGCAGCCCTCTGGCTCTCCTCTCGGCCTTGGCTAATTCTTCCAGAGCAGGCGCGACGTGTAAGGCAAGTTCCTCGGACATGAATAGATCCTTCACATCAGCAAACGGGCTTAAAAGTCCGAACCAATGAATGTTCTCCATGTCATACTGCCATTGCGACCGCTGATATTGTTCCACGCGGATTTGGAAGCACTTAGAAGAAAAGAGTGGGGGGAGGGACGAGCGAAAGACGTTGGACAGGGACGGGGGACCATACAACTCTCTACACAAGATGCCCAACGAGAGCATTGTGTCATCGCCTGTTTCTATTTGCGGGGAAAGTGTGACCTCGGCAGTGCCCTTGGAGCAGCACAAATCAGCTTTGTCGAACGACATGAACTTTTCTGGGCGACGGATGAAATGCGGAAGCTCTGAAATGTCAAAGGAAGGTTCATTGAAGAATGTTATCTTGACAGAATGGAGTAGAGTGGCGTCAACGTGCGTCACGAGCACCTCCAAGTACACACTGGCGCCGTGAAACCCAAAATGGGTGAGATTGAGGAGGGTGATGGACGAAGTCGCGGGGGTGGAATCCGAGCCCGAGGGCTTTGAGCCGGGTCAGATAGGACAAGGAGATGGCCATCGTCTCGGGTGAGATGTGGCCCGAATCTGGAATATTCCTAATGTCAAGATGGACGAGGTCAGTGGCAGACGAAAGTAGTGTCCGCATTCCCTAAAATGGGAAAGTGGCTGTAGACACGGGGCAGATCCACCCAAGGATGAATCGGGAAGGACCGGTGCCATCTCAAGGGAGAGATCCGTCAACGTCAACGCCAGACATGGCCCTCCCATCGCTGCTGCGACTTTTCTTCGCTTGAGGTCGATACGATACAAGTCGTCCTTGTGCCCAAGGGCCGCCATGACGCCGTCCGCAGGCACCACGGGAGGTGTTGAATTGACACAACTAGCTATGGTGATGGGCAAGGCTGACCAAATAGCCAGCCTCGCCCTCACAGGCAACAAGCAACTATCACTCGCTCATGCCCAAAATCACGCTTCTCATTCTGTCGATGAATCCAAATCAAATACATGTGGATGAAACCCATTATTGGAGCTGACGAGGCAAACGCGCGGTACCGACGACGGTGAGGGAGAGTAGATTGTTCCAAGCCCGACAGGCGACGGCACGACCCCACCCAACAACGGCGCACGGGCTGAGTTCAAATCCACGTGAAACACCAGGAGAGAGCACCGGTTACGCGCCGCGATCTCTCGAACCTGCGAAAAGCCACAACTAAATTAAACTACCAGCTGCACCAGCGTTCGACGAGAGAGAAATGAATGGGGAAACACGACGCACAGAAAATGAAAGACGCACGTTGAAAATGCCATACGTCCGAAGGGACTACTTGCCAAGATGGGCAGATTGCCCGCTCCCAACGACCTCACGCTGATAGCCTGCCAAGCACGCGAGAGTTAACAGCATCCCATACGTCCCAAGCATGCGGCTTAGTAATGTCGGGGGCTGTAGGCGGGAGGCGACATGGGCGTGCTTGAGCACCCCACTCGATACGGCCAGGTTGTACCCTACCGCTGGATCGCATTGCAGGACTCGGAAACAAAACAGCACAGGGGAATCATCAGCTTGTGGGATAGACAGGGGGAAAGATACGTATAGAAAGAGATGATAGGTACAGTCAATCACAAGGGAACCTGGATGTTGCGCGCCGAGCCAGCATTGGCGATGCGTTCATGACCGGTGATCAGGTGGTGCCGAATGTGGCCTGCTCCCTGTTGTGCATGTTGCGGACATACTTCGCTTTCTGCCGATGCGAAAAACGGTGAGGTAGCACCTTCAGGAGCAACTGAGAAAGAGAACAGGGTGTTGTGAGTTGCGTAACTTTCAAGTTTCTTCCTATTCATTCATTTAGAAAGAAGGGGGGGTACAGTATGGTTGGTCCTTGATAACCGAAAGGAAAAGAGGGGAGAACTGACGGGTTACTTGTCCGTGACGACAGGACATGGCCGTCGTCGCGTCGCGCGAAAGTGGTGGCGGAGCGGAGAACGGAAAATGACTGGCGGGCTCTGAACCGTATCGCCGCTGTAACTCCGAACCTGTGGTTTAGTTGTCTGTCGTTTGTCCTCCCTCGTCGTTGTCCCACTATTTATGCTACCGCTCTAACGCCAAGGCCGATAAGTAAGATGGAGAGCAAACAATCTCACCCCGCATTCGCGGCACTTCCAAGGCTTACACATCGAGAAAAAAAAACACTGTAATTTGCAGCACTTCCATTTCTTGCCCCCACCGCCCTCTTCGTACGTTCGGTCCTCTGCCAGTTCGCTAGTAGACTCTGCTAACAAATCACAGGTTCTTTTCCCGTCCATTTCCTTAGATCGTGAAATGTATCGTAACAGCACAGAGCCTTGGGGTTTCTTAATGAATTTGTCTACAGGGTCTCATGATTTCGGTTAACCAGCCGATGGTTACACTACCATCACAAATCTCTCGCAACTCTCCCTGACAGACACAGCCCCCGTCCCGAGAGTCCACAATTGGTTGATAGCCAACTGGAGCCTCTTGATGGCGACGCACTTCAGAGCAACACTGCCAATCGAATATCGGTTCCGGAGATTGGCCCAATGGGCCCCGCAGGGGATGCGCTCCTCCCGCCTTTCCATCATCTGGATCGTCTTCGAATCTGGCACTCTCCCAGTCTACAGCGTCATGATCACCTTCCTGCTTGATTTCTCGTTGAAGAGCACGGGTGCTTGCTTAGCTGCGGCACTTGGCCAAATCAGCGTACGCACTCAGTATCCTACGCGTTCTCCCTGATTGTGTGCGACATTGAACTACCTATTATGCGGGTACTGTGCCCAAAACCAATCATCGCGCGGGCTGGTTTGAGAGGTTCTAGGAGATCCTCGACATTCACACCCGTCAAGGGGTCCACTAACAGATCCTATGATCCTCCTCGCCAAATCCTCGAGACATGGAATTTGGATCACGAGGCAGAGATGGGTTAGTGGTACAAGTCAAAGAGGCAACGGAGATTCGGTTTGATGATTTTGTGCTGGTGGGTCCAGTGTGTCCTTATGATGTGTCCTCGACCTGACTGGTTCGCCCGCAGCCCGATGGTAGTACGTCGTTATTGAAAGAGTCAGAGTCGGAAAATGCATTACATTTCTCTTCCCTATGTCAATTCATCTACGTCTGTCATTTTCATTTAGAGGACTAACAGGGAATTTGACGTCCTAGGTTCTGTAATGTGAGCTTCACCATCCACCGTGGAAAACCCTCGCGTTTGGGGATATTGATGAGACCTCGTCGGTCCCCCAAGCATCACACCTCGTATCCCCCCCATTTGTCTCTTTGTCTACTCCTCGGGTCTGTCGTTCTCTCACTGTCGATCACCATCACCTCGTGCCTCGCCTCCCGTCCTCCAGTTCCCCTGGTTCTCATCGTCTATGTCCTCCTCGCACGTTAAGAATGTCGTCATTCTTCACGCTGCTGCTTCACCTTTCGCTTCTATATGACTCTCCCCATTGTTCCGAGAGCCAGCGCCAACCAATACGGTCTAACCTTCCCTCCGTGAGGTGCGTCTGCTTGAATGTGTCCGGGGTAGTTGCACTTCATATGTTCTGCTTCTTCGTCTGTGTCTACTGTAATACCGTACTGTATGTTTAGTATTTGCATCACGTACGGGCATTATGCCCTTTGTGTGATTTCCTTTTATTCCTCTCGTGTCCTAATCGTGCTTATAATATGTCGCAAATTTGTGCTGGGTGAAAAGCGCCCTCCTTATACGCATGTGAGGCCTGCGATGTTACTACTAATACGTAGGAGCACGTCACAATAGGACAGGATAACTGTGAGCACAGCCACAGAACTTCCATTTCCGGTTAAACGACCACGCCTTCAAGCGTTGTACCCCCGACTCTGCCCGCTTCTCCCCTTCACGCCCATCATCCCTTCTGCCTATGTCCTCGACACCGAACTCCTCGTCCAACTTTCAATCCATTCTCAATGCTGCGCTGTCCGAATATACCAAACAAACGGGCATTGACCTCGCTACACATCCCTCTGCGCAAATCCTCCAAAATTGCAACTCCGCCGATGCCATCCTCGATCTCCTCGGAGACAAAGCAAAACAGTTCCAAGCATATCGCGATGGGAATCGCAAGTTGATCAACTGTCTCAAACCCGTAGCACAAGTCCTTCATGCAGTTTCCGGCATTCTTGGTGAAGCTGCCGCGATGGTGAGCCTACCGAATCAACTCATCTTATCTGATCGTATGCTTACTGTCCTTTCTAGGTGCCATTCCAGCCGACGAATGCGATCCTTGTCGGCGTGGATGTTCTCCTCACTGTGCGCACAATCTCACTTGAGGCAAGTATATCCTTGTGACATCTCATATTCCAGGCTGCTATCGGAATCAGTGCAAATTATGATGCTTTGGTTGATCTGCTTGAATGCATCGGGAGTTTCCTCGACCGTTTACGAATTCATACCAAGATCCCATTTTCTCCGTCGATGTCTGGCATGGTCACAAAAATCATGGTGGAGGTCTTGTCCGTGCTTTCCCTCGTAACAAAGCAGATCAAGCAAGGCCGACTTAGTACGTTGTTTTGTACCATTGTATTTGCCTTGTTTGTGACCCCGCCCTAGAAAAGTTTGCGAAGAAATTGTTGGGAGAGAGCGAGATTGAGGACGTTCTCCATAGACTCGACCGCCTCACGCTCGATGAAGCCCACATGACTGGAACCGAGACACTTCAAGTCGTACAAGGACTTCTGAGCCACCTGAAGACCGTCATTGGCGGTACGCAGCTTTCACACCGCTAGTTGTTGATAGCTCACGGGCCTGCCTGGATAGATGGCTCGACATCCATGCAAGACATATGGGAGGCTCTCGGTATGACTAGCACATAACCAATTTCCATGAGACTAACTGTGGGTACAAGCCACGATCCAAGAGACGACAAGCCAAACAAACAAGATGAAACGTGAGCTATCACTCCCACCAATTGTAGCATGACCCGGAATAATTGTGCCTCGTGCCTCATAGGTCACCATTTACAAAAGGACATCCGGAGTTGGCTCTCCCCACCAGATCCGTCCAAGAACCACAACACCGCTCATGGGGCCCAACACGACGGAACTGCTGAATGGTTTATCCAGGGCATCACATTCAAGAAGTGGATTACAACAGGATCGATATTATGGATCCACGGAAAGCGTATGTCTTTTCTCGTCCCAACTTACCACTTTTTCTGATACCCTCTTGGCCATATGGTCTCGTAGCAGGTTCCGGAAAGACTGTCCTTTGGTATGTGCCACCGCGAGTCCGTGGATTTGCAGCACGTTTATGTCGCCAACTAGCTCGACTATAATTCAACAAGTCAAGACAAAATGCGATCGCGGACTAGCCCTAATGGGTTACTATTATTTCGATTTTAAGGATATCGCAAAGCAAGGCATCCGCGGCCTCCTCACATCGCTCCTTTCCCAGTTCTGTGCCACCTCCGATCCTTGCTATCAAATTCTTTTTGATCTATATTTTGAGAACCACGAGGGATCGCAGCAACCGAGTGACAAGACACTCATGGAATCTCTAACGAAAATTCTCAGATTGCCAGATGCGCCAATGAGGTGTATTATTATGGACGCGATAGATGAATGTCCCAATACTTCTGGATTTCCAACACCACGTGAAGAAATTCTCGAATTTTTGGAGGACCTTGTCGGTCTGAACCTCCCAAATCTACGTATATGCGTCACAAGTCGACCAGAGATGGACATCCAGACCGTTCTTGAGCCCCTCACATCACTCCACATGTCCCTCCACGACCAAAGCGGACAAAAGCAAGATATTATTGATTATATTAACAATGTAGTTCACTCGGATCGACAAATGCGAAGATGGAGGCCAGAGGACAAGCAAATGGTCATTGATACGCTCTCGAAAAAAGCAGATGGAATGTGAGGGTTCACAACTGTAATGTCCTGGCACCCTTGCTTACCGAACCTGCAGGTTTCGATGGGTGTATTGCCAAATGGCAACATTGCGTCGTTGCTTACCAACTGTTATTGGGCGTGCTCTGGATGAGTTGCCCAAGTCGTTGGACGAAACATATGAACGGACATTACTCGGGATCGAGGAGGAGAAACGAGAATTTGCCCATAGGTTGTTCCAGTGCCTTACCGTTGCCGTTCGCCCATTTCGTGTCGATGAACTCGCCCAAGTTCTTGCGATCCGCTTCTGCCCCGGACAGCTCCCTCAATATCAGGTGGATTGGCATTTAGATGATGCGCAAGAAGCCGTTCTGTCGACATGTTCAAGTCTGATTTCTGTGGTGAATGTGAACGGATCGCCCTTGGTTCAGTTTTCGCATTTCTCGGTAAAAGAATTCTTGACATCAGACCGATTGGCCAAGTCTACAAATGGCCTTTCCCGCTTCCATGTTATGCCTTCCTCTGCACACGCTATTCTTGCGCAAGCATCCCTCAGTGTCCTCCTCCACCTTGGCAACCATGTTGACAAAGATTGTATCAAGAAGTTCCCACTAGCGCAGTACGCCGCACAGTACTGGGTGAACCATGGCCGGTTCGAGGATGTGTCGTCGAAGATCCAGGATGCAATGGAATGTTTGTTCGATGTGGACAAGCCATCGTTCGCGACATGGATTTGGATATATGACATTGACTATCCCTTCCGGCAACACATGTTCGAGGATTATCCACCGCGACCCGAGGCCGGCGCATCATATTATGCAACACTTTGTGGATTCCGGAACCTCGTTGAACATCTCATTGCCAAATATCCAGGGGACATAAACTCGAGAGGAGGCCGACATGGTTCGGCAGTGAATGCAGCACTTGTGAAACGAAACACCGAGATTACGCTTCTACTCCTCAGTCTTGGTGCGGACGTTAATATCTTGGATGTTAATGGATGCACTCCGTTGTATGTAGCGTCAGAAAGTGGTTGTCGTGACCATGTTGAGTTATTGCTCAAACACCGCGCGGATGTCGACTTGCTGAACGGTCGGTTCTCCAACACTGCATTGGGTGTGGCAGCACAATTAGGAGAAATCGAGATTGCACGGGTATTATTACACCATGGCGCATCTGTAGACTCTCAGGATAAGAAAGGTTGGACACCATTGAAGACAGCATCGCGATATGGACATCTAGATATCGTGCAGTTGTTGATCCAGAGTGGCGCAGGTTTTGACACCCCAGATAACGAAGGCTGGGTGCCATTGTTTGCAGCGTCACGATATGGACACCTAGATATCGTGCGGTTGTTGATCCAGAGCGGCGCAGCTGCTGACTACCCACCCAACGAAGTCTGGACACCATTGTTTGCAGCGTCGCGATATGGACACCTAGATATCTTGCAGTTGTTGATCCAGAGCGGCGCAGCTGTGGACACCCCAGACAACGAAGGCTGGACACCATTGTTTGCAGCATCACGATGTGGACACCTAGATATTGTGCGGTTGTTGATCCGGAGCCGCGCAGCTGTGGACACCCCAGACGAAGAAGGCTGGACGCCATTGTTTGCAGCGTCGAGATATGGACATCTAGATATCGTGCAGCTGTTGATCCAGAGCGGCGCAGTTGTTGACACCCCATCCAACGAAGGCTGGATGCCATTGTTTGCAGCATCGCGGTGTGGACACCTAGACATTGTGCGGTTGTTGATCGCGAGCGGCGCAGCTGTTGGCATCCCAGACAACGAAGGCTGGACACCATTGTTTGCAGCGTCGCGATATGGATACCTAGATATCATGCGGGTGTTGGTCCAGAGCGGCGCAGCTGTGGACACCCCATCAAACGAAGGCTGGACACCATTGTTCGCAGTGTCGCGATATGGACACCTAGATATCGTGCGGTTGTTGATCCAGAGCGGCGCAGCTGTGGACACCCCAGACAACGAAGGCTGGACACCATTGAAAGCAGCGTCTAGATACGGGTATCTAGATATCGTGGAGTTGTTGATCCAGACTGGCGCAGCTGTGGACACCCCAGACAATGAAGGCTGGACACCATTGTTTGCAGCGTCTAGATACGGGCACCTCCGTATTGCACAAGTCCTGATCCACCACGGCGCCGCCATAAACGCCCAGTGCACTGGCCTCTCTACTCCTTTACACTATGCATCGTCTGCGGGCCACCTCAGCGTCGTGGAGCTACTGATAGAGCACCACGCAGACGTGTACACACGGGACAAGCACCATCAGACACCCTTGCACCGGGCCACTGCCGAGGGGCGACTTGATATTGCACGTTTCCTTCTCAGATCCGGATCAAGCCCCGACCGTCAAGATGATAATGGCTCCATTACGTTACACACAGCAGCGCAAAATGGTCATCTTGACTTGGTGAAACTGTTGGTCGAGTCCGGAATGGATGTTAACGTGAAAAATAGTCAAAGTCAGATTCCCTTGGATGTAGAAATTGCGGGCAGGAAACGCGAAGTCACGAGGTACCTGGCGAACCACATGGTTGTCATGGATCCTTGTGACGGCTTGGACAGTACTGCATTAGACAATACCCCAGATAACCCCGTTCCTGACGCTACTCTGACGTCGGTCGGCATTTCCAAAAACAGACATCCCCGTGGCAGACCTAGCTTGAGTTCGCTGCATGATGCATGTGCGAAGGGGAGTGTTGAGGATGTGCAGTCATTACTTGGTCGGGGTACCGATATCAATGGACGGAATGCAGACCACTACACTGCATTGCTTGTGGCAACTGGAAACGGAAAGTTGGGGGCGGCGAAAGAATTGATCAAGAATGGCGCAGATGTTAATTGTCGAACCAAGACTGGCTGGACACCATTGATGTTTGCATCCCGATCTGGATATAGAGACATTGCGGAGTTGTTACTCGACCACGGCGCTGATGTCAATACAAAGAAAGAGAATCTTTGGACCGCATTGCATCTTGCGTCGTCGAACGGCCATCTCGAGATCGTAAAGCTTCTTCTCGATAAAGATGCAGATATTCATGCACGGAACATCGACGGCCATACACCATCTAGACTCGCATCAAGAAGAGGAGAGCAGGATATTGTATGTTTGCTATCGGGCGTGAAAGTCGAATCCCCAGTGGTGTGGATCCTTTTCGTCCCCTTCCTACCCATCCCCGCGATATTAACCCTATTTCTCTATATAGGGACTTCCCGGAAAGTCAAACTAATAGGACTGAAATCGATGAAGGCATCATCAGAACTGTTGCCGAGCATGCGATGGAGGTGGGTGGTCGTGTGTCGTCATAACTGGATTACCAGTCAGTACCCATGGTCAAGAGGTTTAGCCGTTATAAGGTCATGCCGAATGCTTGTCTATGGTGGAAAGAAGCGTGGCAGGTTAGTGGCTACCGCAGTGAGGTAGTGCTGAAATCATGTCGGTTCAGATTAATATGGAAAGATCCTGAATGGCTATTGGAAGGTCCAAGCGTCCAAGAAATATACAGCCTAATGATGGCACGTGTTTATTTAGTCGCACCTCTAGCCCGTGAACGCGTGAACGCTTCCCAAAGCGATTCATAGATTCCTGAATATGAAAATATCAAGGACAAGCAATGAGGTCTTGTCAGGTGGATTCACGCCCAGAGTGTAACAGCTCGCAGTGGGCCGGAAATTAGGAATAGTTTGGGGGGTCCAAAGAGCCGATTGAAGTTAGAGAAAGAGATGTTTCATCACGCACGGAAATTCGAGGGTTGTCATCATGACCTGCGATAACGCCACCTGGAATACAAGCGATGTCAGTGGGTCAATAAGGGGTAGCTGACTCATGAGTAGAGAACAACAGTCGTTGCAGTGCGAGTATTGCTAAACTTGGGCGCCATTATTCTCTCGACGCACCAATCACAAGGACGCACGGAAGTCTCGTGGGATTAACCAAGGGCATTCGAGCGACAGATATACGATATGGAATAATATGAGGGAAGATGGGTGCGGGCGGTGTGACGGACGCGGTACAGCGAGCTTTGAGGTGTGAGCAATTTGGTGGAATATTTTCGGCTCTTTGCCACCATAACAGTAACATGGTCGAAATAATTTACTTTTTGACAAGTGGATAGCTTGATGGGGCTCCCTGGACGGTAGCGAAAGGTCCAAGATGTACTACTGTAGGATACAGGGACTCGGAAATTGTTATACATTCATACTCCGAAGAGCGCGCTTAGCTTGGGGTCTACAAAGCCGAATGAAACACAAGCAAATTGAATCTATTATTCAACTTGATGGTGCCAATCACCACAACCACGCACCGCATTGAAATGCCTGCTGCTCCACATGGCACACAGCACGTGTTGCTCACGCGCTCACGGCCCACCGCAAGTCAGGTCTAGGTCTGGACCTCGTCGCTGTTTCGAAAGGGCTTTACTGTATATAGACCATCCAGGTTACTTTTTGTACGTTCTTCTATCTCCTTTTGCGTTGGATGTTTGCTCTCCGTACTACACCTCCCTATTCCACTTTAGCCTTTTACCACTACCGCACCGTTTCCCACCCTTGTCTTATACGTCCTCAACGTCGCGCACCTTATGACAATTTTCGTAAAACCTTCTGCGTTTCAGACGCCACTGACCATCGTCTACGATGTCGCGCAGCCTGTCGCCGGCAGTGCCATCTTCGAGTTCGTCCTTTTCACTTTGTCCCCTCTAGTTCACCATTGGGCATAGAATACTTGTCTCGTACCGCCTCCGTGCCTGACCTCGCCAAAGGCAGGCATCTACGGCCCACTGTCCCTCCCCTTTTTATTTCTGTGTGCTTCTGCTCTCGCAGGACCGTTTGACGACGAATCGAGTCTGCCGAACCATCACTCATCACCCTGGTCCGGGATTTTCACTCGCTGTTTCACTTCTCCTTAGCTGATCGACTGCACCTCGCCATTGCTGACCATTCCTCGCCTCGCCTTCTCCAAATCGCTTTGTATCTCGCCGCCGCCTCGAGTCTGCTTTCCATCGCCTTGCCCCGCCCAACATCCGCTCTTGTGCGCTCTTGCTCGTTCGGGACAGTAGCCCCGTCTCCTTCGTCGGATGCATGAGGGTAAGGTAATTACTTTAGAGTAGGTTTTTGTTATAGAAATACAAAAACCATCGAAGTCGTACCCGTAACATCCCGTCAATGACCGAATACACCCCCGTACCGTACCGTTGAGGTTTGTTGAAACCACTATACGGATACGGGAACAGATATACCCGTGACCATCTAACGCCGTGAGTATACGGTAGGTGCGCATATGTAGATGCGGTGATGACGGTTCTCCGTTTTTGCCATGAACGATTGTATGTTCCGTCGCACGTGAGCTCCTGTAACACGCTAGCGCGTGAATGTATGTTTGTATGAGAAATAGAATGAGATAAGAATGATGATAAAAGACTGTTCTTCCTAAGGGCTTCACACAGGATAAAACCGGCCCAAAACGTGGGGATTTAT